>Ga0209230_10000475_pt1 | contig 15793 bp, 16 predicted proteins | sample LakOntMetagenome_FD_187467 | JGI IMG/M metagenome (GOLD analysis project Ga0209230, IMG submission 187467) | Freshwater and sediment microbial communities from Lake Ontario - Sta 18 epilimnion Metagenome (SPAdes) (version 2) | ecosystem: Environmental > Aquatic > Freshwater > Lentic | place... | reverse complement strand
ACGCGGCGTCGCTGGGTCAGAGTTTCCTCCATTGCCCAATATTCCCCACTGCTGCCTCCCGTAGGAGTCTGGGCCGTGTCTCAGTCCCAGTGTGGCCGGTCGCCCTCTCAGGCCGGCTACCCGTCGTCGCCTTGGTGAGCCATTACCTCACCAACAAGCTGATAGGCCGCGAGATCATCTTCAACCGAAAAACTTTCCAAATCCGCGGATGCCCGCAGATTTCATATCCGGTATTAGCCCCGGTTTCCCGGAGTTATCCCAGTGTTGAAGGCAGATTTCTCACGTGTTCCTCACCCGTTCGCCGCTAATTCACACCCGAAGGTGTTTCATCGCTCGACTTGCATGTGTTAAGCACGCCGCCAGCGTTCGTCCTGAGCCAGGATCAAACTCTCCATAGAATTGTTTGATCTTCAGCTTTACGAGACAAACAAACTGTCGTTTATTTAGTCTTATTACCAAAGGAAATCAACGAGTATTGATACCGAAGTATCCATACTTCATTGAAGTATTTATTTAGTGAATGACAAATTCATACCATTCACTGGCATTGACTTATGGCACGCTGTTGAGTTCTCAAGGTACGGATGCGCACTGCTTCGTAGAATTTCTTCCACTTTTCAGGGCAGACCGCAAAACCTAGTCCATTGAACCTTGGCAGGTCAAATCGGCTAGATCTTAGGTACATCTGCTGTACGGCCGTTTTTAGCGTTTTTCACGCGTATTTCGTACGTTCCACAGCAAGGAGCGTAACTATAGGTCCCTCCCCCTGACAGGTCAAATCGCCTCATGACCATTTAAGGGCATTCAGGGGTGAGACGGCTCATACAAGCCGGAAAAGGCAAAAACCTCACTATTTATGCGTAAAAAGTGAGGTTTTTGAGGGTAAAGAAATTGTTAAATAAGTTCTACCGCCGCGATATCGCGCTTGCCTTTGCGTAAAAGTGCATATTTTCCGCATAAAAAGTGGCTTTTTTCGAGGCGGAAATCTTCGGATGGAACCTTCTCGTTATTGAGATATGCGCCACTCTCCTTAACGATGCGTCGGGCAGCAGATTTTGAATCTACGACGCCCGTTGCTGCTAGGAGATCTACCCATGTAGGTAATTCTTCGCTTGCTGAAACTGTTGTCCGTGGAAGTTCTGCAATCGCAGATGCAAGAGTTGCTTCATCAAGCTCTGATAAATCCGCTTGTCCAAATAGTGCCCGCGCCGCAACTTCTACACGCTCTGCGATGAGTGGTGAGTGAACAAGTGAGGTGAGTTCGCGCGCAAGTGCGCGGTGCGCTTCGCGTGCACCTGGATTCTCGTTATGAACTTTCTCTAGCGCTTCTATCTCTTCACGAGTATTGAATGAGAAAGTTTTTATGAATTTAATGACATCCGCATCATCTGAATTCAACCAGTACTGGAAGAAGGCATATGGTGATGTCATCTCGGGATCGAGCCAGACAGAACCACCCGCCGTCTTACCAAACTTTGTTCCATCTGCCTTGGTAAGAAGTGGAACGGTAAGTGCATGAGCACTGCCACCTTCGGCACGACGGATGAGATCAAGACCTGCGGTGATATTGCCCCACTGATCTGAACCACCAATCTGCAAAGTGCAGTTGCTGCGACGGAAGAGTTCGAGGTAATCCATTGATTGAAGTACTTGATAGGAAAACTCGGTATACGAAATACCATCTTTTTCAAGGCGGGATGAAACTGAATCTTTATTGAGCATCTGATTAACACTAAAATGCTTTCCAATGTCGCGCAAGAATTCGATGGTCGACATTGGCGCCGTCCAGTCAAGATTATTTGCCATCGTTGCCGGATTATTCTTCGTTTCGAAATCCATAAATTTAGATAACTGCAATTTGATGCGGTTGACCCAATTAGCGACTACATCTGAATCATTGAGCGAACGTTCATCATTGCGGCCACTTGGATCTCCAACGAGACCGGTCGCTCCCCCAACTAGAAGGATTGGGTTATGTCCAGCGAGTTGAAAACGACGCATGACTAGCAGCGGTACGAGATTGCCAACATGAATAGATGGCGCAGTTGGGTCGGTTCCAAGATAAAGCGTGATGGGCTTTTTCATCGCCTCGCTTAAGGCAGCTTCATCTGTTGTCTGAGCGATTAGGCCGCGCCACTTAAGGTCTTCGAGCAGGTCATTCTTTACTGAAGTCATCATGCACCCATCATGGCCGAGAAGGCCTTCTGTTTGTCGGAGAATTTACTGCTGTTAAGTTGGAGAAGAGCGTTGAGCTCCTTTATCTGTACCTGGAAGGCAGATGGCGCAGTGCCACCGACCGTTGTGCGGGAGTTGAGCGCACCATGAACCGTCAGTACATCACGCACATCAGGCAAGAGTGATGGGTGAATGTGCGCCAACTCTGCATCAGTTAATTGATGGAGCTGTCGACCTGAGGATTCGCAGATCGCAACGCATTTACCTGCCGCCTCATGTGCATGTGCAAAAGGAATATGTGCCCGCACCAAATAATCCGCAATCTCGGTGGCAAGTGAGAATCCGAGTGGCGCTGCCATCGCCATCTTCTCGCGATCAAAATCTGTCGTAGCAACCATTCCGGAGACTGCGGGAAGTACTAAGAGCACGGTATCGATTGAATCGAAGAGTGGTTCCTTATCTTCTTGTAAGTCACGGTTATACGCGAAAGGCAATCCCTTGAGCGTTGTTAAAAGTGCGGTGAGATTTCCAACGAGGCGTCCTGCTTTGCCACGAGCGAGCTCTGCCATATCTGGATTCTTTTTCTGCGGCATGATGGAAGATCCAGTTGAGTATGCATCTGCGACCTTCGCCCAACCAAACTCAGTGGTTGCCCAGATGCACCACTCCTCCCCTATTCGGGAAAGGTGACTTCCAACCATTGCCAAAATAAAGAGCGCTTCCGCCACGAAATCACGATCTGATACGCCATCGATGCTATTAGCTGCAGATGAATGGAAGCCAAGCGCCTTAGCGGTCTTCTCTGGCGCAAGTGGCAACGAAGAACCAGCAAGCGCTCCGGAACCAAGTGGGCTCACCGATGTTCGAACCAGCCAATCGTTAATTCGATCTAAATCTCGGGCAAATGCATGCGCATGTTTTGCGATTTCGTGGCCAAAGAGAATTGGTTGCGCATGTTGCAGATGTGTAAAACCAGGCGCCGGTGCATCACCGTATTCGCTCGCCTTCGCGATGAGCGCCTTCTGCAGTTCAATAATTTGCGAAGCTACCTCGAGCATATGATCTATGGCATAGAGGCGGAGATCAGTTGTTACCTGATCATTACGTGACCTGCCGGCACGAAGTGAGCCGCCGATATCACCTAACTTTTCAGTTAAACCCCGCTCGAGTGCGCTATGGACATCTTCATCGCTATCGATTGCAGTAAACGAACCAAGAGCGACCTCAGAGATGAGTTCATTAAGTCCATTGCGAATTGCCTCAGCTACATCCTTATTGAGCAAGCCACTGGATTGGAGAATCTCAAGGTGAGCCAAAGATGACCGAAGGTCGTAGGGCGCCAAGCGCCAATCGAAGTGGACGCTACGAGAGAGTGCGAATACGGCATCAGCCGGTCCATCAGAGAAGCGACCGCCCCATAACGCCATTATCTCCGACCTTTCTTACCGCTGCGATAGGAGAGCAATTCTTTCGCAAGTTCGGCTCCACCGCTCGCTTTTCGAGAGACAACGAGAACCGTGTCATCTCCGGCAATCGTTCCAATAATCGATTTGAGGGCAGAGTGATCGAGGGCGCTAGCGAGAAACTGCGCTCCCCCAGGTGGAGTCCGAACGACTGCGAGATTTCCACTTGATTCGACAGAGAGAATCAAATCTCCAGGCAGTGGCATGGACCTCGCCATTGACCCATCATCGCTATCTGCGATGGTGTAACCATCTCTACCTCTTACCGCCCCAATCTCATCGAGATCACGACTTGCCGTGGTCTGAGTGACGGAGAAACCAGCCTTCTTAAGCTCTTTAACGAGATCGCTCTGCGATGAGATCTTCCCGCTCTTAATGAGCGATATGGCTTTTGCTCGACGCGCAACAACGGTGGACATATTTACTTACCCATCTTTCTCGTTACCTCGTGAACGCTTTCAGTAAATATCTTCAGGAACTTTGCGATATCTCGATCGGAAACAATCAAAGGTGGGGCAATGCGAATGACTGTCTCGCTATTGCCATTAACCAAAACTCCATTTGCCTGACATTTCAATGCGACCTGCTTGGCTATGGGATTGGTAAATTCGATTCCAATTAACAGGCCAGCTCCGCGTACGGATTTCACGCCTTCAATCAGCGCAACATCTGTCATCAGCTCTACACCGACTACGCTCACCCGCTTAAGAAGATCTTTCTTCTCAATCGTGTCGATGACTGCAAGGCCAGCCGCTGTTGCCACTGGATTTCCGCCAAAGGTGGAGCCATGATCCCCAGGCTGAAAGAGTTCTGCTGCACTTCCGAGTGCGATCATCGCGCCGAGTGGAAGTCCTCCACCGAGTCCTTTTGCGAGAGTAATGACGTCAGGCTTAATTCCGGAATACTCATAACCAAACCAATCTCCAGTGCGCCCCATACCTGTCTGCACGCAATCAAAGACCAGAAGTGCGCCCGTCTCATCACAGAGTTCACGGAGCGCCTGTAAATATCCATGAGGAGGGACGATTACGCCCGCTTCTCCCATGATCGGTTCGACAATTACCATCGCCGTCTTCTTCGAGACCTTCCTCAGCATCGCGCCCATGTCGCCATAAGGAACATGAGTGATGCCCTTGATGAGCGGCTTAAATGGGTCGCGCTTTCCTGGTTGTCCAGTCAGCGAAAGAGCCCCCATGGTTCGGCCATGAAATGAATCTTTCGTGGCAACCATTCTGGTACGGCCAGTTTTTCGAGAGAGCTTGAGCGCTGCCTCATTTGCCTCGGCGCCAGAATTGCAGAAGAAGACGCGCGCGCTCTTATCTGCCGTCATTGACACTAACTTGGCAGAGAGTGCCAGGACATTGGGATGGGCATAGAAATTACTCACGTGGCCCAGAGTTGCAATCTGTTTGCTCACAGCTTTCACTATTGCCGGATGAGCATGGCCAAGCACATTGGTAGCGATTCCCGCCAGAAAATCTAAATACTCGTTTCCTTGAGCATCTGTAACGCTGGCGCCTTTACCGGAGACAAATTCAATTGTCGGAGTACCGTAATTTGCTTGGAGTGACTTGTTCCATGACTTCATGCGACCACCAATGTTCCTCCGTTATGAGCTAACGCATCTGCGAAAGCCTTTGGATCTTTTCCATCAATGATTCTGACCGCAGTTGCACCGGCAGCAATCGCATCGAGAGATGCCTGCACCTTCGGCGCCATTCCTTCAGAGAAAGTACCTTTAATGCGTTCGAGTTCAGTAGCGTCAATGCGATCAATGAGAGAACTCGTGTCTGGCCAATTTCGGTAGATGCCTGGTACATCGGTCATGATGATCAATTCTCGGGCTGCCAGTGCTCCAGCTACCGCTGCGGCTGCAATATCGGCATTGACATTGAGACCACCATCGCTCTGGAGATCATTAGCGACTGGTGAGATGACGGGTACTACGCCCTTTTCGAGGAGAACTTTGATAGCTTCCGTATCGATTTTCGACACCGTTCCGACCAAGCCAAGGTCCGCAGGTTCACCACTTACTAATGAATTCTGTCTCTTCGCGAAGATCGTGCCGGAGTGGCGGCCAGAAATGGCAAGAGCGGCAACTCCCGATTGAGTAAGTGTTGCCGCAACTGCCGGACCCACTTCATTTGATAGCACTTGCTCCACAACATCAAAGACCTCAGGGGTGGTGACGCGAAAGCCGCCCAGGAAAGTTGAGGCGATGCCAGCGCGTTCTAAGGCAGCGTTTATCTGTGGGCCACCGCCATGCACAACAACAACCTTAAGTCCGAGTGCAACCGCTGATGCCAATTTCTTTCCAAAGGCGCCATCGTTATCTGACATCGCATGGCCACCAAATTTAATAACAAGTATCTCGTGGCTCATGTGGAATAGGCGGAATTCTCGTGAACATAATCATGGGATAAATCGTTAGTTCGGACCGTTGCCGATGAACTGCCAACGTTCAAATTGATCACTAGCTCAACCAACCTGTTTTCAAATGATACTTTCGACTTATCCTCATATGGAGTCGAACCCTTGGCGACCTGGACGCCGTTGAGATTAACATCAATCGCGAGCGAATCTATCTCGGCATCTGCGGTTCCAACCGCAGCTAACACACGACCCCAATTCGGATCAGCGCCGAAGATTGCACATTTAAGAAGATTGTTTCGCGCACATGCTCGCGCAACCTCTACCGCATCGGCCTCCGATGCAGCCCCTAACACTGTGATGGCTACTGTCTTTGTAGATCCTTCGGCATCTTCAATTAACTGCCCAGCCAGAGATGCACAGATCTCCATCAAGACTTCCTCTAACTTCTCGCCACCTAGCTGAACTCCGCTTGCCCCAGAACCCATCAGCAGAACTGTGTCATTGGTGGACATACAACCATCTGAATCAATCCGGTTGAATGTACGGTCACATACTCGAACGAATATCTCCTGCGCATCGGACGGGAGTAGCGCATCAGTCATCACGACCGAGAGCATCGTGGCTAAAGCTGGCGCTAACATTCCCGCTCCCTTTGCAACTCCCACAGTTCGTACGCCATCAATTTCTCGCTCCGCAATCTTGGGGACGGTATCTGTCGTCATTATTGAATGAGCAACATCTTCCAAAGTATTGGTCGTCAGAGAGGAAGCTAAATGATCGACTCCGGTAAGAATCTTCTCCATCGGCAAACGTTCACCGATGAGGCCAGTTGAACAGACGACAACTTCGCCCGAAGAAACTTGAAGGAGTCCGCCTACTCGCTCAGCAGTTCGATGTGTGTCGAGAAAGCCATCTGAACCAGTACAGGCATTTGCCCCGCCAGAGTTTAGGATTGCTGCGCGAACGATCTGACCCTTGGTTACTTCGCGCGACCAAATAACGGGTGCTGCAACTACTTTATTTGTCGTGTAGACGGCAGCGGCATCAAATGCTGGACCTAGATTTTGAATAAGCGTGAGATCGAAATTTCCAGATGATTTGAGACCCGCATGCATTCCTGCTGCAATAAATCCCTTCGGGAGCGCGTTGCTCATGCTCCTAGCCCGTTTCCGAGCAAACCAGTTGTCGCATCCAAACCGGAGATGAGATTTGCATTATGAAGGGCTTGGGCTGCCGCGCCCTTTCCTAAATTATCGATTGCGATAGATACAACCAATCGGTTGGTGTGTTGGTCGATTGCAACTTGCATCTGGGCATGATTGCTTCCCACAACTGCTGAAGTTTTTGGCATCTGACCCTCTGGCAGCAGATGGACAAATGGCGATCCTTCAAAATACTTCTCGTAGGCAGCTCTCACATCTGCGATTGAAATATCTTTCGACAGTTTTACTGTGATTGTTGAGAGTATCCCTCGTGGCATCGGGGCCAAGATTGGGGTGAATGAAACTTTGACAGCCTGACCGCTGAGGGCAGAGAGCGTCTCTTCGATCTCAGGCGTATGTTGATGCACTCCCCCGAATTTGTACGAGGTCAGTGATCCTGAGACTTCGCTGGCGATGAGATTGATCTTCGCTGAACGTCCGGCGCCTGTTGTTCCAGAGGCCGCAACCACGACTACATCACTTAAATCGGCGAAGGCTGCAGCGGGCGCTGCGCCTAATGCAATCGATGTCGCATAGCATCCAGGGTTTGCGATGCGAGATGCTGCTGCTATCTCTTCGCTCTTGCCCGGAATATCAGCAAGACCATAGACCCAGGCGCCGGCATAGTCACCGCCATAATATTTTTCCCATGATTGCTCTGACCTTAAACGGAAATCGGCGCCTAAATCGACAATCTTGGTCTCGTTCGATAACTGAGCAATTAACTTTGCTGATTCCCCGTGTGGAAGGGCCAAGAATACGAGTTGGCATTGCGCAAAATCGCCAGGCGCAAAAGCTGTGAATTTTCTTCCAGCATAGCTCTGCAATTGAGGATGGATCGATGTGATCTCTTCGCCAGCATTGGAGTGGGCCGAAACTGCAACGAGATCAAAATGTGGATGACCGGCGAGCAGTCGTAGCAACTCTCCTCCGGCATACCCGCTGCCACCTATGAGACCGATTTTCATGTATTCAGAATAGCATATTTATGCATCATTGTGCATAAATATGCACTCTAGATTGTGCGGAGAACGGCTCCGGTTCGCTTCTCTGCCAGCGCCACCGCGGCCTCGCGGGCCTCGGTGATTTCTGCCCCGGTGAGAGTTCGGTCGTTGGCGCGGAATACCAGGGTGAAGGCGAGTGAGATCTTTCCATCACCGATCTTGTCATAGCGATCAAAGAGCGTGATTGATTCGAGGAGATTGCCGGCACCTGCGCGGAGCGCTGATTGAACATCGCCGGCTGCCACTGACTCATCAACGATGAGGGCAACATCTTGCATCGCAGCCGGCATTGTTCCTACTGTGAAAGGTCGAACGAGTGAAGTCTCAGGCAGAGCGCTTACGCCGACGGCAAATGCAACAGAGCGCTCTGGTAGACCATAAGCGGCAACGATACGTGGATGGAGCTCGCCGGCGTGCGCGACGGCCTTTCCATCGACTATTAATTCAGCACAACGTCCAGGATGCCATGGCGCAAAATCAGAACGCGCAATAGTCCAGTTGAGATTACAGAGCTGGAGAATATCTTGCGCATAGGCGATGGCATCTTGCCAGGTATATGACTTTGCCGGACCTTGCCAATCCGATGCTTCGCTCTTACCAACTAGGAGACCGGCGACATGAAAGGCCTGCGGCGGAACGCTAGCGGTAATTGCATCAATGATGGATTGTTCAGGACGTGCACCAAGTTCTGGTGAAATCGCTGGAACCAACTTCTGAGAACTGCGGAAGATAGAACCCATTTCAAAGATTGCGAAATCTCTCGCCCCGCGACTGATATTGCGTGCAGCTACCTCAATCAAACCTGGAACTAGGTGGACCCGCATGAGTGGAAATTCTTCCGACATTGGATTGGCGATTCGATATGTTGCTGCGCGCTCTCCGACAAATCCCATCGAATCAATAGTTGATTGGTTTGTAAATGGAAATGTTTGAACTTCGGCAAAGCCACGACTAGCCAACATGGAGGCGATAGCTCGTCGACGTTTCTGAACCGGCGTCAGTGATGCATGCTTCGGACGTGGTGGAAGAATTGATGGAATTTTGTCATAACCGACCATGCGGGCAACTTCTTCAACAAAGTCTGCCTGTTGTAACAAATCCGCGCGCCATGATGGCGGATCTACCTCAAAGGTCGCTTCATTGACATCACAGCCAACAGAGCGCAAATGTGTTGCAATTTCAGCTGGCGAAATCTGGATTCCGAGAACGCTGGCGACGTAAGCTGGATCAATTTTCACAACTGGCGCATATCGTGGTTCGCCATCGATCACGGTCTCAACATGGGTCGCAGTTGAGAGCTGAGTAAGGAGTTGAACAAATCTGGCAGATGCGTACTCGGCTAAGGAAGGATCGACGCTGCGTTCGAGGCGACGTGAAGCCTCAGAAGACAATTTGTGTCGACGTGAATTCTTTGCCACTGAGACAGGATTAAAACGAACTGCCTCAACCGCGATACGTGAAGTGGTCTCAGTAATCTCTGATTCGAGGCCGCCCATAGTTCCGGCGAGTGCGAGTGGTTTCTTATCATCCCAGACCATAAGGTCATCAACATCGAGTGTTCGCTCTTGGCCATCGAGTGTGGTGAACTTCTGAACTGACCCAGCTCGCTTGATTGAGAGTCCGCCGATAATTTTCTCGGCATCAAATGCATGAAGTGGCTGACCAAGTTCGAGCATCACATAGTTGGTGACATCGACTACCAGCGAAATAGATCGCATACCCATCTTTTCGATACGACGGCGCATCCAGACCGGAGTCTGAGCCTTTTGATCAAAATCTTTAAGGGTGCGAAGGTAGAAAACGCTAGCCGCATCTTTATCAATGATTGTCGCACTCACACCGGTTCCGGTCTTATCGAAGGTGAGGCTTCGTAGCGCGTCGACTGGATCTGAGAATGCGAGATTGAGCGAAGCTGCAACCTCGCGCGCTACTCCACGAATACTGAGCGCATATCCGCGATCTGGATTAACTGCTATGTCGAAGATGACATCGTTGATCTGAAGAGCCACGATTGCATCTCCCCCGATTTCCACCGAGTCTGCTGCGAAGGTCATGATGCCGGAGTGGTCATCACTGATTCCGAGTTCGCGCCCAGAACAAATCATTCCATTGGAGGTCTTGCCATATGTTTCTCGGGCGGCGATTGCAAAGTTGCCCGGAAGGATTGCGCCAGGAATTGCAACGCAGACAATGTCGCCCACGGCAAAGTTGGTTGCGCCGCAGATTACATAGCGAGTCTCACCCTCTCCACAATCGAGCCCCACATAGCGAATAGGTTTTTTGAATTCGGTTATCTCTTCAATCGAAAGAACCTTGCCGAATTTAAGCGGCCCGGTGAGATCAGCGCCCTGCTCAATTATTTCTTCCACTTCGAAACCGACGCGAATGAGTGCATCAGAAATCTGCTCAGCCGTTACGGAGGCTGGAATCTCTACAAACTCTTTTATCCAAGATAGCGGTGCGCGCATTTAAAGACCTACCCCAAACTGACGAGTGAATCTCAAGTCGCCTTCAACGATGTCATGCATATCTGTAATTCCGTGGCGCACCATCAATGTACGTTCGAGTCCCATTCCAAATGCGAAACCAGAGTAGATAGATGTATCGATTCCACACGTTGCCAGAACCTTTGGGTTGACCATTCCACAGCCGCCCCATTCGATCCAACGGCCATTGAAGAAGATATCTACCTCTGCGCTTGGTTCGGTAAATGGGAAGAAGGAAGGGCGAAGTCGCGTTGTGACCTCATCACCAAACATGTGGCGAGCAAAGTTATCGAGCGTGCCCTTGAGGTGGGCCATTGTGATGCCCTTATCAATTACAAGGCCCTCTACCTGGTGGAAGACCGGGCTATGTGTTGCATCAAGTTCATCTGCACGGAATGTGCGACCAGGACTAATGACATAAATCGGTGGCTGCTGCGTCAGCATGGTACGAATCTGCACCGGTGATGTTTGGGTGCGCAGAACCATTCCAGATTCAATTGGCTCGATGTAGAAAGTATCTTGCATTGTTCGAGCGGGATGATCGGCTGGAATATTGAGGGCGTCGAAGTTGAGCCAACCTGATTCGAGTTCAGGGCCTTCTTCCACCGAAAATCCCTGTTCAATGAAGAAGTCAGAGACTTCATTTTTAATAATAGTGATCGGATGGAGGCCACCGCGATGATTGCGCTGAACCGGCAAAGTAATATCGACGACTTCCTCAAGAAGTACTCGAGCATCGCGTTCGGCCTCTAATCGAGCTGTCGCATCGGCGAGGAGTCGGCCAATCTCTGCCTTAGCTTCACCAATAATCTTTCCCGCAGATGCCTTCTCTTCTGGTGATAGCGAGCCAAGTGCGCGACTAGCGAGTGAGATAGGTGCCTTATCTCCAACATGAGCAAGGCGGGCGCTCTTCAGGATTTCGAGGTCGTTAGCTGTCGCAAATGCCTTCGCGGCATCGCTGACCCAACCTTGTACTTCCTCTGGATTCATGGAGCGAAGTCTAACCTGCAAGGGTGCGAGAAAGGGTGAAGATAACGATTGAGGCCGCCGCCGAAAGGTTGAGGCTCTCCGCTCTTCCCGCCATTGGAATAGTTACTGATGTGACCGCAGACGATGCAAGGCCAAGTGATTCTGCATCGACTCCCCTGGCTTCATTTCCGAAGATCGAGATATATGACTCTTCTAATGGGAGATCCAGTATCGAAGATGAGGCATGCGATGAGAGCAATAACGCCTTAGCTTTGGGAAGAAGTGCGGAAATTTCTGAGTATGAAATAGATTCAAAGAGTGGGATGTGCCAGAGTGATCCGGCAGTTGCACGCACAACTTTTGGTGAATACATATCAACGCTACCGGGTGAGGTAATGACTGCATCCACGCCCATGGCATCGGCTGTTCGCAGAATTGTGCCGGCATTTCCGGGATCTTGAATTTCATGCAGGTAGATGATCCGCGCAGATTTCTTTTCTGCCAATGGTGCGATCTCACTTATCTCGCGTCGCGGTAGAACGCAGAGGGCGAGAATTCCTTGCGGCGACACAGTTGATGTCATCTCTGCCATTACGGCATCTGTAACCTCAATCAAATCAATCTCCGCGAGATCAAAGTCGGAGAGCTTAAGTAGGCCAGTTGATGTCACATAGAGACTCTTGATAAATGGCGCCCCTGGCGCAGTCAGTGCTTCGCGGGCAGCTTGCAAACCTTCAGCGATGAAGAGCCCTGCTTGGCGGCGTTCTTTGACCCCCCGAGAACCAATAAGAGCCTTCACTCGCGCAACATGTGGCGAGTGAAGGCTCTCAATCATTGATTCCCTTACTTTATTCTTAAGAGAGAACTTCTAGATTACTTAGCAGCTGCTGCAACGTGTGTACGTGCAACATCTACAAGTACCTTGAATGCAGCAGGATCATTTGTTGCAAGGTCAGAGAGGATGCGACGATCCACTTCAATTCCTGCAAGCTTAAGACCCTGGATTAGACGGTTGTAGGTAAGACCGTTCTCACGAGCTGCTGCATTAATACGCTGGATCCAGAGCTGACGGAAGTCGCCCTTCTTATCCTTGCGGTCATTAAATGCATAGACCATTGAGTGCGTGACTTGCTCCTTCGCCTTTGTGAAAAGACGTGAGCGTTGTCCGCGGTAACCGCTAGCACGCTCGAGGGTTGTGCGACGCTTCTTAGCAGCGTGTACTCCGCGCTTTACTCTCATCGGTTATCCCCCTTACTTCAAACCAAGCATGCGCTTGGCTGTCATTGTGACGGTTGGCTTAGCTGACTGTTCTTGGCTCATACGACGAGTAACACGTGATGACTTGTGCTCCAAAAGGTGGCGCTTGCCTGCACGCTCATGCATGATCTTTCCTGAACCTGTGACGCGGAAAGTCTTCTTCGCGCCACTGTGGGTCTTCATCTTTGGCATTTCGTTTCTCCTATTACCTATTTGTACATCGGTTACTGCGTCGTTTAATAAAAATTATTACTCTGCAGCTGCTTCTTCGGCAGCCTTTGCTTTAGCAGCTCGCGCCGCCTTCTGCTCTGCAACTGCTTCGGTCTTCTTCTTTGTAGGTCCAAGCACCATTGTCATATTTCGGCCCTCTTGCTTGGGCGCGAACTCAACAAAGGCAAACTCTTTTACATCTTCTGCAAGACGCTGCAAGAGTTTGATACCGAGCTCAGGACGAGTTTGCTCGCGTCCTCTGAACTTCATAGTGATCTTCACCTTGTCGCCACCTTTGAGGAACTTCTCGACCGCTGAGCGCTTCGTCTCGTAATCGTGATTTTCAATCTTTGGCGTTAGACGTACTTCCTTCACAACAATGTGAGTCTGGTTCTGACGAGCTTCGCGTGCCTTCTGTGCAACTTCGTACTTGTACTTTCCGAAGTCCATGATCTTGCATACGGGTGGATTAGCCTCAGCCGCAATCTCTACGAGATCGAGTCCGATTTCATCCGCCATCGCCAAAGCAGCTTCGATATCTACAACTCCAACTTGCTCGCCTGTGTAATTAATCAGACGAACCTGTGGTGTGCGGATTCGATCATTGATGCGTGGGTCAGTGGTGATTTTTACTCCTTAGTTCGGTAAAGATTCGATGGCTAACCATCTGAATCCTGGTGCTTTGTGTAGCTCTAGCGCTGAAATAAAAGCGCGCACCGAACAAGAAAGGCTTTATAAGCCTTACCTGACAAACCAACCGTGCTAAGCGCGACGGGGGTGGGAGTGCGAGCTCCGCTTTCAGCAGCCGAAGCTACTGGTCTGAGGCAAATCTTAGCCGAGGCGGTGATTTAGCCCAAATCCACGCGGGCATCAGCTGACATCTGAGGACAAATATCGCCAGGCGCAATAACCCCTTCGAAATGCCACCACTCATTGGCATAGACACGGCAGAGGCCAAATCGGGCACCATTATCTTCCAGCCACTTCGCCCCGGATCGATCGTTCGGATAATTCACATCGAGTGCGAGACCTTCTGGGTGGTGTGAAAACTTTGCTGGCAGGACCCACTTTGCAGCCTCGCTCTCACTTCCATATTTCTTAACCGCGTTAGCAAAGAGCGCCGCCTGTCGTTCTTGGCTGCGAAAGGCAGAGGTGATGTAGAGCTTAATTCCACCCTTAGCGGCAGATATCTGCGCCGCCTCAAATCTTGCAATCAGAAGTGGATGGGTATCAATTACTTCGCCCATTGCGGTTGCACTCTCTGTCAGTGGGCCGTTGCCAAGATCGATAAGAGGTGATGGGCATTGCGCTTTGATAGTTACTCGAATTGTCGCACTTTGAGGTTCGAAACATGAAGTAGATGGTGGTGTTAGCGGCTCAGGTGCAATCGAACCGGTACTGACTCCAGCGACAAGAACGACTACTAAGGAAATTACAACCGCAACTTCAGGAAGGTATTTTTTAGCCACCCATTGCATGATAACCACCATCAACGTGGATGATCTCTGCCGTTGTCTTTGGGAACCAATCGCTTAATAGAGCCACCGACGCCTGTGCGGCTGGAACAGGATCTGTTACATCCCAAGCCATCGGGCTGCGCTCATCCCAGAGCTCTTTAAATCGCGCAAAGCCGGGAATCGATTTTGCAGCAACCGTACTGATGGGGCCTGCTGCAATGAGATTGACTCGGATATTTTCAGAGCCTAAATACTTTGCGAGATAGCGACTGGTTGATTCAAGCGCTGCCTTTGCGATTCCCATCCAGTCATAAAGCGGCCAAGCAACCTGTGCATCAAAGTCGAGTCCGACAACTGATCCACCATTTTTCATCAGCGGACGACATGCAAGTGTGAGCGACTTGAGCGAGTAGGCAGAGACCTGTACTGCGGTGGCGACATCCGGCCATTCAGTGTTGAGGAAGTTTCCGCCAAGCGCCGACTCTGGCGCGAATCCAATTGAGTGAACAACGCCATCGAGGTGTGGCATGTGCTTGAGAACTTCATTAGCCAGCCCATCGAGATGCTCTTGGTTTGTGACGTCGAGTTCGATGATATGTGGCATCTGCGGCAGGCGACCAGCGATACGAGTTGTCAGACTAAGTCCGCGACCGAATCCGGTCAGGATTACATTGGCGCCTTCTTCTTGAGCAATCTTTGCAATATGAAATGCAATTGAGCCATCTGTTAGGACTCCCGTAACGAGAATGTTCTTGCCTTGAAGGATTCCCATATTAATGACCCATTCCTAATCCGCCATCGACTGGAATGATTGCACCAGTGATGTAACTTGCTTGTGGTGAAGCGATAAATGTTACGACATCTGCAATCTCATCGGCTGAACAGAAACGCCCGAGCGGAACCTGTGCGGCAATATCTCCACGACGCTTCTCATCTAAATCTGCAGTCATATCCGTTTCGACAAAACCGGGAGCAATCACATTTGCGGTGATTCCGCGGCTACCGAGTTCACGGGCGAAAGAGCGCGCCATTCCAACGAGCCCTGACTTTGAAGCCGAGTAATTGACCTGACCCGCAGCTCCGACTCCCCCAACCACGGAGCCGATGAAAATCAAGCGTCCTCTTTTGAGTTTAAGGAGTCCCTTGACCGCCCGCTTTGATACGCGGAAAGCTCAAGTGAGATTAGCGTTGACTACA
>Ga0209230_10000472_pt1 | contig 15821 bp, 17 predicted proteins | sample LakOntMetagenome_FD_187467 | JGI IMG/M metagenome (GOLD analysis project Ga0209230, IMG submission 187467) | Freshwater and sediment microbial communities from Lake Ontario - Sta 18 epilimnion Metagenome (SPAdes) (version 2) | ecosystem: Environmental > Aquatic > Freshwater > Lentic | place... | reverse complement strand
GGTGTAGGTGATCAAAAAGGTACTAAAGCTGACTTACAAATCGACATTGGAAACTGGCAACAACTACTAAGTCTTAAAGTCAATGACATTAAACAGTTTGGACAAGACAGCGGATCGAGCGGCGCAGTCATTACAACGTTTTTTCAACGTTTTATTCCTGACTTAGATTTATCAGGCTTGTACATGCGTGACAAAGAACCCATTCCGTGGACTCCTGAAACAGGCGAAGGTTGGCCTGATATGGATAACAAGAAAGCAGTAAAACAACTTAAAGCTGACGGGCTTTGGGACGCTGCATTAGATCAAGTTTATAGACTAACTGGAATGGCTTATCAAAAAGCCGCCGCGCACTTACAAGACAAGTTAACCACACCAGAAGGTTCTGCTGAAGTAGTCACAAATTTCTACAAAGGTATTATACATCACGCACAAGGTAGTGCACAGTTTCAAACACTGGTAATTTTAAATCCAGATAGTAAAACTGCTTGGAAAGAGTTAGAGTTTGGTCCTAGTTTAGAACAAGCACTAGGTAACTATAAAATAGACGTTACTGTAGAAATTGGTGCTCGCGGCGCAGGAAATCACAAGTTACGTGTGTACGGCAAGGCGGCAACACCAGAAGCAGTTGTTGCCTCTCAAACTAATATTGATAGCGAAGCAGATGCTAAGAAAGCTAAGAAGAAAGTAGATAGTGGAAAGATACCATTACGTTCTGGTAACGAAATGTTATTTCAACTACGTTCATATCAACAAGAAAGCGGCAGTATGCGTAACCCTGTTGAGATGGGAGGCCTATTAAAGAGCCTTACCGAAGTACAAAAAATAGAAGATTTACCAGATTTATCTACTACTGAAAAACCTCAAACAGTTGCGCCACAACCAACTGTTGAACCAGTACAACAAGCGCAAACCACACCACAAACAACTACACAACCAACTGTTGAACCAGAGCAACAAGGTACTCCCAGTGGTATGAGTAACATCGCTCCCGTTACTCAACAAGCAAGTGATCCAGATGATACATATTCTACACGTGATGAGTTAGAACGTGTTAGAAAAAATGCCGGTATCACTGTTGAATAATCCTAAGTTTTTAATCTAGATTAAACTCCGTTATAATTTTCGTTACTGATCTTGTAAATACTATACAGGATACCGGGAGCGAACCATGTCCAAATTACCAGTAGTAGCATTTTTAGTATCACTGCCTTTAAGCGTATTGGCAGCACCTCTTGGCGACTTTACATTCAAAAGCCCTGCGTTTAATGGTAGCGGTTATAGTAGTCACGTATTAACCATAGAAAATCAAGAACACACACGTCAAAAAGCTGTTCGCGACCAAATACAAGCGGCATTAGACAAAGCAAAATCTGATGCGGCTAACACTAATATGTCTAAGTTCTTAAGCAACTTAGAATCACGCATATACGCACAAGTTAGTCAAAACTTAGCTGCCGCAATGTTTAAAGACGGTGGATCTACAGAAGGTAGATTTGTTATGACAAGCGACTCTAGTGGTAATCCAGTTACATATATGGACTGGTATAAAGGGTTAGAAGGCATCGTTGTTACTGTGGTACAACCAGGACAACCGCCCACAACAATTACCGTGCCACTTGGCCAGTTTCAATTTTAAGGATAGAGTATGAAAAAGACAATACTAGCCTTATTAATTGCTTCAATGTTTAGTGGATGTGCTGTTATACAAACTACTGGATTGAGTGAAACTGACCCAACTGTAACTACACAGCGACCAGCAGTTAAAAGAGAATTTGATACACTTCCATCACCAGGTGCTGGTAAACGGGTAAGTGTAGCAGTTTACAGTTTTACTGACAAAACAGGACAACGCAGACCACAGGCAAACGTGGCAAGTTTAAGCATGGCAGTTACACAAGGTGCTGATAGTTTCTTAATCAAAGCACTAACTGACGTAGGTCGTGGAGAATGGTTTGAAGTAGTTGAACGTGGTGGTCTTGATAACTTGACCAAAGAACGATTAATTATTCGACAAATGCGTGAAGCGTATGAAGGAGCAAACGCCAAACCATTAATGCCAATGCAATTTGCTGGAATTATTCTCGAAGGTGGTATTATTGGTTACGATGCTAGTACAACCAGCGGTGGTGCAGGCATGCGTATATTTGGCATTGGCAAACAAACACAGTGGTCAACAGACACAGTAACAGTCAGTTTACGAGCAGTTAGCGTAAACACAGGTAAAGTTATTGCCAGCGTTACAGTACAAAAGACAATATTAAGTACAGCAGATTCAGCAACGGCATTGAAGTTTTTTGATAACGCAACACAGGCATTTGAAGCAGAAGCAGGATTAACTATTAACGAACCAGGCACATACGCAGTTAAGGCCGCAACAGAAATGGCAGTAGTTGAGTTGATTAAAGAAGGACAGCGTAAGGGTGTTTGGGACTTTAAACAAGAACAACCAGTTGCTGTAATTTCTCCACCAGTTGAGTTGCCTAAAATTGTTCCACCAGTCGAGTTGCCTAAACTTGCTCCTGTAATTAGCAGTGAAGTTAAAACAGAAGTTAAAGTGGAAGAGAAGAAAGATGTTGTGGTTCAACCGCAACCTATCTCCGAAACTAAACCAGAAGCAGTACTAGTGCCTAAGGTTGTACCCAGTGCCGTCACAGAAGTAAAGAAAGAAGAACCTAAGGCATTGTTTGGTCAGCGTACATTAATAGAAAATTCTTTCTTGTATGCCGATCAAACTGAAGTAAGCACCCGCAGGTGGTGGATACCTAAAGGCACAGTAGTAGATGTAAAACAGCCCGGGATAGAAGGGTGGTGGAGAGTAACAATGTCAGATGGAACAGGCCGAAGCGGTTGGATTCGAAGCAGTAAGTTAGGTAATTGAAAGGTGTTGTTTTTTTAACAGTGTAAATTTTTTTACACCTAAGAGTAACGAAAAAATAACAGCAGAGTATAATTTTTTAGTAGATGTATTTAAATAAAAAGGTGATAACAATAATAATGGCCATGGGCCAAGGAGCTATTAGGTAAACAATTAACCTAATATGTAAACAAGATGGAAAAAAGAAACAAAGGCGCTGGTAAGTTGTCGAGAAAATTACTTACAATTCTGGTGTTGTCTGGAATGGCAACATTGGGTCATGCAGCTGATAACAGCATTTACATTGACCAGTCTGGCGATTTCGCTAACGTGACTATTAATCAGGACGGGGCTGGTAACCAAGTAAAGGGGTTAACATCTGCGGTTGCTACTAATAGTCCAACTGATCCTGCTATTATCAGAGGTGATGGGGTTAATGTTAACATTAATCAAACTGGCACTAATAACAAACTAGGACTAGGAATTGATGCTACTATGGGTACTAGCAAGAGTGTTGATTTAACTTATAGTACCGTTAATAATGGTAACATAAGTGGAAGCAACAACTTGGCAACATTCCAACTAGGAACAAGCACTTCAAGGGCTAGTGACACTATTGTAAGTGTTATACAGTTAAACGGCGGCAACTTGGCAAACGTTAGTATGGTTGGTAGTGATAATCAATTAACTGCTATACAAAGCGGCGGTAGTGCTACTTTAATTTCAACTGTTGATGCAGCAGGTACAAGACAAGATATTACAACAAGCGGTGGTCTAGGTAATAGTGTTACTACAAACTTAACCGGCGACAATGGTAATGTTTATGTAAAATTAGAAGGTGCTACTAATACTGTTGATATTGCTCAATCAGGTTCAGGCGGAGCAACAGGACACGTTGCTTGGATGGATATTAATGGAACTGGTAACAGTGTAACATTGGCACAATCTGGCACAGCAAATGCTAACTTGTTTAATTTAAAAGTTGGTAGTGCGGGTACTGCGTCTAATGCTAACACATACAATATAACACAAACAGCAAGATAAGGTAACTGATGAAAAAATGGCTAGCAATATTGTTCTTACCGTTGCTAGGTACTTCGCCAAGTTACGCTGCAATTGGCAAAGTAACAGAACAAATTAACACACCTCCTAGTATCCAGAGAGCAAATCAAACGCTCTCTGGTGCTAAGGGTACCGGTGTGGAAATGAATGACGCCATAAAAACACAAGCAGGCAAAGTGGGCATTACCTTCGAAGATGATACAAAGGTACAGGTCAACGAAAATTCAAAACTAGTCATCGACGACTTTGTCTACGATCCAAAAACCAAAGCAGGTAAACTAGGTGCTAAGATTGCTCTAGGTACTGTACGCTATGCCAGCGGGCAAATTGCTAAGAATAGTCCACAGAACGTGGCATTGAATACTCCGACAGCAACTATATCAGTACGTGGTACAGACTTTACAGCGTCAGTAGACGAGCTGGGACAAAGTACTATTATCTTATTGCCCAGTTGCCCAACGGATCGTCCAACACGGTCTCTTAGGGATATAGAAGCAAATTGTAAGACTGGCGAGATCACGGTGGAAACAGACGCTGGCATTGTCGTATTAAATCAACCATTCCAAGCAACTAAAGCAAACAGTCGTAGTGCCCCGCCGTCTAAGCCAGTAGTATTAAATCTTAGCGAAAATGCTATCGAGAGTTTGTTAGTATCTACACCTGAAGAAATGAAAAAAGATAAAGAAGACGATCGAAAAACAATGCGTGGAGCATTAGATGTGGACTTCTTAAAAGAACAAGGATTGACTAACGCATTAGATGATAGTGCTAAACAGTTCTTTCAAGATAGATTAAGTCAAAACTTTTTAGAAAATAGTTTCTTAGCAAGTCTATTTGACATCATGGGTAATGCTCTTAATGAAAAATTATTAGATGAAGTTGATAGTATGTTGCCAGACTACAAAAAGTCTAGTGGAATTTTAGTAGTTAAAGAAGATCCAACTGTGTCATTATGTCGTGACAACGGCGCTGACCGTATGTGTATAACAACCCCGCAAACACAAAACTCAACTCTCTACATGACACAAAATAATATAGAGTTCAAGAACCGTGTTAACCAAGGTGGTAACACTATTATTACTATAACACAAAAATGATAAAACGTATATTAGTTATGTTCATGTTATTGTTTTCACATCTGTCAGTGTCTGCTGGTATTACGGACGGCAAGTTTGGTATTAATCAAATATTTGATGTACAGTACTGGTGGGATGGTACAACCTTAAATGCCAGCAACTTTATTGCTCCGTATGATAAAAACTTTCAAACTGTAACAGCAACTACTGGGCAATATTTTGCTTTCTTTCCTAGCACAACAAATCCCGGGCAATATGGTTTAGGTTTATATAACAGCGATGGCACGCTGGCAAGGGTCGTGCATGACTATGGAGATATTACTGCGTTAGGTAGTGGAGCTATATTTTACATTGGATCAGGATTCTTTGGTAATGTTATTTCCACAGCACAAGGATACAACTATGGTGCTAGTGCTCAGTTTACCAATATGGATACTGATGTTACTAGCAGTGATTTAGACAACTACACCTATGCCAGTTCAACTCCACTAGCCGCTGGACAAACAGCACAGTCTAGTTCTCCTACAGTGACCAGCACAGTAATAACATACACATGGAGACAGACAGTAACCGGTAACGTAACTAGATTATATCGTACAAAAGTTACTACTACAAACTATAGTGATAATACAAGTACTAGCACGTCTGATCCTGAAGAATTATATAGTACTGCTACAACAACTATTACCGAAGTTGTTTCATCAAATACACAACAGGGGGTAGTTACGACAACAACAACACGCACTGATACAGTAATGGCAGACGGTTCGCAAACTACATCTTATAGTAGTTCTAGTGTAACAACGCCGTGGCCAAGTTATGTAACAATTGGCTCTGGCAATGTAAGTCAAGACATAACTTTTGGAACAAGTAACGGCCCAACATTACCACAACAAACAAAAGTTGATGTTTGGACCAACAAAACTATAACTGACGGTAATAAAATTTACATTGATCAAGTCAGTGGCTATAACAATACTGTTACTATGGATCAAGACGGTAATAAAAATCTTATCAATGCTACACTAAGTGGCAATAATAATAGTGTAACAGCTCAACAAGGCGTTCCAGGCGTTGGGCAAAATGAAATTAAAATTAATCTTACTGGAGATACTAATACATTAAATATTAACCAAGCACGTACAACCCTAGGTAGTCCGTTAGGTACAAATGGTCACTATCAAAGTGTAGAAGTTACTGGGTATCAAAACACAGTTACTACACAACAAACTAATACTGGAGGAGTTGGCGGGCAATATATGGAAACAACTGTTAACGGTAATCAAAATAGTGTAGTTGCTCGGCAGACTGACAACGGTAATAAAATAATGTTTACTAGCATTACAGGCAACAATAACACAGTTGAAGCTGTACAAAAAGGCACAGGCCAGCACTACTTGGAAAATAGACTAACAGGCAACGGCAATAGTGTTAGTGCGTTACAAGAAGGAAGCATTGCTAATCGAGCAACAATAGACTTAACAAATAATGGCGGCCCTGCTAGTGTTATATTACAACAAACTGGCGGGCAGAATGTTAGTGTAACAACAGGTTGTGCTACAGCAGGCGGGTGTGCGCCCGTTACAGTAAGACAAGGATACTAATATGTTAGATAATATACAACCAATATGTCGAGTACCTAATTGTACACAAGGTGTTCAATTGCTGTCAAAACAAGGTGACACAGTACGTTATATGATAACATGTAGAAGACACTGGGTAGAATTAATACCAAAATAAAAAGCCCCTAAGGGGCTTTTTTTATGTTCTAAATAAAAACTTTTTGTGTAAGTGTAAGCGAGCTTTGTTATATTGAATAGCAGTAATAACTAGTGCTACTGCCCACGGTACGATAGTTGCGGCCCACGGCACAAGTCCTGCCCACCAAGCGGCCATTAATGGTTCTTTCATTAACATTAGCATAGCAACAGCAAACAATACAAATGATCCTACAAATACTGCGTCAGGATATTTTTGTAATATCTTACTTACCAATGTAGCACCAAACAATATGATTGGCACACTAATTAGTAATCCAGCAATAACTAATACAAAACTTCCATTAGCGGCTGCGGCAATACCTAGTGCGTTGTCTATGCCCATAACAGCATCAGCAACTACAATGGTACCAATCGCACCCCAGAAGGTATCCTTGGCTTCAATGTTGTGTTCATCGTGGTTGAATACTAGTTTCCAACCAATCCATATCAATGCCGCGGCACCGATAGCACGTAGGCCAGGAATCATTAGCAAGTATGTTAGTGCCGCAACTGATACAAAGCGTATAGCAATAGCACCAAAGGTCCCCCAAAAGATTGCCTTCTTGCGTAAGTGGTCTGGTAATTTGTTAGCCGCCATTCCGATAACAAGAGCGTTATCACCGGCTAATACAATGTCTATCAAAATGATAGCGAGAAATGCCCAAAGGGCTTGAAGCGTAAAGAGTTCCATAATTTTCCTTAATTACAGTCTCACCTCTTTGTCTATATACCGGGCGTTTTTAGCCGTGTTGACGATATATAGAACCAGCACCCGCTGGTTGGTTACTCCCCACAATTATTTATAATAAATATATAATGCTGAAAAAAATCTTATTAAGCCCTTGGACTGCTCTATTAACCCTAGCGTTAGTAGTGGGCATACGTATAGCAGATCCCTCATTTGTTGAAAGCGTAAGATTACGCTACTTTGACACTCTAATTACTGCCAAAGCTCCTACAGAAAACAATATCTATACGGTTAACATAGACGAAGCCGCACTAGACAAGTACGGACAGTGGCCATTACCAAGGGCAGAATATGCTAAAATTATTAAAGACCTGTATGATCGTGGTGCTGGCCTTGTCGTTCTCAATGTGCTTATGGCTGAGCCTGATCGTACTGGTGGTGACGCTGTACTCGGATCTGCTCTCAAAAACTATCCTGTAGTACTAGGTTCAGTACCTAGCGCAAAGACAAAGAATACTCCAAGAGTTCCAGGCAGTGCTGTAGTTAACTCAGACTACTTAAATCAAATTGTTACATATCCTGGACTTATTGCCAACGTATCGCAGTTAGAAAATTCAGCTGCAGGTGTTGGTATTGTATCAACACTACCAGAAGTAGACGGTGTTAATAGACGCATACCGTTAATTGTTACTGTTGATGGAAAATTATATCCTGGTCTAGCTTTAGAAACATTACGAGTAGCAACTGCTAACTCAACATTCCAAGTTAAATTATTTGAAGGTGGAGTTGAGAAAATGCGCCTTGCTGGTGACATTGGAATTATCCCAACAGACGCATTAGGTCGTGTATGGATTGATTGGAGTCAACAATCTAAATCAGCAAGCCTAACTAAATTACCAAAAGACTTTGGTGGTGCTATTGTTGTAGTTGGCCCTACTGCCGCAGGTATTAGTAACCCTGTACCAACCAGTCTTGGCGCAATATTCCCACACGAAGTACAAGCCGCAGTAATGGCAACTATGGTTAGTGGAACAAACATACAACGTCCTGACTATGCTGATGGTGCTGAAATCTTAACACTGATTTTAGCAGGTATATTATTATTATTTTTAACAAGGTGGACTTATGTTGGTATTATTTCAGGTGTTGTTATTATTGGGTCTAGTGTATTCGCTGGGTCCTATGCTTATTCACAGTTTGCTTGGCTCTTTGACTCAACTGCTATCGTGGTCGGCCTTGTTTTGGTCATGCTTCACGCTTATGGCGTTAAGTTTGTAAGTGAGTTCTTACAAAAGCAGGCAATTAAGAAACAGTTTGCTGGCTACTGCTCTAAAGAAGTTGTAGAGCTACTACAAAAAGATCCAGACTTGATCAAGCGCGGTGTACGTAAAGACGTATCAGTTATGTTCTCTGACTTGCGTGGCTTCACACCTATTGGTGAACACTACGGCGATGACGTTGCTGGACTAGGCAAGTACATGAACGGTTACATGGATGCTATCAGTCAACCAATGTTGGACAATAAGGGTATGGTTATCAAGTATGTGGGCGATGCGAGTATGCACATACACGGTGCCCCTATTGAAGATTTAAATCATGCTCGCACTATCGTTAAGGTAGGCTTAGAGATGTTGGACAAGGTAGACGAGTATACTAAACTAATGGAAGCACAAGGCTTGCCACCAGCCGCAATGGGATGGGGTTGTAACTCAGGTATCGGCTTTATTGGTGAGATGGGCTCAACAGAACGACACAGCTATGATATTCTAGGTGATATGGTAAGCACAGCCGCTCGTTTAGAAGCACGTTGTAAGGCATATGGTGTGTTGGCCATTGTCGGTGCTGAAACATACAACAGAACTAAAGATGACTTCTTCTATTTGCTGTTAGACAACTTACAACCAAAAGGTAAGACAGTAGCAGACTTAATCTACACAGTATTACGTACTAAGGGTGTTGATTATACTAGAGATAAGATAGCACACGATGTCATGCATGACTTGTACCGACAGAAAAAGTTTGACGAAGCTGCCGCTATGTGTAAGAAACTAAAGGGCAACTTTGGTGGACAGATGGACAAATACTATAAGATTTGGATTGAACGTTGTGACTTTATGAAGCAACAAGACTTGGGCGACAATTGGAACGGTGAGTTTGTCGCCCACGAAAAATAATTAAGTTCTAAGTTTTGCTAGTCTTAAAAATTCGAATATTTTAAACCACATCCAGCCAATATCAAATTCAAACCAACGACGGCTTAGTTTGGGATTGGCAGGATCCAAGTGATGATTGTTGTGTAATTCTTCACCACCGATTAAAATTCCCATTGGAACAACATTACGACTGTAATCCTTGGTTTCGCCATTGCGATAACCCCACCAGTGACCTATGCCGTTGATAAAGCCAGCAGCCCAAAACGGAATCCAGATCATCTGTACACCCCATACTAGAAAACCCCACAGCCCAAATAACAACAAGTCTATGACTAACATTAAGAGAATGCCGTGGCGGTGATATCTAGTATAGAAAACTTCGATACGATCCTTAGGAGTGCCCGCGCCGTATTTGATAACCATGTTAGGATCTTTAGTGGCTTCGTGATACAAACTCCAGCCACCTAGTAATAATCGTTTAATACCAAAAACATGCGGACTATGTGGATCACCTTCTACATCTGTATTTTGATGATGTTTTCGATGTACTGCTACCCATGCTTTGGTAGTCATGCCAGTTGTCATCCACAACCAAAATCTCATAAAATGACTTACAATAGGATGGAATTCTATTCCTCTATGTGCTTGGCTTCTATGTAGGTATAGTGTAACACACACTATGGTGATGTGCGTCATCACTAACGTTGCGATTATAATATTCATGAAATATTTAGTCGGTTTACAAAGTCTAGAAGTAAATTGTGTTTACTAGTATATTTGCCCTGTAACCATGTATAACTATCGTACCAAAATTGTTCAGCTTCTGGATGGCATCCTATAAGCCCTATATTGTTCTGTATAACAGCCATAGCATCGCCGTTGGCATAAGTTGCTATAGTATTAAATTTGTTAGAGTCTCCAACTAAGGCACATCCGTCATAAAAAAACATCCTGTTAGGATGTCCTTGCCAAACTATGTTTATATCTTTAGCATGTGGTCTGCGGGTATCTGTATTTGGTTGTGTAATATATTGTACAACTTCAACATTGTCTAGTATGTTTAAGTAATATGATCCTGCCCAATACGCACCCATACAAATTCCTAGATATTTGCCGCCGTTACTTACAAACTTCTTAACACTATTTTGATTTGCGTTGAACAATCGATCAAACGAATCAGCATCGCCAAAGCCACCTGGTATGGCCACAATATCAACATTGTCAAAGAAATTATCTTCTACTTCACTTTTACTAAACAGTTTGAACGTGTAGTCGTTGCCCAGTGCTTTTATTAAACCGTTAGCACTTTGTACAGAACAAAATGGATCTGCTACAAACAATGCTATAGTAGGTTTCATAAAAATATTTAGTCGTAAAAAAGCTCACTTTAGGGATTTGCGGTAGCGAATCGTTTGTCCCAAGGCAGCAGCCGCCTCACACTGTTCGGTAACAAGTACCGGTCCTAAGGTGTGTTCTTTTTAGCCTTCTCCGGCTGAAGCTGTTTTAACATCGTCTGGATCAAGTTTCTTTTTAGCATCGGGCCATTGTCTAATAGGAGGTTCTTCAGGTTTATCGTCCATGCGTACAGCCGCATCAAATTGTTTGGCCGCCTCACGCTCAACTTTAACGCCTTCCATAACACGATCACTTTCAATCATCTTACCACGCAAGTGTAGTACTGTGTTTACCTTTTGATTCAAACGAATTAAATCATTGTCTAACATACGTATGCGATCTATTAGTGCGATAAGCACAGTATTGGCATCTGAGATAACAGGCTTAACTTCTTTAGTAGCCCATTCCCAAACATACTTGATAATAAAGCCCATGCCAACTGCCATGACAATTGGAAAGCCATATTTGTTTACTAATTCTACTGGATCCATAATATCTCCTTAATCCCAAAATCCCCAAGGATTGTAAATTTTCTTTTCTACACTCTTAGGTTTTTTAAAATATAAACAATATGCTAGAGTAAGAACTAAAATCTCTAGCAGATAAAAAACCATAAATGATTCAAAGAGTAAGGCCAATTACTAGTCCAATAGCACAGCCTAATAGTCCTACTCTCCACATGTCGCTGTCGTGCCATACAGGCTGTGCTTTTAAATATTGTTTTGTATGCTCAGGCAAGCTGTCATACCATGCTGTCCATTTATTCATTGCTGTTCACCTTGTGTCCTCGTACAAATTGTTCTACTGGATCCATTTTGACTAACATAGCACGACCGTTGACATTGGTAATCTTAAAACAATCACCGCCCTTCCAGCCCAGTTTATCTATATTCAATTCAGGGTCAAATTTAATGCCCCATGGCTCTAAGTCCCATTCATAATCAAAATGTCGCATTAATCTCTCCTTGCATCGTTCTTGCCATCAGCACGAGCAATACGATCCGTATCGGGCTTTAAACCCAATGCATTTGATACTATAGTATCGATACGTATTACATCGTGATTCATAGTTTTTACACGATTATCAAGTGCTGTAATAATACCAGCCATGCCTTTTACAGAGCCTAATACACCCTGTAATAGTAGTTTGATAGTTAGATATACAAAGTAGCCGCCGGCTAGAGCAGCCGCTACTGGGAATCCTAGATCCCCAATTAGTTTGAAAATGTCGCCCATTGATTCGCTCCCGGTTTCTGACACAAATATTTATCCAAAATAGTTGCGTATAAATATACATGACTGTATAATAACAGTTATTGTTGTAATCCCTTCAAAGTGAAGGCATTCTGGACGCGGGTTCGACTCCCGCCAGGTCCACCAAAAGAGGATATGTTATGCAAAAATGTAGAACATGTGACGTAATAGTAATAACACTACTAATATTTGTAATCATATTACATGTCTTTTTTTGATGGGCCTGCCATGGTTTCGACAGGGTGAGATAATAGAGACGGCAACACGATAGGCGATGGACGTAATCCAAGCAAAACTCGTAAATGCAAACGCAAATACATTCAAGTTTTTCGAAGTTCCAGCTTCTGTAGCTAACGCTGCAAACGCTGAGCGTTTCGAACTAGCTGCCTAAAAAACAGCACTTGCGAGGTAGTTATACCTTGTCACCAAAAATAGCAGAAAGGCCCTTTGGGGCCTTTTCTTTATTGCGGATACAATAACACGTCGTCTTGTGTGCCAACAATGGGCGTAACAATTAGTTTGCCAAATCCTAACATTGTTTCGTTAGAGTTGATCGCAATTTCTTTATTGTTGTTACTGTTAGTTATGGCAAGATCAGTACTTTTCCCAATACCATAAATTTGAGTAAGACTAGGTACGAGTATACTGGCCCATCTTAGTGCCGTATCTCCTGTGCTAGTCGGTTGTTCAATTTTTGGACTGTTATTTTGCGGCGATCCTTGCTGTAGCGCAATTACGGCAGCAACTCTAGCTGTGGTATCGCCACTATTGGCAATGGCTTCTAAAGCCTTGTATCGTGCTATTTCAGATTCTGCTCTTGCCACAGCAATTTGTTGTTGTGTTTGAGCATATTGTTGATAGTTGTTAGACGCACAACCAGTCAATGCTAAGACGCCAATTGCGCCTGCGAGAATAGATTTTCTCATAGTAGTTTCCTTTATAGATTAAGGAAACTGCTTAAAACACTCACCTCCCAACAATGTTGGCCAGGACTTAACAGCGAACTGATTGGTTTAAATAGTCTCACATTTATTTATAAAATAAGAATTATTGGTACCAAAATATTTGACCCTTTCAGTAGAAGTACTATATACTAGCACAATGTAGCTTGGTGGCCAAGCTATTGTAAACAATTAAAAGGAAATTACAATGAAAAAGCTATTTTTAGCATTAATGATGATGGCCGGCGTTTCTGTCGCCCAGGCACAAGTAACAGGCAATTTGGGTTTGACCAGCGACTATCGTTTCCGCGGTGTTAGCCAAACCCAAAATGCTCCAGCAGTACAAGGTGGTATCGACTACAATCACAAAAGTGGTTTTTATGTTGGTAACTGGAACAGTTCAGTTTCAAGCCAAATGTACACAAACGGTTCAGGCGTTGAAAGTGATTTGTACGCAGGTTTCAAGAAAGACATTTACAAAGGTCTTACACTCGACGTAGGTTCATACAACTACTTTTATCCACGTGCTACAAACAACACATCAACCAACTTTGACACAAACGAATTGTTTGCTGGTCTAGGTTATGGTCCAGTAAGTGTTAAGTACAGCCAATCATTGAGCAACTACTTTGGCACTGCTAACAGTAAAAACAGCCAGTACTACCAAGCTGACTTTGCCCAACCATTAACTTACATTAGTAAGAATTTGAGTTTGCTAGCACACGTTGGCCGCACCGAAGTTAACAACAATTCAAATTTGAACTACACTGACTACAACGTTGGTTTAGGTTACAACCTTGTAGGTTGGGATTTAGCCGCTAAGTATTACACTAATAGTGGTACTACTTCAACATTCCAAACAGCTAACACCATTAATGGTCAAAGACTGTACAAAGATGCGGCAGTTGTTTCTGTAAGCAAATCATTCTAATCTAAAACTAGAATGTTCAAAGGGCCTTGACGGGCCCTTTCTTTTTGTGTATAATAACTAATTATAGCTTGGGAATCAGAAATGGAAATGGATAAAATAGCAGTATTTTTTGCAGGAAGTATCTTAATTACACTAGGAATGGTCGTGATAGCCGGCGGCGTCATTGTGATCAATAACCTAATCCATCAGTATTGGAAACAAGTTGTATGGTTCAAATATGAATATAAACCCGTGTACTTTGATCCGCAGACTGGTGAACAATTAGTTAAAGAAACAGAGACAACTTCGAAAGCAGTAAATGGCAAGTCTAAGTGATTATTTTGCAAAGAACGCATACAAACCAAAGTATTTTTTAGGAGATAGAGTGTATGGAAAATTCCATAGTATTCCGTTTATCGGTACTGTTGGTAATGATCGTGTTGTCAATCTTGACGGCCCAGAAATAACAATTCATTTAGATTTACCAATGAAACACAACGGTGAACTAAAGAATTTCATAATTGTTAAACACAAAGATATTAAACAAATATTAAAAGAATTGTAGTATTGAAAAAACCTATAAGCGTTATTAAAATAATTATTGATAAAATCTATTAAATCACTTGATTTTAACATTAAATACTATTACAATAAGAACATGGAACACACGTTCTTATTAAGTTTTCAAACACACACAAAAGGAGAATGATATGAAAACAGTTGGACATAAATTAGAAAAATTCGCAGTAACTGGTGTTAAGCCAGGACAACCAGAAGATGCTTTCTTTGAAATTACAGATGAAAGTTTTGCTGGCAAGTGGAAGGTAATTGTTTACTATCCAAAAGACTTCACATTCGTTTGCCCTACAGAAATCGTAGCGTACGATAAACTAACCGGCGACTTTGCTGACCGTGACGCAGTATTGCTAACCGGTAGCACTGACAATGAGTTCTGTAAAGTTAGCTGGCAAAATGCCCACGCTGATTTGAAAAAGATTACACACAACCAATTTGCCGACACACAACGTGGTGAGTTGAGTTTGATTGAACAGTTGGGTGTATTTTATACTCCAGCAGGTGCCGCACTTCGCGCAACATTCATTGTTGATCCAGACAACATTATCCAACACGTTACTGTTAACAACTTGAACGTTGGTCGTAGCCCGGAAGAAACACTTCGTGTATTGGATGCGCTACAAACTGGCGAACTTTGCGCTTGTAACCGTACAGTAGGCGGAGAGACACTATAATGGCATTCATCGACGCTATCAAAGAAGCGTTGCCAGACTACGCTAAGGACACCAAGTTAAACCTTGACGCTGTGCTTGTGCGTAGTACATTGGATGCTGATGTGGCTATGGGTTGTGCTGTAGCCGCACTCGCCGCAACTGGTAACGGTAAAGTACTTGCTGTCTTGTTAGCAGATGGTCCTGTTCACGCAGACAGTGCTATGACAGCCGCAAGCATTATGGCACAGAACAATGTATGGTATCCATATGTTGAGATGGCAGATGATCCAGCACTAAAAGGATTGCCAGCAGGCCTACGTATGAACGCTATTGCTAGCCATGGCGGAACTACCAAGGCAAACTTTGAAGCATTTAGTTTGGCAGCTAGTATTGTGGGCAAGTGCCACTTCTGCGTTAAGGCACATTACGAAACATTAAAGACAGAAGGCTACACAGTAGAAAATCTTCGTGATATTGGACGTATTGCCAGTGTTATGAA
>Ga0209230_10000459_pt1 | contig 15990 bp, 19 predicted proteins | sample LakOntMetagenome_FD_187467 | JGI IMG/M metagenome (GOLD analysis project Ga0209230, IMG submission 187467) | Freshwater and sediment microbial communities from Lake Ontario - Sta 18 epilimnion Metagenome (SPAdes) (version 2) | ecosystem: Environmental > Aquatic > Freshwater > Lentic | place... | reverse complement strand
TTCAGTTGACGGTGAGTTGACCTCTATTGTTGTCACAACTGCTGGTTCTGGATACATTCATAGCACAATTACTTTGACTGCTTTTACCACAGGATGTACAACTCTTTTTCTTGCCAATACAAACAATCTAACTGCAAATATGGCACTTAGCGGAACAGGTATTGCAACAGGAACATTCATCACCAATGTAGATATTGTAAATACTACGATTGGTCTTTCTACTGCCACAACATCACCAGGTGGTGGTACTGGCAATAATGCCACAGTTACTTCCAGAATTTATATTGAAGGTGATGGTGTTGGTGCGGTTGCCACTTCATCGTTAACTGGTAATACAATTACTAAGATTACTGTAAATTCTTATGGTAAATCTTACTCAAGAGCAAATGTCACAATTTACGGAACAGGTACTGGAGCTACTGCTCGTGCCGTTTTACCGCCTAAATATGGCCACGGATTTAATTCAGCTAAACAATTAGGTGCTTCCAATGTGATGGTGGCGATGAGAATTGGTGAAGTAGATTCAACAGAAAATGGAATAATTTCTGTAAATACATCATTCAGACAATATGGTCTTCTAAGAGACCCGTATAAATATGGTGAGACAACAACGGCAATGGCATCAAACGCAAATACTGTGTTCTCGCAAACAACTGATTTGACGGTCGTATCTGGTTCAACATATAATTTAAATGAATATGTTTACCAAGGACCATCATCTAATACGAGTACATTTAGTGGTTATGTTCATGCACAAGATACAAATTTAGTTAGATTGGTGAAAACAAAAGGTGCAATTTCGATTGGTTCTCCTTTAAAGGGAACAGAAACTAACCCATCAGGTAGAACAGTTGTAACGTACAACTCACCTGAATTTCAACCTTACACAGGCGATATATTATATGAAGAAAACATTGTTAAAATTGACAGAACAGATGGACAAGCTGAGAATCTCAAGTTTGTCATACAATTTTAGGGAAATTCATGGCTCTTGATACAAATTTTAATGTAAATCCATATTATGACGATTTCGATGAGGACAAGAAGTTTCTTCGTGTTCTTTTCAAACCTGGTTATGCCGTACAAGCTCGTGAGTTAACTCAGCTTCAAACTATACTACAGAAACAAGCTGACCGTTTTGGTAATGCTACATATAAAAATGGTAGTGTTGTTACTGGTGCGGAAACATTCACGCAAGATGCTACATACATTAAATTAAATGCAAGTTATCTTAGTGTAGACATTGTTGCCAATAATTTTATTGGAATGACAATTCTTTCTAACGATGAATCAAAGCGAGCAGAAGTCATTAGAGTATATGAAGCAGATTTAGGTACTGGTGACCCAATCACATTAATGGTAAAACAATTATATGGTGATGCATTTGCTCCAGCTGATACCATTAAAACAAATGAAAGTTCACCATACTTTGCCGAAATTGCAACTGGTGGTGTTGGCACTGGCCAAATATTCTCCGTTACTGAAGGTATATTTTACTATGAAGGTTTTTTCATTAAAAATGATAAACAAACTATTGCAACTTCAAAGTATGATAATATTACCACAAATGCAAGAATTGGTTTTGAAGTTGAAGAAGTGCTTGTTAAATCAACAACAGATACAAGTCTTTTAGACCCAGCGCAAGATGCATCAAACTATCAAGCACCAGGTGCTGATAGATATAAAATTGATTTGGTTCTTGCAACAAGAGCTTTAGATTCTACAGATACAAAAAAATTCATTGAGATAAGCAGAACTGTTGATGGATATTCCACCAGAACAGCAGACACAGGTGTTGCTGCAATTATTGAAGATGAATTAGCAAGAAGAACTTATGATGAGTCTGGTAACTATACAGTAAGACCATTCATACTTTCTCTACAAACAAATGAAGCAAATAGTGCCAACATGGACATTATTTTATCTCCGGGTAAAGCATATGTTTATGGTTATGAATATGGCACAACTTCACCAACTACAATTACAATTGACAAACCAAGAACAACGACTAATGTTACTAACCAAAGAATAACTGGTGACTATGGTAATTACATCTACACAACTGGCCATATTGGTTCTTTGCCTATTAACCATTTGTCAACTGTAGATTTACATTGCGTTCCAAACTCATCAATTAATGTAACATCTACATCAACAATCACAAACACTAAGATTGGTACTGCAAGAGTTAAATCCATTGCGTTTGATTCTTCAACAAATACTTCCAATGTTGCAACATATACATACAAAACATTTTTGTTTGATGTTAATGTTAATGCTTCAGTTACTGGTAATGTAAATGCGGCTTCTATTACTTCAACTACTATACCTATTGGTAATGTAACTGCTGGTCAAGTGTATTCTACTGTTCCTGATGCATACAAAGGTGCAAAACTTAGAATCACTGCTGGACCAGGCACTGGCGAAGCACCAAAATTTATTACTGGATTCACTGGCACAGTCGCATCTCAAAACTTAACGATTGCATCCGCATTTACGGCCACACTAAACACACAATCCAAATTCGTAATTGATTTTGAATTTAATGATGCCGATTCCTTGGCAACTTTTAGTGGCACAACAAGAATCAATGCGGCTACAATTGAAAATCGTTCCAAACTTTTAACATCAACTTATGTTGATGCTTTCATTTCTGACTCTACATATGAACCATTAATATTTCCAGTAGGTCAAACAAATGTTGCAGCAGGTACGATTGCAGATTTCTCATACTCTTACATAAGATTATTCGAAGGTGTTTCATTCTCTGGTGTAGGTTCAACCGTAGATTCAGTTGCATTGACAGTAGAATCCGGTGCCAATTTGTCTTCTGCTATAACAGATTCTACTAAATTAGAAAAATATCAAGTTGTTGTTACTGGTGTAGGTACTTCACCATACACATTATATCAAACTGTTCCTGTTGCTAATGTTACCACAATTAATACAACAACTAGAACTTTGACTGTTGCTGTTGCCAACAACATGACTGCCAACATTACTGCCACAATTGATTACACATTGGCATCAGGCAGTCCTGCAAAATCCAAATCAGTTGTTAACGCAGCATCAACTATTCAAACCACTGCTGGTGAAGTAATTAATTCTAGTGGTGTTATTGTCTACGCAGCAAGTGGACAAACAACAATTCAAGCTAACAACATTATCAGAACACCTGATACATTACAATCATTGTATGTACCTGATGTTATTGAATTGATTTCTGTTTATGACTTTAATGACGGCTCAGTTGCCAATACAGGATATACAGATGTAACTTACAAGTATACATTAGAAACTGGCCAAAAAGATTCTTTCTATGACCATTCTTCTATCAAATTAACACCTGGTTATTCTGCACCAATTGGTCCCATTGTTGTTCGATATAGAGCATACTCATCAACTTCTGGTGGTGGATTCTTTAGTGCAGATTCATATCCAGAATATGCAACAATACCTACATACTCATCTAAGAGTTCTGGTGTCACATACAATCTCCGTGATTGTTTAGATTACAGACCTGTCCGTAAAGCCGCAACATCGGCAATTGGTACATCGGTTGAGTTTGATGTTAACCCATCAACATCTGGTCCAAGAATTCCAAAATATGGTTCTGATATTCTATTGGATTACTCATATTATTTACCTAGAGTTGACAAACTTGTTTTGAATAAAAACAAGTACTTTGAAATTGTCAAGGGCATCCCAGCAATAAATCCTATTGTTCCTAGTGATAAACAGGACACAATGAATTTATATTTGTTGAAAGAACCTGCATACATTGCTAACACATCTGATGTTACAGTAACATACTATAATAATCGCCGTTATACAATGCGAGATATCGGTGCATTGGATACTAGAATTAGTAACCTTGAATATTACACATCATTGTCTTTACTTGAACAAGATGCAATTAATATGCAAGATTCAACAACCACTTTTTCTGCAAATTTACAAAGATTTAAGAACGGTATTGTTGTTGACTCATTCAAAGGCCATTCTGTTGCCGATGTAACTGCGCTTGAATATCAGGCATCAATTGATGTAACTAGACAAGAACTTCGTCCAACATTTAATATTACTTCTGCATCATTAAATTTTGATTCAAGTAATTCTTCAAATTATTTAAGAAGTGGACCATTTGTTACTGTTGCTGCATCAAACACTGCTTTCGTTGACCAAAAATTGGCAACAAGAGCTATGAATATTAACCCATTCAATGTGGTTAATTACATTGGTAAAATCAGTTTAAATCCACCTTCTGATATTTGGGTTGATACAACAAAGAAACCTGATGTTACTGTTAACCTTGGTGGCGACAAAGATGCATGGGCATTTATTAACCAAGTTGTAAATAGTTCTGCATTTGCATATGAATGGGGTTCATGGCAAACTGTTTGGAGTGGCACAGCTACTTCTTCAACTTTCACTGGTGATGGCGGATGGGTTAGACCAAATTTCTTAACAACTACTACCACTACCACAGAAGCTCAAACTCGTAGCGGTATCTTATCTCAAGTTGTTCCAGAAACAATTACCAAATCTATTGGTGACCGCATAGTTGATGTTTCAATTATACCGTACATGAGAGCAAAAACAGTATTGTTTGTTGGTACTGATTTTAAACCAGATACCGTAATGTATCCTTTCTTTGATGGAACACCAGTTGAAAAATATACAGTTCGTGCAAACAAATTTATACTTGCACAAAACAATTTAGGTTATAGAACTTCAGTTGGCCATGAAGAATCAGTTACTATTTACAATAATGGAACTTCTTCAACTATTGGTACTGGTGTTGTTGTTAAATCATCAAACAACTCCGTATTTGTTGTAAACCTTGTTCCAATTACTGGAACATTTATGGGAATAAATGCCAATTTGATTGGTGCTTCAACAGGAACATCTGTAAGAATTTCTGGTTATGAACACTATTCAGGTTTTGCAAATACCGCAGGTGCATCAACAATCACATTAGCAATTGATGCTACTGGTGCAAACAACGCAGTATTATATGGCAACACATCCAATAGCAATATCATTTCTATTGTTGCAGGCAAAGGTGCAGGCCAACAAAGAACAATCAGTTCATATGTTGCCGCAACTAGAGTGGCCACAGTTTCTGCTTCTTGGACAACAACACCAGATACCACATCTGTTTACTCAATTGGTCGTTTAACAACAACTCGTTCAGGAGATGTTGCGGGTATTTTCAATATTCCTCCATCTATTTTCCGTGTTGGTGAAAAACAATTTAGACTTGTTGACAACTCAGTTGGTGATATTCCAAGTTCATCTACAAATGGTGATGCTTCTTTCTATGCACAAGGTCTTTTAGAGACAACTGAAAATACTATTGTTTCAACAATTCAACCTACTATTCAGAGAACATCTGTTGCGGATAGTAGAGTAACTAGTACAACAAGCACCGTTACAACTCCAGTTGCAGGATGGTGGGATCCACTTGCTCAAACATTCTTAATTTCTCCTGCACAATACTCACAAGGGTTGTTCATTGAAAAAGTTCGTGTGTGTTTCAAAACAAAACACGAATCTTCACCAGTAACACTACAATTAAGACCAGTTGTTAATGGATATCCTTCTTCAACAACTGTTTATCCATATGGTTCAGTTACATTAACACCAGATAAAGTTAAGGTAACTGATTCACCAGACTTAGATGATGCAACAAAATATACAGACTTTGTATTTGATGCACCAGTTTATATGATACCAGGAGAACACACATTTGTACTTCTTTCAAATTCAAATGGATATGAAGCCTATGTAGCTGAAATGGGTAAATTAGATTTAGTAACAGGATTACAAATCTCTGAACAACCATATGGTGGCTCTCTATTCAAATCTCAAAATGGTTCAACATGGACTGCTGATGAGAATATGGATATGATGTTTAGACTATACCGTAAAGAGTTTAGTACCACACCAGCCGTAGTACAATTCTTAATTGATAAACCAAGTTCAAATGTTGTGTTTGATGTATTAAACTTAACCACATCACAAATTGCATTGGCAAATACTGTAGTAAACTATTCTTTCCTTTCCGAAAAAATAACAGGTGGCACAACAAATTATTACAATATTAATTCAAATGAAGATTATGAAATGATAGATGGTGATGGCCGTAGAGTACTGAATCCAGCAAGTGGAAATACAACATTCATATTGAGAGCATCAATTTCTACAAGTAATCACTACATTTCTCCAGTCATTGACACAACAAGATTTGGTGGTCTATTTGTTGAAAACATCATTAATTCATTGCCACTATTGAATACTGGATTCTCTATTACGACTGCGGGTTCAGGTTACACAGGAAATACTAAGGTAACAATTTCTGGCGGCGGTGGTTCTGGTGCAAATGCATACGCAGTTGCTAACGTAACAACTGGAAACATTACAAGTATTATTGTTGATATTGGTGGTACTGGTTATTCCACATCTCCAACTATTACAATTTCTGCACCTCCTGTAACAGGCGGCAACACAACTTCTGTTGTTGCATACAATGGTGAAGATAAAAAATCTGGTGGTAATTCAGTAACTAGATATATGACACGCCGTGTAACATTGAATGATGGATTTGATTCTGGTGATTTGCGTGTATACCTAACAGGTTACAAACCATCTGGTTCAAATATTCTTGTTTATTACAAACTACTATCACGTTCAGATTCAGACACTTTTGAAAGTAAAGATTATCAATTGATGACTGAAATTGGAAATGGAAACTTTATATCTTTGGCTAAGAATGATTATCGTGAATTGGTTTTTGCACCAGGTATATCAGGTACTGCAAATAATGCGGTTTCATATACTACCAATGCATCAACATTCAAATCATTTAAAACATTCTCTATTAAGATTGTAATGTCTGGAACAAACACAACAGATGTTCCTAAAGTCCGTGATATTCGTGCAGTTGCTTTACCGGCACTATAATATGAATAATAATTTAGTTCAAGTAGAAGATTCTCCGTTTGTTCGGGATATTCATTCCAAAGCGATTCTAAATACTGATAGAGTTGGATTACAAAACTATTATGTGCAAAGAGATTTGTATAAAAAAGAACAAACAGAAAAAAACGAAGCGAGTAATCGTTTAACAAAACTAGAAGAAGACATGTCTGAAATTAAAACAATGTTGCGACACTTAGTCTCTAAGGAAATGAGTAATGGCAGCTAATCTAATTAGTCAATTAACAACTGCCAATACTTTCCAACATTGGCTGACTGCAACACAGTCATTAATTGGAACTGCCAATACTCTTACCAATGGTAATGGTAATACATTCTATGCCAACACACGACTTGAAGTTGGTGGTGCAAATGCTTCATTGAATGTTGTTACAAGTGCGTTTATTAACGATTTATATGCCAATACAATTAACACAGGTAGTTTAATTGTAAGAGATAACATTGCACAAGCAAATGTAACCGACACATTGAAGGTTGGAAACGATGCCATTATTTACGATAGACTAACTGTCTACGGCATTGCAACAATGAACACCAACCTAGAAGTGGTTGGCAATACAACGATTACCGGTGACTTGAATGTTACTGGTAATATTAACTTAGACTCAATCGGTTTTGATGACTTAAATGTTTCTGGTTCTGGTGCGTTCGGTAACAACTTAACTGTTACTGGAATAAGTACACTAAGTAATGTAGTAATCACTGGTAACGTAACAACTTTAAATGTTACAAGTAACACAGTAACTCAAAATTTAACTGTTGGCCAAATTTCTAATTTTGTTGGTAATGTAACCACACAGAATGTAACGGTCCAACAAACTTTAACTGCAAATATATTGGCGGGTAATGCCAATACTGCAATATACGCTGCAATCGCTGAAGCTGCAAATAGTGCGGCAGATATTTCTGTAGCACTAGCTATTGCACTAGGATGATATAAATAGGATATCAAGGAAAATATAAAACATGGCCAATACTTTTAAGAGCAATTGCTCAGCAAACATCGTAACAAGTGGCAACACAGTTTACACTTGTCCGTCTGCTACTCAAACTACATTAATCGGTATGACTTTAGCCAATAAGTCGGCCGGTACTGTTACTGCAAATGTGTTTCTAACACGCTCTGCGGTAGATTATTCTATTATATCCAACGCACCAATACTCTCAGGGTCTACTCTTGTTCCTATTGGCGGAGACCAAAAAGTCGTTCTACAGGCTGCAGATGTTTTAAAAGTAACAACAAGCGCCAACGGTTCGGTGGACGTAATTGCATCATTACTAGAGATAGCATAACATGGCACTTACTAGAATTCAAGGCGGTTTAGTTGGTACTGGCGGCTCAGGTAACACAGCCGTTCAACTTGGTACTGCCATCGTTGAAAGTTCGAACACAGTATATTCCAATTATACATTGACTGCGGGTAACAATGGTTACTCTGTTGGTCCAGTTACGATTCTAACTGGTAAGTCAATCACAGTACCGACAGGTCAGAAATGGGTGGTTCTATAAAATGGCATTGATTAATACAACAACCACAGGTGTTCTAGGTTCAACATTCTTTGGTGACGGCACAGGCCCGTTAACCGTTCAACAAAATGGTGTGACACTAGGTGTTTACGGAAACATTCCTGCGTTTAGTGCAAATAGAGTTACAACGCAATCTTTTTCAAACTCTACATTTACTAAAGTTCAATATGATGTAAAAAGATTTGACACAAATTCAAATTACGACTCAACAACTAACTATCGTTTTACGCCAACTGTTGCAGGCTATTACCAAATAAATGGCAATGTATCATTTGCTGGTGCTTCTGCAGGTTATGTTCAAGTCGCAATATATAAAAATGGCGGACAACATATATCTGGTAGTGCAGTACCCAACAATACAAGTGTTGGTGGGATGGCTACGGCATCAAGCGTTATATATCTTAATGGTACTACTGATTATGTAGAATTTTATGCGTGGCAAAATTCAGGCGGGGCATTGGGATTGCAAACAGCAGCGGGTAACAATACTTTTAGTGGTGCATTAATGAAGGCTGAATGATGACATTATACGAAAAAATTAAAACAATTTATCCAGAATTAACTGATGGTGATTTTGGTTTTGGTTCAATACGATTACAAAACGATAGTGATGGCAAAGGCGACTACATAGCTTTATGGAACCATCCTACACTTGCACAACCAACACAGGAGCAGCTAGATGGCATTAGTAGTTAATGGTGATGGTAATATCACAGGGTTAACCGCTGGTGGATTGCCAGATGCGTCTATTACTCAATCAGATTTGGCAGCGAATATTGCAGGAAATGGTCCAGCGTTTAGTGCTTATCAAACCAATGGAAGTGCAAACCAATCAATATCATCTGATGTTTGGACAAAAGCAAAAATAGACACCGAAGAATTTGATACTAATAATAATTTCGATACAACAAACAATAGATTTCTTCCGACAATTGCTGGATATTATCAGATTAATGCATGTTTATATTTAAGAAATGCATCCGCATCTCCAATAAAAATTGTTGGTCTTTATAAAAACGGAAGCATTTATAAACAAGGTATGCAACTTTATTTTACTGGTAATTATTATATTGCAGCAGACACTTTTCCAGTTTCATCTATGATGTATCTAAATGGAACTACTGATTATGTGGAATTATATGGATACATAAGTAGTTCTTCCGCATCAATTGGTTATGGAAGTGCCTCTTGTTGGATGAACGGTCACTTAGTAAAGGCTGCATAATGACATTAGTAGAAAAAATTAAAACAATTTATCCAGTACTTACACCTGCAGATTTTGCATTTGGTGGAATTACTCTACAGAATGACCTTGATGGCAGAGGTGATTACATTGCTAAATGGGAACACCCAACATTACAAAGACCAACTGACGAACAGTTGGCACAGATTACAGAATAAGGTATAACAAATGAGTGTATCATACGGCGGAAGTAGCATCACATTTGAAGATGGCTCAATAGTATCATCTGGATCGCAAGGTTTTAAAAATAAAGTCATCAATGGTGCCATGATGATTGACCAACGGAATGCTGGTGCAAGTGTTACTATTCCAGCAACAACAGTTACTTATACTTTAGATAGATTTGCGGCTTATGGTTCGCAAGCATCTAAGTTTTCAGTTCAACAAAATGCTGGTTCTGTTACACCTCCACCTGGTTTTACAAATTATCTAGGTGTAACTTCTTTATCAGCATATACAGTTGGTTCTGGTGAAGGATTTTGGATTCGCCAACCTATTGAGGGATATAACATTGCTGGTTTAGATTGGGGAAAATCTACCGCTAAAACAGTTACATTATCATTTTGGGTTCGTAGTTCATTAACTGGAACATTTGGTGGTTCAATAGTAGATAACTTTACTCCACTTTCTTACCCGTTTAGTTACACAATATTAGCGGCAAATACTTGGGAACAAAAATCAATAACAATTACTGGACCAACAAGCGGAACTTTTCCAACAAATAATACCGCTGGTTTATATTTGATTTTTGGACTTGGAACAGGCTCTACTGGAAGCGGAACTGCCGGTGCATGGACTGGTGCAAACTTGCAAAATGTTACTGGTGCAACTAGTGTGGTTGGAACAAATGCTGCGACTTGGTATATTACCGGTGTCCAATTGGAAAAAAGCACAAACGCATCAACTTTTGAATTCCGTTCTTATGGTAAAGAATTGATGTTGTGTCAAAGGTATTTTGAAATTGTTGGCAACGGTCAATATACTTTTTTAGTTGGAACTACAAATAGCGCCAGTGGAAATGAATGGGACTATTTTTTCAAATTTATGGTCCAAAAAAGATCCAATCCTTCTGCTACAGTAGTTGGTAGTTGGGCATATAATAATACTAATGCCGCAAATTCCTATGTTGGAAATACTGGTTTGGATGGATTCAACTATATTCAAATAGCAACAGGAAGTGGAAGAATTTATACTTACAATTATACTGTAGGTGCTTACATAACATTTTCTGCGGAGTTATAAATGTATAAAATTAGAAAATTAATTGGTTTTGAAACTGGTATTGTTCGATTATCCGATAACACTTTTATCCCAAATGATACTGCTAACACCGATTATCAAGAATACTTAAAATGGCTTGCTGAAGGTAATACTCCAGAACCTGCTGACCAAGGCGAATAAATACAATTATGAGTTACTTAGGCACATCCTCTTCCATATACGACCCAACAAGAACTATTGCTTCTCCAAGAGATGCAGATAGATTCTCTGGTAACGGTTCGACTACAGTATTCACATTAACTCGGTCAGTTCAAAAAGAAGTTGACCTTGAAGTTTTTGTTGAGAATGTACAACAAGAACCAATCACCGCTTACTCCGTATCTGGTACAACACTAACATTCACTGGTGCACCACCATCAGGTACTAATAACATCTATGTTGTTTATCGCAACTTTGATTCTGGCGCACAAGTATATGTTGCAGATGGTTCTATCACTTATGCCAAGTTAGCAAACAACATAAGAATTTTTACAACTGATAATCTAACACCAAATGGCAATAACACAGTCTTTACATTGACTGAACCACCTGCTGATGCAAACACAGTTATGGTTACAGTTGATGGTGTTGTGCAAATAGCACCAGTACACTATACAACTACAGGTAGTACAATTACTTTTACTTCTAGCCCACCGGCGGGTGCCAATGTCCATGTGAGACATTTAGGTTTTAGAACTACACAAGCGATTACTACACTACCTGCTAATACAACATTAACACAAATTAACTTATCAGGTCAGACAACTGCATCTGGTAATATTGTTCCATCCGCAAACACTACATATGACTTAGGTTCAGTAAGTGCAAGATGGAACAACATCTATACTGGTGACTTACACTTGTCTAACGAAGGCAAGTCAGATGGTAACATGGTAGACGGAACAAAAGGTAACTGGACTGTCCAAGAGGGAGAACAGAGTTTGTTTTTAATCAATAATAAAACTGGTAAGAAATATCGTTTTGCCATTGAGGAGATTCAATAATGGCACTAATAGGAACAATTAACGCATCAAATGATTTAGGTATGAAAAACCGTATCATTAATGGAAATATGGCCATAAGCCAAAGAGGAACAGGCGCATTTACACAGGATGCAACAGGAACTCAATACTCTCTCGACAGATGGAATATTTACGGTAGTATCACGAGTAAATTTACAGTTCAACAAACGCCTACAACTGAAACTGGATTTGCAACAAGAATTGATGCAGGGTTTACCAATTATTTAGGAATTACATCCTCTTCTGCATATTCTGTTGGTGCGGCCGAAGTTTTTCAATTGCAACAAGGGATTGAAGGATTTAATACAGCAGATTTAGCATGGGGCACTACTAACGCTAAAACTGTTACCTTGTCGTTTTTGGTTCGTTCAAGTTTAACTGGTACTTTTGGAGGCTCTCTTGTTAACGGTGCTGCTGACAGGTCTTATCCGTTTTCTTATTCAATACCAGTGGCAAATACATGGACAAATGTTTCGGTGACAATACCAGGAGATACAACAGGAACTTGGGTTGGCGCTACTAACGGAATCGGAATAAGAGTTTATTTTGGACTTGGTGTTGGTACTAGTGTAAGTGGTCCTGCAGGAGCTTGGGCAGGCACTTTATACCGTTCAGCCACAGGCGCAGTCAGCGTAGTCGGCACAAGTGGTGCAACTTTCTACATCACTGGTGTCCAGCTTGAAAAAGGCAGCACAGCTACTGCATTTGATTACAGACCTTACAGTACTGAGTTGCAGTTATGCCAACGGTATTACGAAATAGGCGCAATTGTTTTTGCAAATCAAAATGTAATTAGCGGAAGTTTTGTTGTCCCAAAAAGAACTACGCCAACAATGGTTCGTACTGCAAGTATTTATTCTGGCAGTGAAGCTGGAACTTTTCTTTCTTTCAATTCTATAACTTACTATGTGACAACTGGCAGCACGTACCTTGGCGGTGCTTTCACAGCAAATTCGGAGCTTTAATGATGTATAAACTTTTAAACACACTTGTTGGTCAATACGTCATTCGCCTGTCAGACAATGCAACCATCCCAATAGACTCAGCCAACACCGACTACCAACAATACCTCAAATGGGTAGCAGAGGGTAACACACCACTTCCCGCTGACGAATAAATAAAATTTTAAGAGAATATAAATGCCAATTCAAACAGCAGCAGATAGTATTAGTAATAGTGCGGGTTCACCGTACGGCTTTAAGAACCGTATTATAAACGGTGCTATGGTGATTGACCAGAGAAATGCCGGAGCAAGTTTAACTATTAGTACAGCTGGTTATCAATATCCAGTTGATAGATTTGGTGTATATGGCCAAACTTCAGATGGTGTGTTTACTGCACAACAGAGTAGTATCGTTCCTAATAACAACTTTACCAAATCGTTAAAGATACAAACTACAACAATAGATTCAAGTATTGGTGCAACTCAATTATACATGATTACACACCGTATTGAGGGGTATAACACCGCCGATTTAGGTTGGGGTAATTCAACTGCGTCTACAGTCACATTATCATTTTGGGTTCGTTCAAGTTTAACTGGAACTTTTGGTGGTGCAATTATCAATGAAAATCAAAATAGAGGATACCCATTCAGTTACACAATTTCTGCGGCCGACACATGGCAACAAGTATCTATTGTCGTTCCTGGTGATACTACAGGAACATGGGCAACAACAAATGGTCGGGGAATTGAGATTAATTGGGATTTAGGTTCCGGTTCAACATACAAAGGAACAGCTGGTTCTTGGTCCGCATCTCCGTATTGGGGTGTAACTGGTGGAACGAATGTGATTGGTACACTTAATGCCACATTCTACATCACTGGTGTCCAATTTGAAAAAGGCTCACAAGCCACGGCATTCGATTATCGTCCTTTTGGATATGAATTGCAATTGTGTCAAAGGTATTTTTACAAAACATTTGAACCAGGAACTAAACCTGTTGATAATAGTACTCCTACAGTTTATGGTACAGTTGCTGCGTATACAACAAGTGGTTGTTATCTAGGCACATGGTTTAAATATCCTGTAACTATGAGAACTCCACCTTCAACTGTTGCTCTATATGGCGGCAACGGCTCAACCGGAATATTTGATGTGTATAACGGTGTATGGGCACCATTTACAACCGTTGGTGTTAATACGTCCTCAAGTGAAGGTATTGCTTTCTATGCCTCAAAAACTTCAGCATTTACACAATGGGGTTCTTATTTGTTTGCTGGCAATTTTACTGCTTCATCGGAGTTATAATGTATAAACTAATGAAAAATTCATTAACTGGTCAAGAATCTGATTATGTTTTAAATTTACAAGACAAAACACTTGTACACAAACAATTAAATGAGAATTATCTCAAATGGCTTGCTGAAGGCAATACTCCAGAACCTGCTGACGAATAGAGATAAATAAAAGAATATGCCATTAAGTAAAATAAACACAAATTCGATTGCAAACACCGCATCACCTACAATTACAAGAATTGGTGTTGGTGTAGACGCTAACACCACTTATGGTATTATAAATCGTTATTTTGGTAACTCAGAAATTGCAACACAATATGGTACTGGTACTTTAACTGGTATTGGTGCATATTCCGCAACTGGTGGTGTCTTTATGGATACAGCTGGTGGCAAAATATATCCAATGCAATGGAACACATCAGGTCAAATTAATAGACCATATCAACCAGCTTTTCATATTAGTGGCAACTCACGCACTGTTCGTTCTTCAGGTGAGTATTCAGTAGTTGAAGGTGGATCCGGTATTTCTACAAACGTAGGTAGTTGTTGGAATAATACAACAAAAAGATTTGTTGTACCAATTGCTGGCATTTATCATTTTGTTATGACTGTTACCGGCAACGGCAGCGGTTTCAATGCGGGTATGAGTATCCGTAAAAATGGTATAGAACACAATTATCAATTAAATTACAATGGATATTACCAGTCTGGTACTTGTTCCACAATACTTGAATGTGCCGTTAGTGATTATGTAGAAGCGTTTGTTGTGTGGAACAACGGCGTTTCTGGTTCAATTTATAACGGCTCATTTACTGGATTTTTACTTTAAGAGAAAACTATGTCAAAAACATATACAATTACATTAACTGATGTTCAAGATAAAGCATTAAATTTTGTTGCATTATCCACACAAGAGTGGATTGAAAATGCAGTATTTCATCGTGCAGATATTGCCATTGAAGAAATCGTAAATGCAGAAATTCAACGTAAGTTGGCCGCAGGCGAAACTATTTCTGGTACTAAAGAAGATATCGTCAATGCTGCATCAATCAAATCTGCATCTGAACGCCAAGCAGAATATGATGCTGCTAGAAACGCAGAATAAATAAACTAAGGTGAACTAAAATTTCTTACATAGGCAACCAACAAATCAACGGATCGTTTCGCTCGGAGTTCTTCTCTGGTGATGGTGCTACGACTGCATTTAACTTAGGCTACGGAACTGGAAATGAAGCTTCAGTCCTTGTTTCTGTGTCTGGTGTTGTACAAGCGACAAACACATACGCACTAAATAATGGGCAGTTAGTCTTTACAGAATCACCACCAACTGGTACAAACAACATCGAGATTAGATATCTTGGTGATAGAGTGCAGGTAAATCCGGCGCTTTCGGCTGACACATATGGTATCGTTAGAATCAATTCCAATGTACTATCAGAGAATGTTTCTATCACTACAGGTTACAATGCTTCTAGTGCAGGTCCATTGACCATTGCCGATGGCAAGACAGTAACAATTGCTAATAACAGCTGTTGGACAATATTCTAATGAAAACAAAGAGAGTTAAATAATGGCTGGTACGATTATTTGCGACTTCATCCGTACGGATGCTAACAAATTAAGTTTGAATGTAGGTAACACTACATTTGCAACTATCAATGCTTCTGGTATTTTAAGTAATACTGGTAATGTG
>Ga0209230_10000457_pt1 | contig 16013 bp, 12 predicted proteins | sample LakOntMetagenome_FD_187467 | JGI IMG/M metagenome (GOLD analysis project Ga0209230, IMG submission 187467) | Freshwater and sediment microbial communities from Lake Ontario - Sta 18 epilimnion Metagenome (SPAdes) (version 2) | ecosystem: Environmental > Aquatic > Freshwater > Lentic | place... | reverse complement strand
GAGCACCAGCAAAAGCGAAAGCTTTGCTCATCGTGCGGATGACAATTACATGTGGATTATTGGCAATTAATGTAACAGCTGATCTTTCTTGGGAGAATTCCGCATACGCCTCATCAACAACAAGTAACCCCCCGACAGACTTGCATGCATCTGCCAGCTTTTGAATCTCAGCAATTGTTACAGCCCCACCTGTCGGATTATTAGGTGTAGTGATAAAAGTTAGAGTTGGCTTATTCTTTTGAATCTCAGATATTGCATCCGCAGCATTTAAGGAAAAATCAGAATTGCGCTTGCCATCAATCCACTGTGCACCTGTCACCTTGGCGATCAGCGGGTGCATTGAATATGAGGGTGTAAATCCAAGAACTGGTCCTTGAGCAAATGCCAAGAAAATTGATTGAATGATTTCGTTGCTGCCATTTGCCGCCCAGATATTGTCGGCAGAGAATTTAGTTCCACTTAACTCGTTGATGTAGTTAGCAAGTTTTGTGCGCAAAGCGGTTGCATCACGATCTGGGTAGCGATTTAAGTTGACAGCAACCTTTGCAACTGCATCAGTAATTGCCTGTTGCAAAGCAGGTGATGGTGAATATGGATTCTCATTTGTATTAAGTGATGCTTGGGCCGGCACTTGCGGGGCACCATAAGGTGACAATGGGCGAAGTGATTCGCGCAGGGGCAACCAACTTGGCCAACTCATGACAAGTTCTCCAAGCGTGCAGTCATCGCTTCACCATGTGCTGGTAAATCTTCAGCATTGGCAAGAGTCACAACGGTATCTAGGATCTCTGTAAATGCTTTTTGGCCATACTCAATAAAATGCAACCCGCGCAGAAATGTCTGGACAGATAAACCACTTGAGTGACAAGCGCAACCACCAGTGGGTAATACGTGGTTTGAACCAGCTGAATAATCACCAAGTGATACTGGTGAGAAGCGCCCGATAAATACAGCTCCGGCGTTACGAATCTTTGCAGCATCGCTGCGTGCATTTCGTGTTTGAATTTCAAGGTGCTCTGCAGCATACGCGTTAACAACATCTAAACCTTGTTCAATTGAATCAACTAACGCAATTGCAGATTGGACCCCTGACAAGGCGGTATTGATTCGATCCGAGTGCTTTGTGGCGTTAACGCGAACCTCTAGTTCTGCCTCAACCGCCGCAGCTAATTCTGGAGAATCTGTAACGAGCACTGCAGCTGCAATCACATCATGCTCTGCTTGGCTGATTAAGTCTGCAGCAACATCTGCTGCAATTGCTGATGAATCTGCAAGGATTGCAATTTCAGTTGGACCTGCCTCTGAGTCAATTCCAATAACTCCACGCAAAGCTCGCTTGGCTGCTGCAACATAAATATTTCCAGGACCAGTTACAAGATCAGCTTTTTCGCAGACACCTTCCATGCCATAAGCAAAAAGAGCGATCGCTTGGGCTCCCCCAACTGCATACACTTCAGTAATTCCAAGGAGCGCACACGTTGCAAGAATTGTTGGGTGTGGCAAGCCGCCAAACTCTTTTTGTGGAGGTGAGGCAACTGCAATTGATTGCACCTTTGCAATTTGTGCAGGAATGACATTCATCATCACGCTGCTTGGATAAACCGCGCGACCACCAGGGACATAGAGCCCAACGCGATCAACTGGAACCCATTTTTCAGTAACTGTTCCGCCATCTACGACAGATGTTGTCTTATCTGTTCGCACTTGATCGCTATGAACTTTTCTCACCCGTGTAATTGAAAGTTCTAATGCGCTTCTAATCGCCGGTGCTAACTCTGACAACGCCTTGTCAAGCTCTTGCTGTGGCACTCGAATACGTGCTGGTGTGACACCATCAAACTCTTGGGCCAGGGCAATCAGATCTGCCTGTGTTCCATTTTTTACACGATCAAGAATTGGCTGAATCAACACCATCGCCTCTGCGACATTGAGCGTGGCACGAGGAAGCTCGAGGTTGTATTGGGCTTTAGATAGGGCTCGCCCGCGCAGGTCAACGGTACGAATCATGGGGCAATTGTAACGGCTGAGCCCCCAACCTTGTTGCCCGAATTATATGAGGGAGTTTAAACGAGGCAGTTGGGTCCCAGAATCGATTTGAGATCTGCGCTCAAACTTGGTGATGATGTGATTAATGCATCAACCTTCATCACGGTGCTGTTTCCATTGTCATTTAATTGCAAATGAACTTCTCGCTTGCCTGGATGTGAACGCAAGATTTCCTTAATTCTATCGACGACAGGAGGCGTGCACTGCTGAATTGGCAATGAAATAACTAGAGGACCTGTTGGAGTTGCATTGATATCCGGCATCGACATTTCAAGGGCTGTAAAGCGCAACTTATCTTCTCTGCGATCGACTCGACCTCGGATTGTGACAATGCGGTCTTCCGTTAGCGACATTGAGTACTGATTATAAGTATTGGCAAAAAATAAAACTTCCAGTGATCCCTCAAGATCTTCAACTGTAACAACCGCCCAAGAGGCACCCTGGCGAGAAACTTTGCGTGTAACGCTGGTGATCAATCCACCAATAGTGACAATAGATTCATGCTGAGCACCATCATCGACTATTTCGCTAATAGACATATCTGTATTAGCACGCAAAACGTGTTCAACGCCAAGAAGTGGATGATCTGAAACGTAAAGTCCTAACATCTCTCGTTCATAAGAAAGTAGCATCGATTTATCCCACTCCCCTGTCGGAACTTCGATATCTAACCCTGAAACTGCAGTAACTGCTTCTCCACCAAATAAATCAAACTGACCAATAGCTTCAGCGCGTTTTGATTCGATAACAGAATCAATTGCCTCTAAGTGAATCGCAATTAAACCCTTACGAGTAGATCCTAGAGATCCAAACGCACCGGCTTTGATCAGTGATTCAATTGTCTTTTTGTTACACACTTGAGCATCAACCTTTGCAAGAAAATCTCCAAAAGAGGTATAGCGGCCCTTGGCGGTTCGCGCGTTCTTGATTGAAGCAACGACACCTTCTCCGACATTTCGGATCGCAGCTAATCCAAATCGAATATCAATACCACGTGGTGTGTACTCGGCATCGGATTCATTGACATCAGGTGATAAAACCTTAATTCCCATGCGACGACACTCTGATAGGTAGAGCGCAGACTTGTCCTTGTCATCGCGAACAGATGTAAGAAGGGCTGCCATGTATTCAGTTGGATAATTAGCCTTTAGGTAGGCGGTCCAATATGAAACAACACCATATCCAGCAGAGTGAGCACGGTTAAATGCGTAATCAGAAAAGGGAATCAAAACTTCCCATAGACGTTTAATTGCAGTTGTTGAGAATCCCTTCTCCTTCATGCCTGCTTCGAAGGGAACGTACTCTTTATCTAGAATCTCTTTGTTCTTCTTACCCATCGCCTTACGCAAAAGATCTGCACGTCCTAGTGAGAACCCAGCAACCTTTTGTGCAATCGCCATTACCTGCTCTTGATACACGATTAAACCGTAGGTATCCCCAAGGATTTCCTGAAGTGGCTCAGATAATTCTGGGTGAATTGACTCCACGGGCTTACGCTTATTTTTGCGATCTGCGTAGTTGTTATGCGCGTTCTCACCCATTGGTCCCGGGCGATACAAAGCAATAACGGCTGAAATATCTTGAAATGAATCTGGTGACATGCTCTTGAGCAGTGCACGCATAGGTCCACCGTCAAGCTGGAACACACCTAACGTATCTCCGCGGCTCAGTAACTCGTATGTCTTTGGATCATCAAGAGTCAATGACTCTAGAACCACATCAATACCCTGATTTGCTTTGATGTTAAGCAAGCAATCATCTAGTACTGAAAGATTTCGAAGTCCCAAGAAGTCCATTTTCAGCAACCCAGTTGCTTCACATGCGCCCATATCAAATTGAGTAATTATCGCGCCATCTGCTTCCCGGCGATGAATTGGGATTACATCCAACAATGGCTCGCGAGACAAAATAACGCCGGCAGCGTGAACACCCCATTGACGCTTTAAACCTTCAAGGCCACGAGCAGTATCAACAACTCGTTTTGAATCAGGATCAGAGTTATAGAGAGCACGGAATTCGCCTGCCTCACCGTAGCGATCATCCTTTGAATCAAAGATTCCACTTAAGGAAATGTCTTTACCCATCACACTAGGAGGCAAAGCCTTTGTTAACTTCTCACCAATTACATATGGATATCCAAGCACTCGTGTTGAGTCCTTAATAGCTTGCTTAGATTTAATGGTTCCGTAGGTAATGATCTGAGCAACACGATCTTCACCATACTTATTTGTCGCATAACGAATCATTTCGCTGCGCCTGCGCTCGTCAAAGTCCAAGTCAATATCTGGCATAGAAATACGCTCTGGATTAAGGAATCGTTCAAACAAAAGGCCATGCTCTAGTGGATCAAGGCCAGTAATACCGAGCGCGTATGCAACAAGTGAGCCCGCAGCAGAACCGCGACCTGGACCAACGCGGATGCCAACCTCTTTTGCATGTGCGACAAGGTCTGCCACTACAAGGAAGTAGCCAGGAAAGCCCATCTTTTCCATCACGCCAAGTTCATACTGCAAACGTGTTTCATGGTCAGGGGTTAAGCGATTGCCCATGCGTTCTTTGAGACCACGTTCTGCTTCTTTTTTGAGCCATGAATCTTCACTCTCACCTGCTGGCACCTCAAACTGTGGAAGCAAGTTTTCGCCCTCACGAAGTGTGATGTTGCACCGCTCGGCAATAAGTAATGTGTTGTCACAACTTTCAGGAATCTCTTTAAAGAGCTCTCGCATTTGTGCTGCGGTCTTTACATAGAAAGTGTCATTATCAAATTTAAAGCGCTTGGGATCAGCCAAGGTTGAACCTGACTGCACGCATAGCAACGCTTCATGGGCGGGGGCATCTGATTGCTTTGTGTAGTGAAGATCGTTGGTGGCAAGAAGTGGTAATCCCAACTCTTTCCCAAGCTTTAAGAGATCTTGCTTAACGCGGGCTTCGATTTCAATTCCGTGATCCATCACCTCTAAATAAAAGTTCTCAGCACCAAAGATATCCCGGTATGCACTAGCAGCCTTGATCGCTTCCTTATATGCACCCATGCGCAATCGAGTCTGGATTTCTCCGCCCGGACATCCTGTTGTTGCTATTAGCCCCTTTGAATATGTTGCTAATAACTCTCGGTCCATACGCGGCTTGTAGTAATAACCTTCTAATGAAGCAAGGGATGACAACCTAAATAAATTGGCAAGACCCTCATTGTTTTCAGCAAGTATCGTCATGTGCGTATAAGCACCGCCGCCTGACACATCATCTTCTCCACCTGCAGCCCACTGCACTCGCTTTTTATCAAAACGTGATTCAGGAGCAACGTAAGCTTCAATTCCGATGATCAGCTTTATGTCGGCATTTTTGGCCGCTTTATAAAAATCAAATGCACCAAACACATTGCCGTGATCTGTCATTGCAATTGCTGGCATTCCTTGGGCCTTGACCTCAGAGATTAAATCGCCAACACGTGCCGCACCATCGAGCATGGAATACTCGGTATGAACGTGCAAATGTACGAAATTATCGCTGGACATGATTGGCGAGATTAGTGCTTATGGAAGAACGGCGTCGGAAAGCAACGCCAGCGAGCGTGTGAGATCGGCTGGGTATGGCGCCTCAAAGTGAAGTGCCTTGCCTGTTACTGGATGGGCAAAGTTAAGTTCGGCAGCATGAAGCCAAGGTCTAGACATTCCCAAACTCTTGCCCAGTACCGGATCTGCGCCATATGTCGTATCCCCCACCAAAGGATGGTGAAGGGCTGAAAAGTGAACACGGATTTGGTGAGTACGACCTGTTTCTAATTCAACTTTCACCATTGAGACACCGCGATAGAACTCGATGACCTCATAGTGAGTAATTGATTCTTTTCCTGTAGCCATCACTGCAAAGCGATGATCCTCTTTAGGGTGACGATCAATCGGTGCATCAATAGTCCCTGTTGTTGGATCCATATGACCTTGAACCATTGCGTGATAAATCTTGTCGATTGTGCGATTTCGAAACGCATCCTTTAAAACATGAAAAGCTGTATCGCTCTTGGCAACAATCATTAATCCACTAGTACCAACATCTAGACGGTGCACAATTCCTTGACGCTCTGCGGGGCCTGATGTAGAAATTGAGTAACCAGCTGCCATCAGCGCACCAACAACTGTTGGGCCTGTCCATCCTGGGCTTGGGTGCGCCGCACATCCAACCGGCTTATCAATCACAACGATGTCGCTATCGTCATAAATAATGCTTAAGCCATCGATTGGAGTCAACGGAATTGGATCAGAGTTGATCGGCTCTGGCATCAAGACTTCAATTACTTGTCCTGCGCTAACGCGGTCTGACTTAGGCATTGGCTTGCCCCCAGATGTGATGTCACCATCTTCAAGCAACTTAACAACAGCTGTGCGAGAGAGCCCTAGAACGCGAGTCAAAGCGCTATCAATACGTTCGCCAGCAACTCCTTCCGGAACGGTTAATGTGCGGGCGATGCGGGTGCTCATACCTATGAGCCTACCTTTGTTATGGGTGGGATATTTCTGGCAGTAAGCACCATTGAAAGCAGCGCAGCGATGACAATTGCTGAGTCTGCAATGTTAAAAATTGGCCAATACGGCAGTTGCATCCAATCAATCACATGTCCCCGTAGAACTCCTGGTTCGCGGAAGATTCGATCGACAAGATTTCCAAGAATTCCGCCCATAACAAGGCCCAAAACAACTGCCCATCCTTTAGAGGTTATACGAGGTGAGAAGAAGAAAATTGCACCCAACACAATTAATCCGAAGATTGATAAAAATATGGTTGCACCTGCTGCAAAGGAAAAAGCAGCACCAGAATTTCGAACCAAGGTCAATTTAAAAAAGGAACCTAATACTTCAATATCTGGTTTATTAGATAGTGCGCTGACAGCCCAAATCTTTGTTGCTAAGTCGAGGATCCAAACGAACCAGGCAACACCAAATAGTGTTCGCCACATGTGCACAGTTAGCGCCGTTCTTCCTTCTGCTTGCATAGCATGCAGAGAGTTGCGCGTGGGAATACCTGAAGGCGGGCTTTACCAATCGGCGCTCCGCACTCTTCGCAATTTCCATACGTCTTGTTATCAATACGCTCTAGTGCGCGTTCGGTTTGCAAAACCATGTCACGTGCATTAATCACAAGGGACATCTCATGCTCGCGCTCAAAAGTTTTTGTTCCTGCATCTGCTTGATCATCTCCAGCACCTTCGCCAGATTCCTGGATCAACTCATCCATTTCCATTTCAACGAGAGCAAGCTCTTTGCGAAGACGCTCTAACTCCTTTGAAATATCGGTGCGGACCGCCTTAATCTCCGCATTACTCCACGGAGCCTCAGATTCGCTGACAACTACTGGAGTTGGAGCAACCTTGATTGGCTTAAGAGGTGCGACCTTTTTGCCACTTTTTGCAGGACGGGGTGGAGGTGGCATAACCAATCGGCGCTCTTCAATAACTGGCGCAACAACTGGAGCGGAAACTGTAGAGACTGACACTGTTTGAGACTTTTCATCGACGGTAAGAGTGGTCTTTGATGGAAATGGCTTTCCTGCAGCTTTCTTAACGGGAATACTCTTGACCGCACTTTTTTTAGCAGGAGCCTTTTTTGCTGGAGCCTTTTTAGCAGGAGCCTTCTTCTTTCCCGCTGCCTTTTTTACTACCTTCTTTGCGGGAACCTTTTTCGCTGCTGCTTTTTTAGCAGGCACCTTTTTAGCAGGAGCCTTTTTCGCAGAAGCCTTCTTGGCGACCACTTTTTTAACAGGCTTCTTAGGCATGTCGCGAACCTTATGCCCAAGGGGGCACCTATACCAATTACGCCACGGGCAATTTTTGATACCTCTATGTCCTACACTTAAGACCTCGCGTATGTGGCGTTGACGGGGCTATCACCTCACGAGCCAGCAGGAAGAAATGAGCAAATGCTCATCTAGACCCAGCACGCAAGATATGAAGTGGCACACCACGGTGTGCAAGGCGGGTGGTACCGCGAAAGCTGCACATGCAGCGATCGTCCCTCCAGAGATTGTTTTCTGGAGGATTTTTTTATGTCATTTCGCGCCATCCCAGCAGCAGTTGATCTGCCTGCCGTCGAACACTCAATTTTAAAGTTCTGGAGCGATAACTCAATCTTTGAAAAAACAGTTGCAGCCCGAGAAGGCGCACCAACATGGACATTTTATGAAGGTCCTCCCACTGCAAATGGAATGCCAGGAACTCACCACATCGAAGCGCGTGTATTTAAAGATTTGTTCCCACGTTTTCACACAATGAAGGGCAAGCAGGTAACACGCAAAGCTGGATGGGATTGTCACGGTTTGCCTGTTGAGATCGCTGTAGAAAAAGAGTTGGGATTTTCGGGCAAGGGCGATATTGAAAAATATGGAATTGCTCCATTTAACGATAAGTGCCGCGAATCTGTACAGCGCCATGTAAGCGCTTTTACAGATATGACAGATCGCATGGGCTTCTGGGTTGATTTTGACGAGGCCTACTGGACGATGTCACCTGAATATGTTGAATCAGTATGGTGGTCATTAAAAGAGATCTGGAAGAAGGGTCTACTTGTCCAAGACCATCGCGTTGCACCGTACTGCCCGCGTTGCGGAACTGGATTATCAGATCACGAATTAGCTCAAGGCTATGAAACAGTTACTGATCCATCTGTATTTGTTCGTTTTCCTGTTACATCAGGTGATCTGGCAGCCCTTAAAGCATCACTGTTGGTGTGGACCACTACCCCGTGGACATTGGTTTCTAATACCGCAATTGCCGTTCACCCAGAGGTTGAATACGTTGCCATTGAAGTTACAGAAGAAGAGACAACAGAAGTATTACTAGTTGCCAAGGACTTGATGGATGCGGTTAAGGGTGAGAAGAAGATCCTCAAGAGCATGCTGGGTAAAGATCTTGAGCGCATTACCTATAAGCGTCCATTTGATTACATCGAAATCCCAGATGCCCACTTTGTTGTTCTTGCAACATATGTAACAACTGAAGATGGAACTGGCTTAGTCCATCAAGCACCTGCCTTTGGTGCAGATGACTTGGCGGTGTGCCGTAGCTATGGATTGCCCGTTGTAAATCCCATTGCGCCTGACGGACATTTCTTGCCTGAAGTTCCAGTTGTTGCTGGAATGTTCTTTAAAGATGCAGATAAGCCATTAGTCAAAGAGTTAAAAGCAAGTGGCGCTCTTTATAAGCATCAGCAGTATGAGCACACATATCCGCACTGCTGGCGCTGTCACACAGCGTTGATGTATTACGCACAACCATCGTGGTACATCCGCACCACTTCAATTAAGGATGCACTGCTGCGCGAAAACGCCAAAACTGATTGGCATCCAGAGACAATCAAAGAAGGTCGCTATGGCGATTGGCTTAACAACAACATTGACTGGGCACTATCCCGTAACCGTTTTTGGGGCACACCGCTACCAATTTGGCGCTGTGAGAACAAGCATGAGATCTGTGTTGATTCACTGAAAGAGCTTGGTGATTTGGCTGGACAAGAGCTTTCAAACCTTGACCCACACCGTCCCTTTGTCGATGACATTACCTTTGCATGCGCTGAGTGCTCAGAAATAATGACACGCGTGCCTGAAGTTATTGACTGTTGGTATGACTCTGGTGCGATGCCATTTGCTCAATGGGGATACCCACACAAAGAGGGTTCTGTAGAAAAGTTTAAAGCTTCATACCCTGCTGACTTTATCTGTGAAGCAATCGACCAGACTCGCGGTTGGTTCTACACACTGATGACAATCGGGACATTGGTCTTTGATGAATCTTCTTATAAGACAGTGCTCTGCCTTGGTCATATCCTTGATAAAGATGGGCGCAAGATGAGTAAGCACCTAGGCAATGTTCTAGAGCCAATGGCACTTATGGATCAACACGGCGCAGATGCTGTTCGTTGGTACATGTTGGCTGCCGGATCTCCCTGGGCAGCACGTCGCGTAGGACATGAGAACCTTAACGAAGTTGTTCGAAAGACTTTGTTGACCTACTGGAACACCGTTTCCTTCCATGCTCTCTATGCAAATGCCTCTAACTTTGAAATCTCACAAACACCACCACTTGCAGATCGTCCATTAATGGATCGCTGGATCATCTCTGAGCTCAACATCTTGATTCAAGAGGTTGATGCTGCCCTTGAAGATTTTGATTCACAAATTGCAGGCCGAGCACTTGCTCGCTTTATCGATGATTTATCGAACTGGTATGTGCGCCGCTCTCGTCGTCGTTTCTGGGATGGTGACACGGCAGCCCTTGGAACTTTGCATGAATGCTTAGTGACACTGACAAAGCTGCTCGCTCCCTTAGTTCCATTTATTACTGAGCAGGTCTGGCAAGAGCTTGTGCGTCCAACGGACTCAACAGCTGCAGACTCTGTGCACTTAACTAATTGGCCTGTTGCACAAACCTCGGCAATTGATACAGAACTAGCATCACAAGTTGCTCTAACCCGTCGCATCGTGGAACTTGGTCGTGCAACGCGGGCGGAATCTGGAATCAAGATTCGTCAACCTTTGGGCCGGGCACTGATTGCTGCAGGTGGTTGGTCAACTCTGCCAGAGCAAATGCGTGAGCAAATTGCTGATGAGCTCAACGTTCAGACACTTGAAGATATTGCATCAGCAGATGGTGACCTCGTTGATATCAGCGTAAAAGCTAACTTCAAATCACTTGGTACCAAGTTTGGCGGGGCGGTGCAAGAGATCTCAAAGGCTATTGCTGCAACTGATGCAACTGTGTTGGTAAAGACTTTGCGCGGAGCAGGTTCAACAAAGGTAGGCACATGGGAGATTGCACTCGATGACCTTGTCATCACTGAGGTTCCAAAGAGCGGCTGGAGCGTTTCTTCACATGATGGAGAAAGCGTTGCTCTGGACCTAGAGCTAACCCCTGCTTTGATTGCAGCAGGCAGCGTGCGAGAGGTAATTAGATTTATTCAAGAGCGCCGAAAGAGTGATGGCTTTGATATCTCTGATCGAATCAATCTCACATGGAATGCAACGGAAGAAATTGCAGCAGCAATTGAATCTGACAAGCAGCACATCGCAGATGAGGTTTTGGCTTTATCAATGGTGCGGGACAGCTCTTTAGCTGTGACAGACACAGAAGTTGGTGTAGAAGTAGTACTAGTAAAAAGCTAAATGCCTCTGACAAAACCCATCAGTATTTGTGTTCCGAAAAAGAGCACAATGAAACTCATGTCCAGGCTTACTGAGCCAAGTCGAAGAGGTGGGACAAATCGTCCAACAAACTTCATGGGCTTATCGGTGACTGTATAAATGGCTTCGACTAAATACAAGACTGGGCCACGTGGGCGCCAGGTGCGAGAAAACATTTGAACATAATCAAAGATCAAGCGACCAAGAAGTGCAAAGAGAAATACCTGCAGAATTGTTGCAAGTAATGAGCCAACGCTCAACATAGGTTAGCTCTGGTTAAAAAAGCTTGCTTGTGCAGCAGCTGATTTATCTTCGGTGCTGACATTTACATTTGCAGGCGAAATCAAGAAAACTTTCTTGGTTACGCGTTCAATAGTTCCGTGTAATCCAAATGCAAGTCCGCTTGCAAAGTCAACAAGACGCTTGTGCTCTGATTCATCCATATCGGTCAGATTAATGATCACTGGGTTTCCCAGGCGGAAGTGCTCACCAATTGTGCGCGCTTCGTTGTAGAAACGAGGGTGCAAAGTAATGATGCGATCTAAAACTGGAAGATCAAGTTGAGGTGCTACTTCAACAGCTGATGAGTGACGAAATGCTGACACTGAACGAGCTTCGCGAGTTTTAATGCGAACATCACCGGTTGATGCAACAGCTGGAGTAGATGGTGCTTCTGGAGTATCAAACTGCGGATCATCCATCAAGCCAAGATAGTTTCCGATACGACGCATTGGGTTAGACATAGGTAAAGGTTATCGGTGGGGTGAGCGAGAACCGAGGATTGATGAACCTACGCGCACATGTGTCGCACCATGGGAAATTGCCGTTTCATAGTCCCCACTCATGCCAGCAGATAAAGATGTAGCCCCTGGAAAAAGCTTCATAAACTCCTTATGAATCATTACTAATTGGGCAAAAGCATCATTCGGATCCATCTCCACTGGGGGTACTGACATCAGGCCAGCCAGGGTGTGGGTTGGGGATTTTTCAACTAATGAGGCTAAGGAATGCAACTCTTCCAGTCCTGCTCCCCCGCGATGATGGGCACCATCTAAGGAAACCTGCAGGAATATCTGCAAAGGATGCGGTGCAACTTTTTCGATAATTTCAAAATGTCGCGGGTCATCTAAAGAGTGAATAACTGAAGCCCAGGAAGTAATTGATTTCAACTTGTTGCTTTGGATCTGGCCTTGAAAATGCCAGGTGCCAGAGACAATTGCTGCTTTTTCAGCGCCTTCAGCATCGCGGTTTTCACCAAAATCTCGAACTCCCAGTTCATGCAAAATCTCTGCATCACTTACCGGAAAAGTCTTTGTAACAGCAATCAAAGTCACTTCGTGATTTGCTACTTTTGCAATCTTTGAACGTACTAACTCCAGGTTTTGAGACAACTCTCCTTTGCGGTTCATAAGCTCACTACCCCCGCAAAGCGTCCAGTTGGATTGTCCCTACGATGAGAATAATAGAGTGGATCCTCTTTTGTGCAGATCAATGATGCCTCATAAGAAACACCCTCGGCGCTTATATCTGCGATTAATCCCCCCGAAAGATCTAACCCCGGAGTTCCTTGATGTGTAGTTGAAAATGCCCGTGGATGATCAGCAATCACATCTTGTTGCATTTGAAATGGCACTTCGTAGCACTTACCGCAAATAGATGGCCCAAGAATTGCATGAACTTCAATTGCCCCAAGGGTGCGCATGTGATGCAGCGCTTTAATTGCAATCTTATTAAGTAAGCCTGCACGTCCCACGTGCACAGCAGCTACCGCCTCTTGTGAAATAAGCAGCAGTGGAATGCAATCTGCCACCATGACCGCTAGCGAAATACCTTTAGTTGTCGTAATCAGAGCATCACATGTTGGCTCTTGATCAAGCACATGATCAACTACAACAACCTCGTTACCATGTACTTGATTCATGAACTGCGTATTGCTTAGTAGTTCACGATTAGCTGCTACTGAAGCAGGATCATCGCCAACATGAAAGCCAAAGTTCAAGGATTCATACGCGCCAAGGCTGGAGCCTTTGCGTCGATCAGTGAAAAAGTGAGGCAAAGCCTTACTTCATGAAGTCAGGGACGTCGATTTCATCCTCTGCAACGAGCTCCTCAAAGGAAACGCGACGCTTTGGAGTGTCATTGCCAAGATCTAAAGCCACAGAGATTGGATCATTAGATGCAATCGGATCTGCCACTCCGCCTAGCGTTGCTGCATTAATCGTTGGTGTGGAAACCCGCTTAGGTTCCCCGCCTTCAAAGCCTGCTGCCACAACAGTAATTCGAACTTCATCACCTAACGCATCATCAATTGTTGTTCCGAAAATGAACTTCGCATTTGGGTGCACAGCTGATTGAACTAACTCACACGCCTCATTAACTTCAAATAACCCAAGATCTGATCCACCTGACACGGAAAGCAGAACTCCCATTGCGCCATCAATTGATGCCTCAAGTAATGGACTTGAGATTGCAAGTTCTGCCGCGCGTATTGCTCGGTTCTCACCGCGAGCAGAACCAATTCCCATCAACGCAGAACCAGCACCTGACATCACAGCTTTAACATCTGCAAAGTCAAGGTTGATCAGACCTGGTTGAGTAATGATCTCTGTAATTCCCTGCACGCCAGATAGCAATACCTGATCTGCACTCTTAAATGCATCTGACAAAGTAATTGTGCGATCTGAAATTGCAAGTAAACGATCATTAGGAATAACAATTAATGTATCAACTTCTGCGCGCAACGCTTCGATACCAACATCTGCCTGGGCAGAACGCAACTTTGCCTCAAATGAGAATGGACGAGTAACAACACCAATTGTTAACGCACCAATATCTTTAGCAATCTTTGCAACAATTGGTGCCGCACCTGTCCCGGTTCCGCCACCTTCACCTGCTGTAACAAAGACCATGTCAGCACCGCGCAATATTTCTTCAATGTCATCTGCGTGATCTAGTGCAGCTTCACGACCCTTATCTGGATCCATGCCTGCGCCAAGTCCACGAGTTGTCTTGCGACCAATATCTAATTTCACATCGGCATCACTCATTAACAAATGTTGTGCATCTGTATTAATTGCAATGAACTCGACGCCTTTTAATCCGACATCAATCATGCGATTAATTGCGTTAACTCCACCGCCACCAATGCCGACAACTTTGATGACCGCTAAATAATTTTGTGGTGAAGCCACTGTGTTTCCTCCTTATGAACCATAAACCTCAACTTGAGGCTTACAATTCAATGCTTTTCGATAAGGTGAACCTAAAGCGCATACGGGTGATTATCAAACACCGACATGAAGTGTTTACCGTGTCGTCGTTTTAATGATTATTTAACAATTGGCGCATGTGGTGCCGAAACATCAACTCTTTTAATTGCTGCATTTTCTGGCAAGGCAATAAGTGCTTTATAAACCTTTAATTTCAATTCATTTTCACCATCAGTGCCCCAACGGATTTCAAGATTCTTGCCAGCATTATTTACTACTAGGACAAGAGCGCCGGTGCTACGAACCTTTACAACTGTCAATGCTGACTTGAGATCTTCTGGGAGAGTTGTGAAGAAGGTGACAGCTCTTGTGGCGGCAGTTAAGTCACCGGCTTGGATCTGGACCAACTGTGTTGAAGCAGGCCCGCGCTGTACAAAGCTCTTACCCATCGAATCTATGACCTTGTTGTTATAGATCGCGATTGGTGTTCGCTCTATTAAATCAATTGTGACTTTGCCATTAATCCAGTTTCTAGAAACCTTAGCCTTTGACACCCAATCAAGAGTTTCAAGCTTTGCCGCAACTGCGCGAGGCTCAACGCGTGCCAACTTTTCTCCCGTGACAATGCCAGAGCTGATCTGCGAACTTGATCCTTTGATCTCTACAGAGCTGACGGTAAAGAGCGTGGACCATCCAAGAACATATGCGGCACCAACAAGAAGGACTGTGGAAACAAGAAGTATGAGACGACGATTCATGGTTATGCAAAACGTCGATTCAAGCCATCGACAATAATTGGTGCAAGAGAGCTGACATCACCTGCGCCCAAGGTCATGATCACATCGCCAGGCTGGGCCATAGCAATCACCGAGTCTGTAACATCCACAAAGTTAGGGATGTACTCACCCTTCTTCATTTTGCTCGTAATTAATTTAGAGGTAACCCCATCTATTAGTTTTTCACTTGCTGCATAAACCTCTAGAACAATTGCTCGGTCTGCTGCCTCAAGTACGGATGCAAAAGCAGCTGCAAAAGCCTTTGTTCGGGAGTATCTGTGTGGTTGGAATATCACGATCAAGCGTCCATCTGCTGCGTATCGACGAGCCGCCTCTAGCGTCACCTGAATCTCTGTTGGGTGATGCCCGTAATCATCAATGACCCGAACACCATGAACAGTTCCAATTAGTTCAAAGCGGCGCCCAGTCCCCCGGAATGTGCCCAATCCAGTCAGTAATTCAGCTGCGCCAAACCCAAGTTTTAAGCCTGTTGCTAACACACCTGCACCGTTTAATAAGTTGTGATGACCTGGCACTTGTAACTCAATGTGTCCAACTGTCTTTCCATTCCACACTGCGCGTGCAGATGAACCCATTGTCATCAACCCAATTTGGTCAATATGAAGATCGGCTCCTTCTGCTACTCCATATGAAATCAACTGCACATTCTTTGTAGTTCCAGCCAACGCCACAGCCCCTGCATCATCTGCGCAATAGGTAAGGAAGCCTTCAGGCTTAATCGTTGCCGCAAACTCTCTAAAGGCTTGTGCCACAGATTCTGGGGTAGGAAAGAAGTCCACATGGTCATGTTCGACAT
>Ga0209230_10000454_pt1 | contig 16126 bp, 12 predicted proteins | sample LakOntMetagenome_FD_187467 | JGI IMG/M metagenome (GOLD analysis project Ga0209230, IMG submission 187467) | Freshwater and sediment microbial communities from Lake Ontario - Sta 18 epilimnion Metagenome (SPAdes) (version 2) | ecosystem: Environmental > Aquatic > Freshwater > Lentic | place... | reverse complement strand
GTACTCCATGCAGAAATAGGCACATTTACATATTCAACTGCTGCTATGGCTGTAACATACGTACTTGTAGGTGAATAATTTAAGCTTATGAGCCTCCATCAAGTGCAGTTATACGCGCTTCAAGTGCAGCTACTTGAGCTTGTAGTGCTGTTATTTGACCTATTAAATTAGTAATAGTAGCTTCTAATGAAGTGCCTGATGCACTTTGAATACTGTTTGATGACTGAATAATATCTATTACATAGGGATTATCCAGTAATGACCCGGTTGTTAATTGATTCATTTAGTGTTTCTTCTAATTGACTCTTAAAGTTGGCACTTTCGCTTATTTCTGCTTAAGGCTTTAGCACACACCATTAGGAATGAATTGGCATAATCCAACAAATATAAATAATCAATCTTTGCAGCGGCAACTGCAACCACAACAACCGCAGCAACCACAACAACAACCACAACAACAACAGCCAATATATAGACCCTATAATGATGTAGATGAATATATGAGTGTATCAGACTCCGATTATGAAAGTGATACTGGTACAGCAACACAATCAGATACAGAATCATATATAGATTCTGATTCTGATTCTGAATCATATGATAATACCATGCCTATTCCACCTGATAGGGCCGATTTATATAGAATTAAGGAAAACTTTATAGGTTTACAGAATAACATTCAAGATAATGATTCAAGTACACCAAATGAATATTATACATTTGATACAAGTGGCATAATACGCGACGGCGCTGTTGTTAATTTTAAGAAAACTCAATTTGTAACTACTTCACGCCAAAATGTATCTCTTATCAATATTTCAAGCCAAGATAGAGATACACGTACATATCCTCAACCAACCAATTTTGCCATCTATCTACCCAAAGAATACAAAAATGTAACACAGCTACAATTTACACAAATTAAACTTTTATCAGCCTTCTTATATTTTCGTGATGATAAATACAACACAGCATTTAACGTATACGAACACGGACGTACTATTCTTGGTACAAATAACAGACTTGAAAATACGGTCAAAATACGCGAAGGTTCATATGATATCAATGGACTCCTAAATGAATTAACTATTCAAATGAATACATCTCCCCCATTCTTCTATTTTCCTGGCGGATTTACACAATTCTCGGCAGCTTTTGTTGTAAACGGCGATCTTGGTATTAACTTCAATCAACCTGGCGACTACTTCTATGATTCCCTAAATGACCAATACATCAAAAATCCAACACTAAATCAAATTATAGGATTTTATTTTCCTAATAGGTACGATAGCAGTATTACATTTACATACGAACAATGTATCGTTGCCTACTATTATCCTGTCCTAAAAGAAGCATTTTTAGATACACAAGAAATAGCAGTCTTAAATTTAAGTATATCAGGATATACTAATTTTGGTGATATATATGAAGCCGTTGTATATGATTATCAAGGATTAAATGACCCTCTAGTACTTCAATTAATTCAACAGAATATTGCTGAACTTGATAATTATAGAACACATAGATCTTTTGTAAATAGTCTTATTAATAAATATACATGGAGTGTACAAACAACAAATAATCGCGTAAGTGTCAATTCCCAAACTCTCAATACATCTATTACTACAGATATTACAAGACAACAAACAAATTATTTAACATCGTTCTTATCACAAATTGGTCTATCCATATCAGGATATGTAAGTACGAATGCAGGCACTATTAATGAAAATACATATTTAACATCATACTATACATATTTCATGAGACAACTTGCGACATATTTTGGTATAAATTATGGGTCATATACTGTAGATACTCTAGCAAATATATCAACAATTATGAATATTCAGGATGGCCGTGATTTATCTGGAGTATTTAATGATTTCAGTCTTTCATATTCACAAGCTCTTTCTTCTGGTCAAATTGTCATAAATCCTAATTATGACATAAACCCATCAACACAACCTACATTATTCCCTAATATTCTTTCCTCTACACCCACATATAACTATGCAGCAATCAATAATAATTCAACAGGGCGAAATAGACCCTATGATTTTACTCTTAAAGATATAATAGATGATATTGATTTTATAGATGCATCTGGTGAAATCTATACAAATGAAAAGTTGCGGTCTGGTACAACCGTTGCATATATATCAAGCGGCCAATACACCATTTTCCGTTTTAGGTCAAAATACAGACAAACACTCCAAGTAGAAACTCTTCCCTCCCCTTTCTATTATAGATATCCTTATTATAATCCTATATTTGGCGGTCAGATTCCTTATTACTTCAACAAAGATTATACATTTAATGATTTATCCTTATCAGATATTCCCGCGGTATCAACACTTATAACATCTATAAGCGGTATTCAGTATGGTATAGATATATTAGCAGCACAGACATCACCTCTCCTTTCTACAGCCCTGACCGTATTAGAAACATTTAAATATATTCAATTCCAAACGCCTTTACCATCAACACTAACGGTAGGCGCAACAAATTATAAATATCCCCTAAATGTCCAAATAGATATGCAAAATAATATAGTAGATACAACAATAACAGCAGCACTTTATGGAGACAGAGCAGCATTTATGGCAGATGCTGGGCAAAACAAAATTTCAACGTATAGAGCTTTGCAGCAAGCTACATTTAGCACTCCTCAATTTACACTAAATGTACCTATTTCGGCAATCGCAGACCAGAAATATTATCTAATCGTGAAATCAAATCAGACCGCATTTGCGGATATTTCTATGAACTTTTATACATGGTGGGATTCTTCCTTCTCTCTTACAAATATATATAATGACCTATCTGGTGATACATCACAGGGCTTAGAATATCCTTATCAGAATCCTATATCCGCGTTGGCAAATCTGGGAACCGATACAAATCTAGGATTCACTAAAACAAATGATACAGCCTGGCAAAAACTCCCTTCAGGTTCTGAATTATTCCCCCCTAATCCAAATGATGCCCAATTTAACATTATATATCCATCAAATGCTCCTCAAATGTGCTATGATTTATGCGGTATATCAACAGATTTAACTGATTACAAGGGCTGGCAATTAGGGAATACAATGAATCAACCTGCCGCGCAATACAGAATAGACCCAATAACTGGATATAAATTTCAGAACTTGAGCGGTTATTCTCAAACCAAAGAATTATATATTTATCCTGGAACAACAAATGCAATTCTCACCCCTGGTACAAATAATCCATATTCATCCAATATAGGTTCATCACAAAAACGCGAATATAAAATTGTAAATTGGTATGATACCCATTTTATTCCACCACAAGTAGATGATACTTCATATGACCTATCTGGATTACCTACACTCACCAAAATTGCAGCATTTGATACAAGCGCTGCACTCATCAATGGATACTCTTATATGAATATAAGCGGCTTTGTAGCACCTACTTTACAATTAGGTGAAGGTGTATATGGATTTTCATTCTTACCTTCTGACGGATGGTGGGATGTTGAACGAGTTCAATTTAAATCAGCTTACTGTAAACCAGGCGGACCAAACGATAACATAACATATATAGGTATTTTTGATACACATGCTATAACACATAAAAGTATGGCTACATTAGACTTATCAAATGCATATACTATTTTAAGTACATCCCGTGTAAAGTATTATTCTACTACAACTCAAGTTGCAATAAATGGAGGATTTGATCCAACTCTAGGAGCATATTATGAATTCACTTCAATTCCTCATAACACCTATTTGAATAATGAAGGATATTCTGGTTATACACCTTACCCATCCACAATTATAAACAAAGAACAGGCTTTCTATTCCGCTATCGCATTTGACTCTAATAGGAACCCCACACCAATCTTTATGTTAACTGGAAGCCTTATACCTTATCCTGATGTATGCTCTTATACAATTTGTGGCTCATATTTAGGTATAACTCCTCCTTCTGTGGGTGGTATACAACAAGATTTAATTGTACCTACTTTGAGTGGTCCTGTACCGTCATATGTTACAAGTATATATCAATCGCAATATGAACAAAGTATACCTATTGGTACACAAATACTTCACTATAAGGATACTCTAGATGTTATTGATGATATTAATGCGTTGCAAGAGTACGAATTATACTTGAATGCAACAGGTAATCCTGATTTTAGACTTCGTACTACATGGTATAAATATGGAACTGAACAATACCTACTAGCTGGTCCACCGATAGGTGGTGTATCAGGATATTTCGGTGATATTTATCAGATTCGTTATCCTGGTACAGATAGTCGTGAAATATGTTATATACAACAACTTGATTTTAGACAAATTATACAACCAACCGATCAAGTTATTACTTGGACTTCTGATACAAGCGCAGCCCATATTCTATGCATTTCAGGCTCAAGTTCCATACACGCGCTTTATTCTATTAATAATCTAATTGCAAGCTTGTCAGGTGCTATTCCTAACGCGTCATTCACATTCAATACAGCAACAATTAGTGGTATTCAGTTTGGTGAATCTTATACATCATTGTATTCTATTACAAATGTAGTAGGAGAAAGATGCAATCTAATAAAAGGTATAAGTGGTTTCGTTGACTATTTAGTTCTTATGATAAGACGCGGGGGTACAAATTATTTTACTACACGTCCATTCCAAGGAGGTCTTTCAGGTGATACACTCATATCTTTCTCTGTCAATCCTGCAAACCCTAATAGTTATTGTATATATTACTCAACTATCTCTGGAGAATACTTTATTGACCTTGTACGTTATGATGTATCTGGTGCAACAGGCCCTGATGCTTATGGGCAGTATCTTGGTACTTCTATTATAGATAACACCATACAAATTGTTTCTCCTATGTCATCTTCAATTAATAATGTATATATGGGTATATGTGGAGGTTTATTACCGTTATATGCATGGTCATCTGTTTCGCCGACAAAAGTTTTACGTGTTTCAACTGGATTAAATGGATATGCGCAATTTGAAGCGAGTCAATTTACTATACCTGGTGCATATGATGCAGTTCTTGGGCTTGGTATGTCTTTACAATTTGATGCATATGGTGGCATATGGGTCCAAGAACAATTTGGTACATTCTTTGACGAAGACCCGTGGAGAATATATGGTAATGCGCAAATAGGTAACGAAACATCGTATACTATTACAAATGCGTGGCAAATATTTTATCCTACAATTAAGATTGGGTTAACACGTAGAGCAAATGCTTATAATAATTCAAATAACCTAACAGAAATAAATTATTATAATAAATATGGTCTTTATTATGATTCATCCAACCCTAACTTTCCTCTTTATAATCATAGCCAAATGTTTTTGTATCGTAACTACTCGGCTTTACTTGCGGATTTAAGTGGACCTACTGGATGGAAATGGGGTCAAGAAAATGCGGCAAATTATATGCGTGCTGATATTTCATTTAGTGGATATTATTTTAATTCTTATATTTTTAATGCTACGCTTGAACCATCACCACCTCTAACAGGAGATGAAGATTACTATTATTTAGCAATTAGGGGATATATGCCGAGTGAAGATTTTCAGACAATGGTACGATTTAATTTGCCACAAAGATATGATTATGGCTTTATGAACTTTCCTGAACTCATTAACGAAATCTCTGGTTCTGATATTTCGGCAAATGCCCCTATATATAATCCTTCGTATTCACAACAAATAAGTACATTTAATAGTGCTTTTATATTACCTAATTTCAGACCAGGAGGTACATTAAATCCAACCAATTTACCTGATGTAAGTTTTAATAGTTTTGGAAATTTCTATTCTACATTTGTGGCAACGTATACACGCTATGCTCAAAACAAGTCAACTTTGACAGGAATTACTGATGCTGTTAGACAAAATACAGTAGAATATATGAGTACATTTTACGCAGGTATTATACCTGTATCACAGCTGAGTAGAGCAAATCTTACAAGCCCGTTGCGATTTGATTTATTATTCAAATCATCTATTGCATCCCAATTAGAAAATAAAGAACAAAACTGGGGTCTTGGATGGAATCTTGGATTTCCTAAACAGGACTTATCTACTTTTGTAGCACCGCTTGAAACTAATTATTGTAAAGTCCTAAATGGAGCTAGGCAAATAGAAACATTGGGTGGTGGTGGTACATCTTATACTGCTAATTCCTTTTATAAGATTTTAGAGGATTATATTTATTTGCGCCTAAATGAAGAATATTCACTTAATGGTATTGACTCGTCTTCTCCAGAAAACTTACAGAAAACACTTGATACTCAAGGCCAAACCAATTTATATTATGCAAAGTTATTATTAGCAAACTTCGGTAATTACGCACAAACTATGATACAAAATCCTATTGTATTGAATCCTCCTATTAGCAAATTAGGTAAAATGAAGTTTACATGGGTTGATTCAAATGGTAGTGTAATATCTAACAATGATTGTGACTGGTCTGGAATTTTACAAATCACAGAAACGGTTGAAACTGCTACGGCTGCATCTACTCTCCCTACAACAACCGTTACGAGAAATTGAGTAAACATCATCGGCCTAAAAAATATTTACATTTAATATCTAACACGCTGAAGGAAATACAGGGGCTACGTAATTGTTATGCTATGCAAAAAGCATTCTATGTTGTATCACAACAGGCTGTAAATAAGCAGTTGAATTTATGGTCTAAATATTTGCCATTTGTTCAACCTTATTATGCGGTTAAGTCAAACCCTGATAGAAATATGTTAAAATGGTTGTTGCAAGCTGGTTGTAATTTTGATTGCGCATCTCCGCGTGAAATAAAAGAAATTAAGGATATATTTTCAGAATCATCACAAAGTTGTGGCTATAAGGATAGAATTATATATGCAAACCCTCATAAATCTGACAGTGATATACGTGAAGTTCGTGAACTTGGTATTACTACAACAGTAATAGATTCTATTGAAGGTGTTCAAGATTTAGAACAAAATAATTACAGTGCTGACGTGTTTGTAAGAATAGCAGTTGATGATTCTGAAAGTAGTTCCCCTTTTTCCATTAAATTCGGTGCACACGAACAACAATGGTCAACTATTATTGATTATCTTTACAAATGCCATACTGTAAATAGATTAAAAGGTGTTTCATTTCATGTGGGTTCTGGTTCAAAGAATCCAGTACAATATAAGAAGGCAATTGAAACTTCTAGAAAATTTGCAAGTATGTATCATATGCGCTATGGAAGTGGCAAACAACTTAAATTAGATATTGGTGGCGGTTTCCTATCAGATGAAGAAAACTTCAGTAAAGCGTCTGAAAATATTAAGGATGCTTTAACTACATGGAAACGCGAAGATATATCTACATATCCCAATCAAATTATTGCTGAACCTGGGCGCTTCTTCTCTTCCCCATCACATACCCTATTTGTACCTATTATTCATAAAAAGAAGACACCTCATGGATTTAGTTATATAATTGATGAATCTATATATGGACAATTCTCTGCAATTCCGTTTGATCATGCAAAACCTTATTGGATTTCAGCTAATACAACCAATACAACGAATACAACGAATACAACCAATACAACCAATACAACGAATACAACCAATACAACCAATACAACCAATACAACTAAAGGTATTATATTTGGGCGTACATGTGATAGTATTGATATGATTGCATATTCTGATAAGATGCCCATTATGAACAAAGGCGATTATCTGTGTTTTCCTAATATGGGTGCATATACTCGTGTAAGTGCAAGTGAATTTAATGGATTTCCTTTACCCGACCTTATATATGATGATAATACTGATAGTGTAAGTCAGATGTTACTTAATATGACTAATAGAGTTAATGAAAAGGATGTAATATTTCCTATTGAAACAGTATCTAAAGTATCACTTTCTAATAATATATAAAATATGCAAAATACAACACATATATATATTTATTTTCATATATGTACAATTAATACATGGCGTGAGATTGTTACATATATGTTAAATAAAATAAAAGAATCAGGATTATATAATGAAGTAAAAGAGATACGTTGTGTGGTTCTAGGAGAATATAATAAAGATGATGAAATATGGAATGACCCCAAAATTAATGTAATATATACAACAACAGACTCTTCACAATACGAAAGACCTACACTTAATCGTATATATGAACACTCACAGATAGAAGATTTCAAAGTGTTATATTTACATAGCAAAGGAGTAACAAAACCAGGTAATTTATTTGTACAAGATTGGAACGATTTTATGTTATATTTTGATGTAACATTATATAATTTTTGCATAAAAGTATTGGACACCCATGATGCGGTAGGAGTTAATTTACGTCATGATCCTAAACTGCATTTTTCAGGTAATTTTTGGTGGTCAAGGTCTTCACATATAAAAACACTTGAACCGTGCATTGATATGGATTATTTTGCTCCCGAAATGTGGATTGCAGGTAATAGAAAAGGTTCATTTGTTGGTTTATGGGATTCACATATATGCCATTATAATGTAAGATTTCCTAAAGAATTATATATCTTACATAAAATACATCCTGTTGTATTTAAAAGATAATGTGTAACATATTAATTGTATTACTCAATATATTTAATATAGATAGAGTAATGTATAAAGTCGCAGGAGAACAACAAAAAATACAACAAGAATTCCCTTTTGAAGGTTCCAGAACATCACCTATGTATCCTCCTGTATGTTTAAAAACACATTGGGACCCAACCCAGATGTTACGGCATATAGTCCCTAATGAATCTGTTGCCGTTCCTGTTAGTTTTAGACCCTATGTAAAAGTATGCATGGAATATAAAACTACTGGCCCTACTGAAGGTTTACCTTATACCCCGGATAATTTAGTATTCCCTCCTGGTTCTGATAAGTATCCTCCTTCACGATATATTGATGCTATTAGTTCTGAATCACAGTTACGTAGGTTAGATAGACCTTTAGGGACTTGTGATAAGGACCAATATTTACCACCTATTAGGGGTGATATGTATAATTCTGAATTAATGAGACCTGCTAGATTGTTTGGAAATGAATCAAGAATGATTCAAGAACTCGCTATGCCTCGTGTATTAATCCATGAAGGCCCTTATCATTGCCGCAAAGAAGCTGATTTACAAAACATAGCAGCAAGTGGTAATCTCTTTAATAATGCTACTAAACTCTCCAAGTTTACGCGCTAGGCGGCGCGCGACTCGCCTAGTTATAGCTTGCAGCTGGCTATTATTTTTACGCGCTAAACGCCAGGCGCGTTACTTTCAGCGCGTCACTTTAGACACAATAAATAACAAATTTAAAAACAAATATGGACACTGCCTGTTACAAATGTACTCAATACATTACTAATAGGTTTGATAATTCCGGACTAGCCGCAAGTTTTACACCCATAGAATGGCTGCATTTCCAGAATTATGTATTTGCTGTTGTATTACTTTTCCAAGAAATTGTTGATGGTAATATTTCACTAACCGATGATAAACATTTAGATGATAATGGAGTTATATATGAAATGCCACAAATTCTTAATGAATTAACTGGTGCATATGGATTCTGGAAGGATAAGGAAGCCGCTGTCGCTGCGAGCAAACTATTTCTAGATGATAAGCTGCAAATCCTTATAACGGAAGCTGTTGGCGAAATTTGGCTGTCACAAGATTCTGATGAATTTGAAGAATTCCAACTTAGCTGCGAAAAAATAATCTCTAACTGTAAAAATCCCGAACTACAATTCTATGATATTGTTCTTGATACTGGTTCTCTCGCAGATGAATGGTTACAGCGTGCTGAAGCCCTTTTTAGACCTACTAATTTAATTTATGTTCCTCCTGGCAGCACCGCTGCTGATTTAAGCGGCTGTACTGCCGCTGCTTTAGTAGCAGCATCCCAAGCAGCAGACAGCCATTCTAAAAGAGACAGAAAAAGAAGCAAGTTTCCCAAAACAAGACGCATACCAGTTGACAAAAAAGAAGCTATTCCTCTTAAAAGATCCAAATATCCTCCCAATACTCGTCGTCAACTTAAATTAAAATAATTAATTAGAAATGCCATTTAATTATACATCTATTCAAGTTCACAGCGAAGGTGAAAACGGAAGTGAAACAACTACAAAAAATACTATTAAAATACATAACAATAAAGGTATAAAACGAATTGAAAAATATTCTAATGGTAAACTTTTAAAAAGAGGAGATAAAAAACTATCTGAAGAAGAAGTCCTTAATATAAGCAAACGTAAGTTTATGCCCGGGTTATTTAATGATTGTATATCACATAATTGTAAGAAAACTAATAAAACTAGAAAAAATCTTTCTAACATGTCAAAAATACACAAAACGCGTACTAAAAGAATAGCACATAAGAGACATTAATATTAAGCATAATGATTTGGATAATATGGTTATTATTATTCATAGTCGTCCTATTTTTTCTAGGAACAGTCTTTTATAAACAAACTATTCAAGAATACAGAATAAACCAATTAGATTGGGATAACCGGTCTAAACTCCTTGATATATGGGAAGAACGTGTTCCTATTGTTGTACGAGATACCCCTCTTCCCCCCATATGGACTAAAAGTGATATTGAAGTTCGTAAACTATACCATAATTTCAAATTAAATATTCCTAGTGGTTCAGCGGCAGCTGCAGCGGCAGCGGCAGAGACACAACAACAACAACAGCAACAGACAATTCTGCGAGATTGGATTCTTGGAGCGCCATACGATGCGCTTTGTATCTGGGGCAGCGAAGATGCTTCCCGTTTTGCTGCCGCAGCAGACTTTGAACCATGGATTAGAACTATTTGGATGTCCTGTATGGATGGCATTAAATCCTGGGCACCCTCGTTATTTCCAATAGTACCTCGTTTCTGGGCAGGAGCACGTGGTCTAAATATTTTTACAGCCAATTGGACACTCATATTTCCCACAGAAAATTCTATTATAGTCACACTCCTAACTGAAAAAGAAAACGAATACCTCCCCTCACAATGGAAAAACTCATTCCCTCGCCAATATACTAACGCAGATACACCCTATGTTTCCTCCATCCAATACTTGGATGTTATATTGAGACCTGGGCATTCACTATGGGTACCTGCACACTGGAAAGTTGCATGGGAAGCCGAAAAGAAGAGTGATATAACACCTTTAGTATGTACTATAGATGTTCATAGTCCTATTAGCTGGCTCTCATATAAATCTAGTTTGACAGCATCTGATACAGCTAAAAGTATTATTGTTGGGGCTACAGTGACCGCATCTAGAGACAGCAAAAAGAAGCTTAAGAATCGCAGTCGACATACTATATAATGGATACAGACCTCGGACAGAACGACCTGACTGAATCACCTCTGACAGAATCACCTCTAGAAGTATCACCCCTTAAAGAACTACAATCATCACTAAAAGAACTAAAATCAATCTACGCAAGCATGGAACAGCGCCTTAAAGAATTAGAAGAACTCGCAGAACACGAAGATACTATTAATAGTGCAATGGATTGGGTCTTTACTCATTGTCAAGTAGACTCTGATGGAAAATTCCAAGTAGGTGATATTACCTATACCTGGATTTCATTCTTAAAATATATAATAACACATAAAATTGATTTTTATACTCTAGAACAACATATGGTACCTAAATACGAACACAACAATGGCATCAGTACAGCTCAATAAAGAGCAAACTGCTGCGTACAGTGCAATTCGCGAAAAGAAAAATATTTTCATTACAGGCCCTGGTGGCGTAGGCAAGAGTCATTTGATTCATTATATTATTAATAAATCAATTGAATCTGTGTGTTTTGAAGAAGATGGCATAGATTATAGCAAGGAAAACTTTAAAAAGACACATATTGGTCTAACAGCTCTAACAGGATGTGCTGCTATTCTCCTTGGTCGCTTTGCAAAGACGTTGCATAGTTGGGCAGGCATTGGTCTCGGTAATGGTACTGTTAAGGATTTATGCACTAAAATAAAAAAGAATAAAACTGCTGAAAAAAACTGGATTCAATGTGAAATGCTTGTTATTGATGAAATCTCCATGATGTCCATTGAACTTTTTGAAAAGCTTGATGAAATTGGGCAAATCTTGCGTAGGTCATCCAAACCCTTCGGCGGTATCCAGCTTGTACTCGTTGGCGACTTCTTCCAACTTCCCCCAATCAATAAAAACAAAGAAGAAACTATGAAGTTTGTATTTGAATCAGAAAGATGGCCACACATTATTAATACAACATTTGAACTCAAAAGTATTCAGAGACAGAAAGACCCCGTCTTCCAAGATATCCTAAATGCAGCCCGTTATGGTAAAATTACAGAACAACATATTAATAAACTCAAAGAACGTGAAGGCCTTGATTGGAAAACCCATAAAATTAAACCCACTCTTCTATTCAGCAGACGTGTTGATGTTGATACAGTGAATGAATCAAACCTAAAAGCACTCACTGGCGAACGCCATACCTACACAGCAAAAACTGTTAGAGATGAAAAAGCTCCTCCTTCACTCTCCATTAAATCACCAGAAGTTGAAACCCTAATTGAAATGTATGATAAAAATGCACCGTATCAGAAAGAATTAGTATTATCTATTGGTGCACAGGTAATGCTAGTTCATAATTTAGATATTGAATTGGGACTTGTAAATGGTTCTCGCGGTGTTGTTGTTGGATTCACTAAAGAAGATGCAACTCTCCCAGTTGTAGAGTTTATTAACGGTAATCGCGTTGTAATTGAACCTCATACATGGTTGATTGATTCCCTTGATTGTCTAGCAGGTCGTCAACAGATTCCTTTGAGACTTGCTTATGCATTGTCAATCCACAAATCACAAGGTGCTACACTTGATTGTGCACTAATTGATATTGGTGAAAGTACTTTTGAATATGGACAAGCTTATGTAGCTCTTTCACGCGTGAGAGACTTTAATAGCTTATATATATGGTCAATTAATTCAAAGGCTTTTAAGGTACACCCAAATGTCCTGAAGTTTTATGAGGGGATTTAATTTATATAAACCCCTAACAAAATTTACAGCCAACTATTCCAGTCTTTGCACAGCGTTTCACCTTAAGTGGCGCTGCTGGACGAATCATTTTTTGACAACACTCCCCATTGACAGCCGACAGCTGCTTACAAATGCTGTCCCACACTTGAATGAAGCTACCTGCTCCAATTTGCATTCCTAACACTTGTGATAAGTTCTTGTTTAACCATGCGGATATCTGTGACGATTTCCCTATCCTAATCGCCTTTGCTGTTAAATAATTCCAATTCTCGGATTCACGTGGGTCTGGTAGGAGAGGCATTCCCAACGCCTTATCCATCATATGCACTAAAATATGAACAAGTTCTAACAGCTTACCTTCATCCGCAGAAAACCAATCAAATATCCTAAATTCTAATCCATGATTTGCATATTTATTAAAATTAATATCCACGCCAACTTTATCAAGCGCCATATAAGCACTATTCGCATGAAATCCATTATACCACGATTTAGAGCTAATTCCTGAAACATCTATTTGTAAAATCTTCCCAGTAGGCATATTTTCTGTATCATAAAAGCCTATACCAATGTATCTTGAAAGAGCTCCGCGCAATGAACCAGCAGCAAAACGCATATCACCTCCGTCAGAAAATACATCAGGAGTACCATATACTGCTATCATAAATGGTTCAAGCCATTGGAAATAACGGGCAATCTTCTGATGCCTTAATACAAAATCCTTCCTATTCTTAATATTTCCTGCTGAATCAAGCTGTGTAGGTGCTGTTAGGTTAATATGATAAGTACCATTATTGAATATTGCAAGATTCTTGGGATTTGATGCCATAATAGCAAGCCCGTAGTTTTTACGCATCCAACGCAAAGGAAAATCTATATCCGATTTCTTAAATGCATCATTCAAGGCCTTTTCAATTAGGTCACTTGTCTCTAAAAGTTCATCCACAGCAGAATCCGCAGTCGCCTTGTAGAAGTTCTGTGTCATAACTTCAATAGAATCTCCATCAAATGTGAATTTGACATCACATATATCAACAAAGACATCGGGGCGATTACGACGAGCCACGTCAAAAAAAGTTTCACCTGCAAACTTTGGGTTAACCTTCGGCACTTTCTCATATGTTGTCATATGATTACCTAACGGGTCCATTCTTGTTAATGCATGGGCATTCACTAAAAATGGTAGCTTAATTGTACCATTAACTGGATATGATTTATTGATAATATCCTCTAAAATACCACTTATGTATGATGTATAGTAATTAATAGAATAACGTTCTCTTTTTTGGTTACTCAAAAAACTAATAGGCATTACAGCAGGTGTATCAGTCTCAAAGTAGGATTCACGTTCAATTCCAACTCCCCAGAATAAATCATTCGGTTTATAATAAAGCGTATAGCGATAATGTTTTTCCATCGGAGAAGCTTTATTTAAAAAACGCTCGTCTTCAGTCATATTTGTAAGATTAGAATTCATATATATTGTACTATACCTAATTTTATTTATTTATTTATAACATACTTTACTTGAAATTCGTATTACTATTATCATAATAAAATACATTAGCATAACCCTAAATGTACTAGTAATACAAATTAAAAGTGATTTCTGGACGCATATATACTAATAGCACGACCCCCACAAAACCTAAATTTCCCGGACGATACTATTAGTTACAAAAAATGTATTCCCAACTTATTCATAATGGTACATTAGACAGTGAAACTGCACATGAAAGCCAAAAACATACTACTACTGACCTATCAGCTGCATGGGTTGAGCCAATCTTGAGACCCAACCCTGACAGATTTGCACTCTTTCCTATTAAACACCATAATCTATATACTAAATACAAGCAGCATGTTGCAGTCTTCTGGACTGTTGAAGAAGTTGACTTGAGTAAGGACTTGAAGGATTGGGAGAAACTTGACGCTAACAAACAGCATTTCATTAAGAATGTTCTCGGATTCTTCCATGGATCCGATGGAATTGTTATGGAAAATCTTTCCCTGAACTTTGCGAACGAAGTACAACTCCCTGAAGCTCGCTGCTTCTATGCCATGCAAAATATGATTGAATCAATCCATAGTGAAATGTATGCACTCCTAATTGATACTTATATTGAAGACCGCGCAGAGAAGCTGCGTATTCAGTCCGCAATCAATACAATCCCTTCCATCCAGAAAAAAGCTGCTTGGGCACAGAAATGGATTTCAACCGATGAGGAGTTTGCTGTCAGGCTAATCGCTTTCGCCGCTGTTGAAGGCATCTTCTTCAGTGGCTCCTTCTGCGCCATCTTCTGGCTAAAAGAACAAGGCCTCATGCCTGGTCTCACCACTAGTAATGAGTTCATCGCCCGTGATGAAGGTCTCCACACTGAATTCGCCTGCGAACTCTATAAGGAACTTGAACGCAAAATCCCAGAACATACTGTTAGAGATATCATTGGAGATGCTGTCACAATTGAAAAAGAATTTATTACAGAGTCCCTTCCTTGTGAACTAATTGGAATGAATAGCACCCTGATGAAGCAGTATATTGAGTTTGTGGCTGACCGCTTACTTGTACAGCTCGGCTATAACAAAATGTTTTCTACAGCCAATCCGTTTGATTTTATGGAGCGTATTTCCCTAGAAGGCAAGGATAACTTCTTTGAGAAACGCGTGACAGCCTATGGTAAAGCTGGTGTTGGACGTGACCGCAAAGAAATGGTATTCTCAACTACCGATGACTTTTAAGATACTACCACAACATCCTCATATAAACCAGTATCTTTATAAAGTACTTTAAATGTATTTTTCATGGGGGCCATATATAATTCAATAAATCTATTATGAGCAATGTGATATTGGCTAATAGCATACCAACGTACACCTGCAGCATCATGGATAGGCTGTACATGAGGAAAGAAAGTATTATGGAGTTGACTCTTTGATACCCTAAAAGTATACTCTGCGCCTGCTACAGTCTTCACGCATAAATCGCGATCATTTACATTAAAAATTGTATTAATAATACTTTCTTGTTCTGTTGATAGCGCACAGTCATCCATTGTAATATCCATTTTATTATA
>Ga0209230_10000453_pt1 | contig 16130 bp, 42 predicted proteins | sample LakOntMetagenome_FD_187467 | JGI IMG/M metagenome (GOLD analysis project Ga0209230, IMG submission 187467) | Freshwater and sediment microbial communities from Lake Ontario - Sta 18 epilimnion Metagenome (SPAdes) (version 2) | ecosystem: Environmental > Aquatic > Freshwater > Lentic | place... | reverse complement strand
AGGCTAATATACACAGCCCAAGAAGAAACATGGTTGGCCCTTAAGGGTGAAGAGGAACTAACATGAGTGGTACACCCGCAGACAAAGGCCCTGGCATAACGGGCTTTATTGAAATCTTTGAAGGTCGCTTGACCAAAATGAAGCTACACCTTAAAGAAGAATTAGGTAAAGCTAAGAACGATAGAGACCGTAAAGCCATACGCAGGATCACTGCTGATGCTCGTAAACTAAACCGGACATTAAAAGAAATGCGTAATGCTAGTGCTAGGCTGTGTCCGCATTGTGGAGAACGACTATGACTGAAGGAGAACGAGCAGGACGCTGGGCTATGCTGTATCTCTATACGGCGTTGTTTGCTTTATGGTTTAATATTATCGCCATTGTGGGTTGGCACATCAAGGAGTGGTTTTTATGAACGAACGAATTCGACAACTTTGGGATCAGGCTCAAGAAGAAATTAAGGCAGAATATGAAGACGAAAGTCGTAGAAACAGACGACTCTATAACGAAATCTTTTTGCCAAAGTTTGCCGAGTTGATTGTGCAGGAATGTATCACTATTGTGGACGAGCAGAAAGAATGCCTACACGAAGAACAGAAATATTGGCATGACCGAGACTATGGATACGAAATGGCTGTGAACGATGCTAGCAATGGTATCAAACAATTTTTCGGAGTTGAACTATGACACATACCATACGGGTCACATGCCCACGATGCTTTTTGCGGTTTACCTATACCCAGAAAAACGGCAAGGCCATGTTCTCACACGTTGTTAGGTGCCAAGAATGAAAGTCAACGGTGTTAATCCAGCAATGGCCCACAAGATTGAACTGGGTAAACTTCAACAACAAGAAACAATCAAACAGCAACAGATTAAGGCTATCAAGGATAGGCAAGAAGAGATAGCACGTATGCGCCCCCAGGATCTAAACAAGGGTCAGAACATTGACAAGATGGTCTAATGATTAAAAGCATACAACGCAACACACTAGCAGGTATTACCACCAGCTTGGCCATGGTGCCTGAAGTAGTGGCCTTTGCTATCTTAGCACACGTTAACCCTTTGGTAGGACTTTATGCCGCAGTGGTGTTAGGACTAGTCACTGCTATATTTGGAGGCCGCCCTGGACTTATCAGCGGAGGTGCTGGTAGCTTGGCTGTAGTCAGCGTAGCCCTAGTTGTCACTCATGGAGTTGAATACTTGTTTGCCTGTATTATTCTCATGGGTGTGATACAGTTTGCCTTTGGAGCGTTCAAGCTGGGTCGGCTAATCAAACTGGTATCGCCCAGTGTAATGACTGGCTTTGTCAACGGGCTAGCCCTAGTTATCTTCCTAGCACAGTTTAATCAGTTGGAGGGTCTAGCGGGTCAGGGTCTGGTTAACATGATAGGCCTAATAGCCATTACAGTATTTGGTGTGTATGTAGCACCTAAGGTAACACGTCATATACCCGCCAGCCTATTTGGCATTGTGCTAGTTACAGCCGTAGTCTTAGTGTTTGGCATTGATACTAAGACTGTGGGTAGCATTGCTCATATCAGCGGAAGCCTACCTACTTGGAACATACCCAACGTACCATTTACACTAGAAACTCTTTGGATCATCTTACCCTATAGTTTGATCCTGGCCGCCGTGGGACTAATTGAAACGCTACTAACTGCTAACCTTGTGGACGATTATGTACATGAACACAAGCCCAACCATAAGACACATCCTAACAAGGAAAGCATGGCCCAGGGTGCGGGTAACGTGCTTACTGGATTCTTTGGAGGCATGGGTGGCTGTGCTATGATTGGACAGACTGTTATTAACCTAGAAGCGGGCGGGTTCCATAGACTTGCGGGTGTTGTCCAAGCCCTGTGCGTATTGGCTTACATTGTGTTTGCCAGTGCTGTGATTGAAGCAATTCCCCTAGCCGCTTTAGTAGGAGTTATGTTTGTAGTATGTTATCATACGTTTGATTGGACTAGTTTTAAGATAGCAGATAAACCCAAACAAGACGTTGCCATTATTATCATAGTAACTGCGGCAACTGTTGTATTCAATTTGGCCTATGCTGTAATTTTTGGTGTGCTGTTAACAACACTTCTCCAATACAGTAACAAATATTTTGGAGATAGCAAATGATTAAAGGACTAATGGGCACATGCGGAGTAACAGTATCAGCCGGCAACACAACTTTGCCTTATGTTGGCCCAAATGTTAACAACCCTATGACAGGTATGATACGTATCAACAACACTGAACTAGAAGTGTTTAATGGCACCAGCTGGCAAATGATATCCAGCAGTTATGCCACTGTAAGTTTAGATCAAGAAATACTAGATGTCATCCAGTGGGCTAGGGCGCAACGCACTATGGCCATGAACAGACTTACCCTAGCTCAAAACAATCCAGCATTGATGAAAGCATTGGAAAAGTTAAAGAAGGCAGAAGACGATTTTGAGTTATTGAGTAAGTTTGTGGAACATGATGAACCAGGAATAGTTGTAGGCTACAACTTTAATAATCCTTGACATGCCTATATCCGAAATGGGCCCAAGTTATTGGGCTTATGTTAAACAATTCGAATACCGCATTACAGTCCAATTAGGCAAGGCCTATACACCTGAGTTCAAAGAGTTTTGTGCGTGGTGTGATCAACACATGGGCGTCAAATACAAAGATTGGTTCATTGCTGACGTTGGCAAAGGCAAGTACACTCTATTTGCTCGAAATACCAAATGGGCTACGTTCCTAACTCTAACTTGGGTTGACAAGATATCAGACTAATGTTATACTAGCTGTAACTTAACTAGTAGGTGCCAGATATGAACTTTAGGTCGTGGTGTAGAGAAAAATGGTTCGAACATAAAGACGAGCTCGAATCCTACGGGCAATCCCCAGCCTATGATGCCAACGAATACTTTAGCCGATACAAGTATTGGCTCAAACGTGAATATCGTCACCAAATGAGCAAACTATGAACAAACAAATATTCGACTTAATGAAGCAAGCTGATTATGCGGCTCCTGAAATTGCCAAACGAGCACAAGTGCTGTGTGACTTAATGGTCAAAGACTGTATCCAGACTTTAATCAACAATGGATATGATGATGCGGCGCAATGCTTACAAGATGTACACTTTGGATTAGATGATCCTGTATGAGTAAGACTACTATTGAATGTATAGTATATGCCTGTATGGTTATGGCGTTGTACCATAATTGGACTGACTTTCCTCGACAGCGACAAGAAGTTCGCGGCTCACTAATTAAAATTGGAGTTGAATAATGTTTGATAGTATTTTTATTTTACTTGCTCTACTGTTTGTAAAGCATTGGTACATTGACTTTGTTAATCAGTCAATGGAAGAAGTAAATGGTAAAGGCATTTATGGTAATGCTTACGGCATTATGCACAGTATCAAACACGGACTAGGCACATGGTTCGTCTTTTGGATGTTTACAGGAGAGATTGAATACAGTTTGATACTAGGATTTATTGACTTTGTGCTACACTATCACATTGACTGGGCAAAGATCAATATCAATAAGAAGTACAACTACACAACTGAGAACCCAAAGTTCTGGGCTTGGCTAGGTGCTGATCAATTGGCACATTCATTAACTTACTTAGGATTGGTTTGGTTAGCAATATGAAAATTCAATTTACAAAAGATACAATGCCTGACGAACTGTACAACGCTCTACTACAACACTTTGTCAACGAAGCAGTTGGTCTAGGAGTAGAAGTAAACAAGTTCACACAATTCAACAACTGGGTAGTAGAGTGTCAGGTAGACTCTAAGCCCGCAGTACACTAGGAGACATTATGGAACCCAAACACTTATACACAATACGTTGGACACAGCCCTACGCTACTGACCACTTGCGTCCGTACTTGCGTGGCCTCCAGGAACAACTGGAACAACTTGTTGAGCACTGGCTAGAGGACGGCGACTATTCAGATGCCAACAAAGAGATAGCAAGGATAATGAAACTATGATTAATCTTAACTGTAATCTACGCAACCCGTGGAGTCAACAGTTTAAGTTGTTGTGGAACAAAGTATATACTTCTCCACATCCAAGTAAGTACATTGAACTAGAAGCTTACAAGGACTCTAGCCTGTTGTCATTAAACTTTAATTGGACCATGCGTACAAGTCACGCCGGCTTGGATTTTGACTTTGGCCTATTTGGCTATTGTTTTCATTTTCAATTCTATGACATTCGTCATTGGAATTATACAGAAGGTCGCTGGATGAAATACACTGAAGAACTAGGAGAGCACTAATGTTAGAATGTTTGATTATGGGCGATAGCCTAGCAGTAGGTGTAGGACAGATTCGTAAGGAATGCGTTACCTATGCCAAAAGCGGTATCAATAGCTATGACTATGTTAATCGTCATGTGTTACACACTAACGGCGCCGACAAACAAGCCAAGACTGTTATTATCAGTTTGGGCAGTAATGATACTAAAAATATCAAAACATTTGAAGAACTGGATACACTACGACAATTGGTAAAAGCAGACAGAGTGTATTGGATTGTGCCAGCAATCAAAGAAGACAAACGCCAGGCAGTATGGGCTGTGGCTAATAAGTATCATGACCATGTGATTGAAGCTCGTAACCACAACCTTAGTCCAGACGGAGTACATCCTACTCACAAAGGTTATGTTAGTATTGCTAACCAAACAAAATGAAACCAATAGTGTTAACTGTTAGTCAATGGAAACGTATCCGTAAAGAATTACAGGAAGAGTATCCACGGACTGTGTTCATGTTACGTGAGAAGATGAAGCAAGTACTGGGATTTACTGTGCGTGAACATAATGAATGGGTCATTAAACCAGACGGCGGCTATGGCGCACATCAAATACATTTAGATTTTTATAGTGAAAAGAAACGTACCATGTTCTTGTTAAAGTTTAGTGAAGTAATAGGAAACAAAGATGGAAAACTGTGAAGTAGGCATGTTTAGATTGCCAGGTCTTGTATTTGAAAAAGGCCAATTACCTCCTGAACTGCTAGAGGAAATGATTGCTTGGGCTGAAGCAGAAGGTGTAGGTATGAGCATGACAGACAGACTTTGGAGTTTCAAGAAAGAAGCACACCGAGAATGGTTTATCCTACGTTGGGCAGATCATATTCCAAAACCGGAGCCTAAAGATGATTAGTATTGAAGAAGATATCCTTAACAAGGCAGGTAAAGCAATGGCCGATGAGATAGACTTTGGTATCCTTACAGAGATGCTTTGTGAACTGGGTTGGCGCAAAGTTATACTGAGCCCAATGTCTTGGGAAATGGGTGCTGAAGTAGATATGTGGACTGAGAAACATGTCAAAGGACACTTTGAAACAATGGGACTTGTTTGGGTCTTTGAACTGGAAGAAGATGCCAACTGGTTTACTTTGAGATGGCTGTAATATCATACGGCAGACAAATGGGCAAGAGCTATGTTAATAGTCTACTAAAAAATTGGTACGCATCCATGAGAGAACAATACACGCCAAAGATCAAATGGCAACGCTTACCAGGACTTAAACTACAGGCCTATACAGATGATGTAGCACCCCGTGGCTTTGAACGAGGGCTTAACGAAAGTGATATGGATCCTGTACAAGTATGGTGTGAAGAATGTAACTGTGGAGTACGTATGAGCTTTAATGTTTGGAAGTTTAAGAACGAAAAACAAATCACTATGTTTTTGATTAGGTGGTCAGAATGATTGATTATTACGAAGCATTAAAAGAAATGCACAAGGGCAATGTTATCAAATACATCGGTACTGTGAACGGCAATGTGATGAGTGACAATGGTGCTAGTTTTTGTATGTGCCGTGGTTGTATCTTCCTGTTTGACGACGGAGAGATCAAGTGGAACAAGCTAGGCTATATGGTCTATGATCCAGACTTTCGTTATGAATTAACTGGCAAAACTGTAGACCCAAGAGCTTGGAAACCAGAAAAGAAACGTAAAGATAGATCCATTAAATCTATGTTAGGATTCTCTAGAATTGGATTAGGTAATGTATGACTAAAGAAGTACCAGTACACAAAGATAAACTAGGCCGTGTTATTAACGTAGGTGACTTTGTTGCCTATCCTGAACGTAATAGTCTACAGTTTGGTAAAGTGATGAAACTAAACAACAAGATGGTTGGCGTACTGCCTGCGATTCAACACCCTAAATGGCCACAGACTAAGAACACTAATAAATATCCGCCTGACTGTGTTAGATTAGAAGCAAGTGATATGACTTGGTACATATTAAAGAATTCAGCATGATTACACAAGAACGTAAAAGCAAATACAAACATAAGATTACTGTTCCAAGAAGTAACCAACATGCACACGACATGCGGATGTGGTGTGAAAAATCCTACGGGCCCGGTGGCCGCAAGCAACGTTGGAGATTTGGTTGGATAGATGCCAACAGCACATTTTATTTTAAGAGTGGCAAAGATGCTATGATGTTTACTTTGCGTTGGAGTAGCTAATGCCTTGGCTAAAATCATCTGGAACAATTTATGGTAAACGATACTATACTATCGCTCCGCCTATGTGGGAAAGTGATTGGAACAGTATGATGACATGGTGTGAAGAAACATTTGGTACCACTGGAGACTTGTGGAAAGAAACTAAATCTCTTACTCCAGAGCCTAACCAGAGATGGTATGCTAATAACGCTAAGTTTTGGTTTAAAGAAGAAAAAGATTTTAATTGGTTTGTAATGAAGTGGATGTCATGATTGACTACACAGACTACATGGTAATGCCTTGCGGAGGTGTAGCTTACTACGATGAGCCAACTAATGGTATGAACTATTACTGCGCTCAATGTGAATGTATAGTAGGCAGTGATGCTATGCCCAAGGCTTGTAAGGAAGAAGAAGCCAAATGGGAAATGTGGAAAGACCTAGGCGGTAAAGGGTGGGATTATTTTGCCGAACCAGACGAGTATTTTTAATTATGAAAGAACAAGAATTTTTTAACAAGTTTGACATGCATGTCATACAAAGTGGCCGTAAACTACGCAGGGCTGGCCGTCTAAGCCAACATTCAAATGCTTGGAATTATTCAATTAGCGATAGCGCCATGTATCAACATCAAACTTTTCCTATTGAAGAAGTAGACTGTGTTGAAATACTAATGCCACGGGATAGACTGCAACACATTATGGATTATATTAGCCACTGTGAAGATACACTCGAAAGAAGCCAAACTGATCGTCAGCTGATGGCTAGCTACGAACGAGATAGATTTGTTAGGCTTAACAATCCTGCAGTAGAAAAGGCCTACCAAAAGTATGTAATGTTATTGGAGATAGCACGAAAATGATTATAGAAAAACAGCAATACTGGAATAACATAATTGAACATTACTTTGACAAGGTTCATTATGAAAGCCAACATAAGAATATATACGATTGGCTAGAAGATGAATACGGTGCTACGTCTAGTACTGCTAATTCAGCAATAGAATTTAAAGACGAAAAGAAAGCAACTTGGTTTGCATTAAGGTGGAGTAAATGATTATATATTTAGACATGGACGATGTGGTAGCAGACTTTAAAGGTCATGCTAGAGCAGTATTACGCAATCCAGAAGTCGACGGCGAAAGATTTGCTGAACACGAATGGCAGAAGCTTAGAGACAATCCTCGATTGTATTTAGACTTGCCGTTGAAAGAAGGTGCCCAAGAATTAGTAAACTGGTGTTTAAGTTATGCTAATCAATCTACCGATTGTGAAGTTCGATTCTTAACAGCAGTTCCTAGAAAAAATGATATGTTTTGGTCCTTTAACGATAAGTTCCTTTGGGCTCAAAAATATTTTCCAATGGTGCCAATTTTCTTTGGCCCATATAGCCATGATAAGCATCTTCACTGTAAACTTGGAGATGTACTAATCGATGACCGCACCAGCAACTGCGAAGAATGGATTCGCTCTGGAGGTAAGGCACACATTTATCGCACATGGGAAGCCTGCCAGCCTTGGTTGGAGAAAGAGCTTGGCATCATGTAACTCGCCGCAGTCTGGACATATAACTGATACCAAAACTAAACAAGCTATTGATAAGTTTATGGTGTTTGGTGATCGAGTACATGAAATACACACTGTCATTGTACATCGTTTCAATATGGGCGATGTAGAAGATCCAGACTTGTATGCCGCTGAACCATTATGGCAATGGCAACAAAGTGAAATTGGAAAATGGGTTATGGAACGAGCAGTTGTTACTCCGGAATGGCATCGGCAACACGACGCAGTGATGTGGGGATACAATTATGTAGTTGTTGCCAAATTAAAAGATATTGATTATACATTTTGGGTACTCAAATGGATGGACTCTGTTGTTGACAAAAGAGTCTAATAGTGCTATAATAACGCAACAGTATGTTTTATGGTAATACGAGATGTCAAACGAAACTATTTTCTATATCAAAAAAGGCCGGCGCTATGTTCCACACAGCACGTACTCGACAGAGTTCTGTGACAGCTTCCCCAAAGGAACACATTTGGTTGATGTGTATCCTGGCGGTAGTAGCCGCAGGTTTAATGTTGATCCAGCTTATGCTCCAATGATTGCTGCCGGCCGTGTAGCCGAAGATGCTATCAGTAAAAGCATTATGGATGCCAGTGCCTTACGAGTACCTGTACGTGAGCAGCCATTAACTCCAGCACAGTTGAAAGCATGGAAGGCTCTGGCCAAGGCATTTGGCAAGGAACAGTATGCTCTAGAATGGTGTAGCTATAGAGAGGCCGCTGAAGCTGGCGTTAAGGCTATGCAAGCAGAAGCAGACAAGTTGATGTCCAACCCAACTGTTCGTAAAGCATATGAGAAGTTTTTATTTGTAGCAGAACTAACGAAAGATCATAATGGAAAAACAGCAGACTGAATTATTGTGTAAAGATTGTAAACATAGTTTTAGAACATTCGCAAATTGGATGGCGCACGGATCTGCTAGCTTTGCCTACAGTTGCCGTAAGAGTTTTAATCCAGAACATATGGAACCAGATCCGGTTATCGGATATAAAAAGATTCCAGCCAAATACGAATCGTGCGGTGTTGCCCGTATTGGTCGTCCTGATAGAGATGATCGTTGCGGAGAAATAGGCAAGTGGTGGGAACCAAAACAAAAGAAACATCTGTTTCTATTAATAAAGAAAGAGGTATATTAATATGCAAATTAGAGTAAAAGAAAACGTAGAGGAATTTGGCAAGTGTGGTTGTGGCCGTAGCCCAACTGGCAAGTGTATTGGTTGGCACGGTCTTAATGAAGAACAGTTGACTGAAGCCCGACGAGTTTGGGATTTGGAAGAATACAAAAAGCAAGCCCAAGGGCTTTGGAATGATAGTTGTACTAGCGGGAGAGCAAAATGACAACACCTACAGAAGAAATTGGCACATGCGGTTGTGGCCGTAGCCCAACTGGCAAATGCCTTGGATTACATGCCTTGACTGAAGATGAATGGATTGGCGGCAAAACACAGATCCTGGCAAACATTGCCATGGGCCGTGGTAAGATTGGAATTGAAAAACCTATGGGAGAGCCTGGTGATGAATTGGTTTAAACGAATGGTAGTCAAGTGGGTACGAGACGATTGGGAAAATGCTAGGCAAGTCCCGGATCAAGACTGTTACCCAAGCCCTAAACTAAGTCGTGGCATGAATACAGTTAGCACACGCGATGTTAACAGTGATCCCACACTACATTTTAAGATCTATAACGCTATTGGCGGCAAGGTTGTGGAGTTTAGTCGCTATGACCAAAAAGCAGATAGACATCAACACGATATCTACATTATTGGCAAAAACGAAGACTTTGGCGAAAAGATTGCCAAAATTGCTATGTTAGAAACCCTAAAAGATTAATTTTATTAAATAACTTTACCACTATGGAGCTTCTTATGGAATATATTGTATACTTGGTAGTTGCGGTAATTGCCGCTTGGCTAGGTTGGCATGCCCGAGGTATCATCTTACTGGCTAACATTAGCCAACGCCCGGACCAGATGATTAAAATGCTAGAGAAAATCAAAGCAATTAATGAGTCTGAAGAACTTGGCCTGCCTGATGATGCTATCGAAGTCCAAACTGAGAATGTAAACGATTTGGTATACGCATATAATAAAGTAACCGGCGAGTTTCTTGCTCAAGCCCAAAACTTACATCAAGTTATGGTCGAAGCTGCCAAGCGTTATCCTGGCAAGAAGTTTTGGCATCCTGAACTTACTAAAGATACTCAAACTGCTTGATTAATCAGCACACCTGTTATATACTAGTGACATGCTGTTGGAATAACAGCTTAAACTATATAGAGGAAACACAAATGAAATTTATCAACAAAGAAACTAAGACATTCAAACTATTCAACGCACTTTACAACGGTGACAAGTTGACAGCATCCGAAGCCGCAAAGCGTTTTGGTATTAAGAATATTGCCGCAGAAGCGTCACGTATTCGCCAAAGTGGTTATGCTGTTTACAGCAAGAGCCGTATTGCTGGTAACGGTGTTACAGTTACTGAATACGAAATGGGTACTCCATCACGTGAAATCGTTGCCTTAGGATATAAAGCTAAGGCTTTGGGTATTGCTCTTTAATTAGATCCTGCTCAATCAAAAGGCCCTTGATGGGCCTTTTTTGTTGACTATTCTTTATAAGTATGCTAAAATACAATATGATTGAAAATACAATAAATTGGGTTAGACAAGATTACAGAGAAAACCCCATGCGGTTCTGTTTAGAACTATTTGCTTGGTTCATGAGCATCGGTTGTACAATTTGGATGGGTTACACATTACCTAATCCTCCATTTATATTTTTGTACCCAATGTTCATTGTACAATGTACAATATTCGGTTGGGCGGCTTGGACTAGAGGTTCAACCGGAATGGTAGCAAATTATTTGTTAATCACTACAATCGATATTGTAGCAATTACTCGGATGATACTTACACAATGAAATTAAACGAACTTTACGGTAGTCCAGATAAAACATTTCAAGTTACTGGACTAGAACTTAAGGACGGAGATCCTTGGGTTACTTATATTAACATAAAGACAAACGAAAGTTACTCATGCAGACAAGAAGCGTTCTTATCGCGTTTCTCGCCATTACCCAATTAAGTGGTTGTGCCGCTTATAGTGTAGCCAGCGTAGGCTCATATATTGTTACGGGTAAAGGTTTGGGCGACCACGCAGGTTCTACTGTAACAGGCGGAGACTGTAATCTCATAATGAATACATACAATCGAAAATATGTATGTGAAATGCCGGTTGTTTACAATCGCTCTGGGATATAGATTGACTGATATTATTTTCGATGTTATAATATACACATATTAACACACACAGGCTTAGAAAGGCTTATATGATGAATTTACAAACAACGCAAACTCAATTTTACGCTGACACAGTAAACAGTCAATTCCATAAACAACAAAGTCATTACGTTGGCCTAGCTCAACGAATTCGAGAATCGATTAGTGGTGAAGCATGGAAACAATCCGTAATCGATGACGCCATCGATTCTTTCAAAGAGAAGTTTAGCCATATTACAAAATGGGCAGACTTTACATTTTGTAAATCAGGCGTTACTACACTAGATAAAATTGAAATTGATATTACCTTACAACGAATGTTGGACATTATCCATGCGTGTAATATTATTGACCACTTTAAACAAATTATGGTTATGCCAATTTGTGTATATGAAGACCCTGCTCGTCCAGGTAAGTATATCTGTTGGGACGGGCAACATACTGCTATAGTATTACATCTTATTGCCAGCAGAGCATTAGGATTGGACATTACCAAATGCGAGATTCCAATTGTTGTTTACCAAAGTAACCAAAAGTCAGAGATGCGTGAGTGTTTTATCACACTGAACGGCCCAGAAGGTAAAAAGGGTCTAGATCATATTGACAAAATACATCAAAAGATTTTTGGCGTCCGCACCGACGGTAATACTCGAGCTGACTGGGTATTGATTGAAGAAAAGCAACAAGCCCTTGAAGGTAGTAAAATCTTCCTTACACACGAGAAGTTTGGCAATACTGCCGAACCCGGCGCTTATACTCGTACAGACGAATTCCTAAATGACGACTACGATTTGGAAATTACACAACAGTTTGCCAAATGTTTCTTCAAACTGTGCCGTGCCAATCGTCCAGTACAACCTAAAGAAAGTTGGATGTTGTACGAGTTCTTCCGTTTGTGTAAAGCATCTAAGATTACAGTAGACGATGCGTATATCTCTAGCGTGGCTAAGAGTTTGCGTACAGCATACAATAACGACTTTGACGCAACGGACTTGTACAATCGTGCTAAGACAAGTTACCAAAATTGGTTCTTGAAGAACAAGCCTAACCCAGATGGTACACTATGGGGCATTAGTTACCCTGAACGTCGATTGGGTATGACGTTCTTTGTTGAACAAGTTGCTAAGAATATGACAAGCCCTGTGCCAAAGTTGGCAAACGGATTGTGGCCTGTTCCAGCAAAAGATTTGCTATAATGAAACGTATAACTTTGTTGACTAAAGCAGATCTTAAACGTAAGTCTGCCGCAAAACTCAAACATCAATTAGAAAATAAATTGTGTTGTAAGTTAGAGTTTTGTAACAATCCGTTAACTATGTTTGACGGCCCGGGTGCTAATCACCTATGTGAAGAGCATCAGCTGTATCAAAGAGAGTTTGTCGGAGGCATGGGTCGACTTGATCGTCCATGGACATTTAGCAGAGACTGGTCTTGTGCTTGGTGTGGTTACAGTCCTAAAGATGATCCGTTCTTTGACAATCCACCCATTCCATATGACAATGAAGTACATAAGCAACAATCTATGCGTAGCCTACTAATCGGTGATCATCAAAAGAGAAAAGTAGACGGTGGTGGCCACGGCAAAGATAATATCAAATCGTTATGTCAGAATTGTAACAGTAAAAAGACATCATTATTTAAAGACTTCGTAAAAACAAGCACAGAGGTTCTGCCTCAATAAATAGTTCACGAGGTAGATATGAAAATACTGATAACAGGCCACGAAGGTTTTATTGGCCGTAACATGATGGCCTGGTGCCAGAATGAAGAAGGCTGGCAAGTAGACGGCTACGAATGGCATCCCCTCGAACGGCCTGAAGTAAGCAGTTACGATTGGGTAATACACTTGGGTGCGATTGCTGACATGACTTGCGATGATGTAGATGCTATCATGCGCCAAAACTTAGAGTTTAGTCAGTGGCTATTCAACGAGTGTAATCATCACGGTGTACATTTACAGTATGCTAGTTCAAGTAGTGTTTACGGCGATACTAAAGACTTTAGTGAACTAGCACCATGCTATCCACAAACTCCATACGCATGGAGCAAGTATCTATTTGACCGTTGGGTATTCCAACAAGAACAACACGTAATGGTACAGGGCTTTCGTTATTTTAACGTATACGGTCGCTATATGCATTTACGTGGCAAACGTGCTAATGCTATCGTTAAATGGCGAACACAAGCACGTAAAGAAGGCAAGATAACAGTTTGGGAAAATGCTGAAAACATCAAGCGTGACTGGACTTGGGTCGGTGATGTTTGCCGTTTACATGTTGACTTTATTAAAACTGTTAACGGTTCAGGCATTTGGAACTGTGGTGCTGGACTACCGCACAGCTTTTTAGATATAGCAGAAGAAATAGCGGAACAAGAAGGTGTAGAACTAGAGTTTGAGCCAGTTCCGCAACGAGAACTAACACGTTTTCGTAGCAATACTAAGGCAAATTTAAAGCACTTAAAAGACACTATTGGCAAGCGTAAATGGTTAAATGTATTTGAGTTCTTAGCTCAGTAAGAACAATAAATACATAACTATGAGAGCCAAACAATTCTTACCCGAAGCACCTATTGGTGTTAATAAAAAACGCCCAGCTAGGGACGGTAGCCGTCCAGCAAGGGGACACGAGCCACAACCACGTTATAAAGCATATTGCGATGCCTGTGATCGTCCTAAAGCAGATTGTATTTGCGACAAGATAGATGAAAAAGCCAGTCGTCAGTTATGTAAAAGTTCCAAGCCAGACAGCGAGTTAGGTTCTAGCAACTTGGCAAGTTGTAAGAGTCAAGGGTTACGTGCTAGAGATGGCGAAAAGAGTCATCTAATTGGCCACGGTGGAAGCAGTGTTCGTATTACAGTTGGCGGTAAGAAGATTAAAGGTAAAAAATACGGTGGCCCACTTCCGGACTACGGAACACGCAAGGGACAGATATGAGATTTGCTGAATTTAAATTACTCGAAGAAACAAACAACGTTGTTATAATTGGCGACAGTATTGCTGTAGGGCTAGGCGGTTCTGAACCTTACGCAAAAGGCGGCATATCAACGGTTGAAGTATTGCGAAGAGTTAATGCTTTCATTCAAACAGGCAAAGCCAAAGGCGCCACAGTTATTCTTAGTAGTGGTGCTAGTAATAGCGCACCTATTGAATTAGAAGGTGGTGTTAAAAAACCAGGCAACGGCGGACTATCTCCAGTGGCTGAACAATTAAGAGCTCTTAAACAAGCAGGCGCAACAGTAGCATTAGTAGGAACAGGCAGTAGTAAGTCGACAGCATTTCCAGGAACTAGCTGGACAGGCGGCAAAAAATATATTGTTGACTTAACAGGAGTTAATGAACAATTAGCGTCCATGGCGTCTGCTACGGGTGCGACTTTCCTTGGCCCATTAGAAGATTACGATCAAGGACTGCATAGCGGCAAAGGAGATGGCATACATCCTTTTGGCGGCTATCAAAAAATAAAACAAGCGGCTATGGCAGTTGCTCCAAGAAAAGGTCAAGGCACTATGCCTGCGGCAGCACCTGCGAAGCCTGGTGAAGACAAAATGGCGCAAGCCGGCGCGACTACAATATTGACTGTTCCAAACGGAAATATAAATCCAGAAATTGCGGACATACAGAAAACATTATTGGAATTAGGATACAAACTACCAAAATACGGAGTTGACGGCGTCAGGGGCGCTGAAACAGTACGGGCTATAAAACAATTTCAAAGAGATAACGGGCTAGAAGTAGACGGAGATCCTGGGCCTGAAACAGTTGGCGCACTGAACAAACTAATTGCTAAGAACAAGATTAAAATTGTTAAAAGTACTAGTGCTGATGTAAAAGCAAGATCGAACAATAGAGAGAAAGCAGATTTAAATCTTGCTTATAATTCGGTAACACAGGGAAAGATAGGAAAATTATTAGACATAGTTGCTAAACCAGAAAGCGGCGGACACTACGATATAATGATGGGCGGCACACGTAATCCTAAAATATTATCTATGACTATTAATGAATTGTTAGCTTATCAGAAACAGTATAAAGCAATGGGCAACGAAACTGCGGCAGCTGGCCGCTACCAGTTTATGCCAAAGACATTGGCCAACGTGGCCAATCAATTGGGTCTGGATCGTGATAAAGTTGTATTTGATCCTGCTACACAAGATAAATGCGCAACTGTTCTATTAAAAGAAAAAGGCTTGGATCAATGGTTAGCTGGTAAGATGAGTGATAAACAATTCATGGATGGCCTGTCACAAGTGTGGGCGGGATTACCAAGTCCAAGCAAAGGCGGCGCAAGCTGGTATGACAAGATAGGTTCAAACAAAGCAGGCATGTCTATAGCCGCAGTACAGCAAGGCTTTGATGAGATAAAGTCAACATAATATTAGTTGCTGTTAAACATAACTAAATATCTCATGAACTTAACTGGCAACTTATTAATAGCCCCACCGGCAGTAAAAGGTAACTTTTGGTACAAGACTGTTATCCTTATTACAGAACATCACAATCAGGGTAGTGTTGGCCTTGTATTGAATAAACGCAGTCAGATGTCTATAAACGAGTTTGGCGAACAGCTAGGCTATAAAATAGATTTACCTGGTTTTGTATATCTCGGCGGCCCAGTCAATGTTAAGAGCTTGAGCTTTTTACACACTAATGATTGGACTAGCAAAAATACATTACGTATAAACAACGAGTTCAGTATAAGCAGTGCTGATGATATACTACCCAGATTAGCAATGGGAGATACTCCGGAACGTTGGCGTATCTTTTTGGGAATGGCAGGTTGGGCGCAAGGCCAACTTAACGGCGAGATTAAG
>Ga0209230_10000451_pt1 | contig 16171 bp, 9 predicted proteins | sample LakOntMetagenome_FD_187467 | JGI IMG/M metagenome (GOLD analysis project Ga0209230, IMG submission 187467) | Freshwater and sediment microbial communities from Lake Ontario - Sta 18 epilimnion Metagenome (SPAdes) (version 2) | ecosystem: Environmental > Aquatic > Freshwater > Lentic | place... | reverse complement strand
GCTTGAGATCTGCAATTCCTTGGAGTAATGGCGATTTAATGAGTCTTCCACTTCTTTGTATGTTAGTTTCACAAACTTTTTATTCTTGGACTCTACTGTATTGTTTTCTTCCATGGTATCAGATTCAGAATTCAATCTGGATGAACATACAGACATGGTCAATGGACTGTTGCTGAAAAACGAATCTATAGGCCGACCCGCATTTATTTCCGTATTTTTCTTTTTAATATCATCCAGCTCAGTAGCCAACTTATCTATGAAATGATTTCCCGATGCATATACTTCAGAAATAGATACATTTGCTTCTGGTTCTTCTACTTTGTCAGCTTGTAATTCAATATCAATGAACGACTCTTTCAAATCCATAAGTGTATATATAATCTCCCTAAATATTAAATTAAAAATCAGCAGTAAAATCAAACACGTCAATATCAACTTCTTTGTTGGCCAAAGCATATGCCGAATTTGTACGTTCAAAAAAATTCACTTTGGTATCTATACTGATCAGTTCCATGAAATCAAACGGGTTTGTGGCTCCGTATATTTTTTCATATCCCAACTGCATGGAAAGCCGATCGCCGACGAATTCTATGTACTGAGTCATCATTTTACTATTCATACCTATCAAACGACACGGCAACGACTCTGTGATAAACACTTTTTCTATTTCAACCGACTCTTTTATTATAGATTGTACCTTTTCCTGACTTAACTTGTTTTTTAGTTTGCTATAAATAAGTATTGCGAACTCGGTATGCAATGCCTCGTCTCTCGATATCAACTCATTTGAAAACGTCAAGCCAGGAAGCAAACCGCGTTTTTTAATCCAATAAATAGATGCGAAAGAACTGCTAAAAAATACGCCTTCTACACATGCGAATGCGACTAAACGAGTTGCAAAAGATGATTCATTATCGTTCATCCATTTCTTTGCCCAGTTCGCTTTTTGTTCAATACAGGGATAGTTTTTCGTGGCTTGGAATAACTTTTGACGATGTGCTCCGTCTTGAATAAACGTGTCAATCAAAACGCTATACATTTCAGAATGAATGTTTTCCATTGCAATTTGAAATCCATAAAACGCACGGGCTTCGGAAAGTTGAATATCAGACATGAATCGTACGGCCAAATTTTCCAAGACAATACCATCACTTGCTGCGAAAAACGCAAGGACCATGGAGAGGAAAAACTTTTCATCACTCGTCAGTTTCGACCAATCAGTCAAATCTTTGGATAAATCTACTTCTTCTGCTCTCCAAAAGCAATCAACCTGTTTTTTATACATTTTCCATATGTCGTCGTCTTGAATTGGGAACATGACGAAGCGATCATCAGATTCTTGCAAAAGTGGATCCATGGCTAAATATATAATGTCTATAGATTTATATATTTATTCGTATTCATATTATATGGGGGCGAAGCCCCCCTATGACCCCCACCTATTCTTATTCATATTATAGATCATCCGAAATGTCTATTTTATTTACGAATAATCTCGTTAAAAACTTTAGTAAGAATAATATATCGTTGTATTATATATATTACAATGAACAGAGGCGTACGAAAGGCGAGAAGTGTAAGCTTACCACGACAGAGAAAAACTCGTTTGATAAAAACAACAAGGAAAAAAAGAAGTGCAGATGATATTAAGAACATGGTGGGAGATGACATGACCAGAGATTTGCGAGCAGAAATGCGAATCCGAAAAGGGACGGCTACAATTTTTGATCGTTTGCAAAAAATGCCCCGGGAATTACAATCTGAGATTTTTTCTATGGGACATGACTATAGAACTCAACATCTAGCTAACCCGATCAATAGAGCGGAGGTGCTGATGAAAACAAACGCGGCCATTTTACGTGTATTATTAAAGCCTCGGTATAGAGCATTTTTGAATATGGAAATTCAATCTATGCCAGCCGACGGTGCGTTAGTAGATGAGCAACCCTATAGAACCACTAATTTTATTCAAACACCGTATGATCGTTCCGATATTTTGTCAAGACATAACAATACAGTATTCGCCAGTGATTATCATGAGTTTGCGCGAAAAACATTCGTGGAGTATCAGCAACTAGATGATTTTATACGTTTTCGGGTTGTCCCTTTAGAAAACACACTCATTAATACCAACTCACCGTTCAAAAACATGTATGACGGAATTATTGTCGTCCATAGTAACGAACCCTCTCATCCATATGGAGTTAATGGTACTCGCGTCAAGCAAATTCTGAGAAAATATATGGGTGGTAGTGATGGATGGGTCACTTCATATGTGTTCACACTTCCCGGGGTCAATACATTTCGTACCATTTTTGTAAATTACGACTTGTCGCCATCTTTTATTGGGTGAAGTTAGAAATGATGCGACCAGGTTTTTCCCGGACTCCATACCATAAATCCGAAAGTGGTCCAATCGATATCTAATAATGCCAGGGTCATCTATCTATACATTAGCCCATCTTAACTGTGCACTTCAATATCTCTACATCGTGCATTGTCAGTAGTTCGCCAGTCCCAAACTCTTTTCAATCTCGGGCTTTGTGCCACAAGAGAACGGGTAGAAATTAAAGAATAAACGACATAAAAACAATAGGCATATTTTTCTCATGGATCTTCTCCTGCTGAACAAAATATTACATGTCTTACCAGATGATATGATTTGGGAAGTTGCATCTTATTTTATTTTGGAAATACCGAAATCAGATAAACGAATGATAATGTTGAATCATTTTTTGATGAGACGAAATCAGAATATCCGAGAGGGATTTTATAGGGACGGTATGTTTCGTTATCATATTTTCAATGATTTTCGTTTCTATTTCTCTATCCATTGTTGTCCTGGAATGTTTGTAGAATATGTTGTTTGTGAATATCTCAGAACAAAAAAACAAAGGAATACCCGTATTTGGATGGATGGAAAAGTAGAAGATCATATTGACAGTTGTTGGACGATTCGTATTTGTTAAACTATTGCCGAATGCTAACCCTAACCCTAACCCTAACCCTAACCCTAAAACACCCACCCCTAAATGGGGGCGCAGCCCCCCAATATGAGGCCCACCCGTTTACGGGGGTCAAAGGGGGGCTTCGCCCCCCTTATTTGAACCGCAAAATGTCTATTTCGCGTTTAGTAGTGGGGAATTCCTTCTCTCCATAAATATCTTGTAGCAGCATCCATTCAAATAAACCTCCTCTATATACAAATACGTCGGTCAATCCAAGTTTTTGCAGTTGATCGAGTTTGGCGGAAACCTTTTCGTCGTTGCAGTTTTTACCATAAATTACTATTTTCTTATTAGGGGTTGCAATAGATTCAATCATTTGGTTGAGAATTTGCTCTTCATTATTTGCATTTATAGTGCCACGGATGAGACAGTCTTGATCATCAATCGGTAATACGTTTAATAATAAATATTCAGACGACTTTCTTATTAGTATGGTTTGCAGGAAATCAAAACTAATCAATTTCGGCGGGGTGGGTTTCCACCATGGATTCATATGATGATATGAATTACCAAGAGTGTAAAAAATTGAATTAAGAACGAGCCGATAACATTTCATTAATTAATATTAACAACAAATGGACATTCTTAATCAGACCAAACTTTCGCGATCGGAGTGGGAATCCATTGAGATTCCAGTCCCAGAATCAGAGAAGATCATTCTCAGTATGATTCAAGATGGGTATTCTAAAGTAGATATTCTCATGAACTCGTCTAATAACATGATATCTTTCATGAAGATGCAGCCCACTTCAGAAATCCACGCATTCTTGTTTGAGACGTATTTCAATGATATCACTCGTGAATACTTAGACAAGCTGAAGTCATCGTGGGAACCGTTTTCCAAATTCAAAGTAGACAAAAAGGTATTGAAAAAAATAAAAAGCGCAGATGCCATTCGTATTCAAACCGTTGATAAGCGAATCCAAACCAACCGGGCAGACATTTATGAGTTTGACTGTATGGACTTGGCGAAGGTTATCTTGAAAAACTATCTGAAAAAAGAAAAATTTCATTTGGAGTTGTATACTCTTATAGAATGGAGAAAGGCTGTTCTGAGACATACGAATCCGCACGTATTGGAGTTGATCGGCTTAATCATTGATTTCGGCAAACATAAGGTTTCTATTGAGACGATCGTTTCCAATTCATATGCTCTTATTGAGAAAAACGCGAGACTCTACAAATACGAAAACAAAACCCTCTTCTCTCACCAAAAAGAATTGTTTACTGTTTGCAAAAGAAAAGAAAATAAGCTCATCCTATACACTGCCCCCACTGGGACGGGGAAAACGTTATCTCCAATTGGGCTTTCAAATGGATATAAAATTATATTCGTTTGTGTCGCAAGGCATGTCGGGTTGGCTTTGGCAAAATCTGCCATTTCTATTGATAAAAAGGTGGCCTTCGCCTTTGGTTGCGACGAAATAAGTGACATTCGTTTGCACTATTTCTCTGCAATTGATTTCCAACGAAACTATAAGACAGGCGGTATCTGGAAAGTAGATCATAGCAACGGAGAGAAGGTGGAAATTATGATTTGCGATGTGCATTCGTATTTACATGCAATGCATTATATGTTGGCGTTCAACGAACCTACAAATTTGTTGACGTATTGGGATGAACCGACCATGACACTCGACTATGAAGACCATCCGCTTCACAAAACGATTAAAGAAAATTGGTGTAATAACAAAATTCCCAACATGGTTCTTTCCTCGGCAACGCTTCCAAAAGAGAGTGAAATTCAAGATTGTCTTCAAGACTTCCGGTCACAGTTTGATAATGCGATGATCCATTCAATCTCATCTTATGATTGCAAAAAATCTATTCCTATATTGACGAGCGAGGGGTATAGTTTTATGCCGCATATTCATTGCCTCACCACAGACGAGCTCAAAACATATGCATCGTTTTGTTCAAACAATAAAACGCTGCTTCGGTATTTTGACCTGGAGGAAATCATTCATTTCGTCATATTCGTTCATGAACACAACCTCATTCATTCGGACTACTGGATGGACCAGTGGTTTGAAGACATTTCAAAAGTCACAATGCACAATTTGAAGCTTTACTATTTAGTGCTTCTTGAGAATATAGAATCCGATGAATTTGTTCGGACTCGGTCGTTCATGTCTTCTATACAGGCGAAAAAGTACAATCAGAATAGTAAGGGACCATTGGCGGGAATACAGTTGACAACGAAAGACGCGTATACGTTGACGGATGGGCCGACGATTTTCTTGGCGGACAATATAGCCAACTTGGCAAAGTTTTACGTACAGCAAAGCGAAATTCCAGATATTGTATTGAAACAACTTCTGGATGGGATCAAAACAAATGAAACCTTGTTTGATGGAATAGAAAGACTGGAACAGGAGTTGGAAAAGAGGATCAAAGTCAAGGACAATTCTGCGCTGGACGGCGATGATAAGAAGAAACCCAAAACAAAACATAGAGAGAAAGAAGGGTCAGACGAAGCGACCAAAATCATAAAAGATAGTATTCTTAATTTGAGGTCCCAGCTATTTCATCTGTCTTTGAACAAAATATACGTTCCGAATTCCAAAGAACACAGGGAAAAATGGGCGCCTACCTCAAATACAAACGCTTCGTTCACTTCGGATCTTGACGAACAAACCGTAAAGGAAATTATGGAGATGAAGATTAACGTCAGTTACAAAGTATTGATTTTAATGGGCGTCGGAGTGCTTATTAAACACGAGTCAAAGGAATACGAAGAAATCGTGAAACGACTGGCAGAAGAACAAAAACTGTTATTGATTTTAACGTCGTCTGACTACATTTACGGAACGAATTATCAGTTCTGTCATGGATTCATCGGCAAAGATTTGAAAAACATGACCCCTCAGAAAATTCTCCAGGCCATGGGAAGAATCGGAAGAAACAAACATCAACAAGATTATACAGTTCGGTTTCGTGACGATGACATGATTCGTTCACTATTCAAGACACCTGAGATTGATCGCGAAGGGGTGAACATGAATAGATTGTTTTGCAACGATTAGAAAAATGTATATAAACCGAATAAAATAGATTACTGCGATGATGAGACACTCTGCGCCTGCAATAACGAGCATCTTATGGGTCATACCGTTTTCATATAACCATGAATATTTTATAGAAAACTCTTCGCCCTTTTTATTGTTTTTAATTTTAAATATGACATTTTTTCTTGTCTATTCTGGTCTGATCCTATAAAAAACCGGAATACTCTTATTCATACAATAGACGCGGCTTGTGCACGCATAACTATATTGGCATTTATCGTCTATAATGTTGCGTTTCAATTCCAAAATATCTCGTTTTTTATTTCCATGGGAATCATGTTTGTATTCTTTTATGCATCAAACTTTTATTCAGAAAAAGAGTGGTGCTGTGACAACCATATTTACAGTCATCTTATTGCTCATATATTCGCTTTATTTGGGATTCATTTCACATTGACCTACTATTTAATATGAAACAAAATATATCTTACATAAAAAGCCGACACGATGATCAAGTAGACAGAAAAAAGAGTGACCATGGAACAACCAAATAGTTTTTCCACATTTTTAATTTTATAAACGACATTTAAAAAAAAGACAATCGTCGTGAACAGTGCAAGAGTCATGTATTTGAATTCTGTGTAAAACGGCCATTCCCACAATAAACCGAAAAAGAAACCCAAGAACGTTTTCGGATCTGTACCGATTTGTTCTGTATAACGAGCAATGTAGTAATAATATATATATAAAGTCTTTATAAGTTTGATATAATTGTCTGAATAATTGCACTGTTCACACACTATAAAATGCAATTTCAACAAAATTCGTGGCGTTTCTTGTTGTCCCGATTTTTTCACTTGGTGTAAAGTTCTATCAAAGTCAAATAACATATAATCTCCTCTATTTATTTTATGTTCTAAATTGAAATGTATAAACTCGGTTGAAGTGTCATTGTTATTGTCAGTTAATCCTATAATAACTCTATAAAAACGAATCCCTTCAAAATGAAACAATATGCAATCCCGATGAGGTATAAGATTTGCGGCGGCACCGTATAAATTATTTTTTTCAAAATTCGGTTTGAAGTTCGAGTAATAAATTTCATTCATTTCCGTGACACATTGTTTAACACAGTCAGGAGTATCGCAAATATCATTCCAGAAAGCATCATGTTGTATTTTATCAAAGTTTTCTTTCAGATCACCCGACAAATTGCTATAGTATGTATGATATGTACTATCTGTTTTGTCAGGAACAAGATGAATAAAGTCGTTTGATATTTTATCTAATATAGATGTTAGCTCATTTGGAAGTTTACCAATGCCGACATTTCCTTCTGTTTTATCTCTATAAGTAAACAAACTGTTTATTATATATAATAAAAAATAACGATTCATTATATACTATACGATTGAAATTATTATATGGTTACGTATCCTCAAACATTATACTGTTCGGATATTTGAGAAAACAATAATCCCGCCAAGTACTGGGTTGTGGATTGTTTAGTTCACACCAGTCAAACAGTATTCGTCCATTTGATGCGAACTTGGGAAACCTCGTCCATAATCCATACTTAAAATGAAGAAATAAATTCATCAAGGCCATTTCGTTCGTTTTGCAAATCGGATATTTCAGAATCCCATCCACCATTTCCTTTTTTGTGCATATATCCAGAATACTCGTGTCATACATCCACATGCAATTCAAAAAGTAGGATTCTTTAAGATCCTTAATATTCGGGAAATCGGTTTTCAAAATCGCCATCGTTTGCGGATCACTGTGGCTGATCTGACTCTCAAACAATTTATTAGGGTTTGGCAATGTACAATAGTTTCCTCCGTCGTCGGGTGCGAGAAACTTGTCTTTGTAGTCTAATGCTAAAATACTATCGTTCACATTATATAATACCCTCGTACCTGCATCCAAAAACACAACGCGCTCCCACTTTTTAAAGTACGGATCCATCACGTGAAGTTTTTCCCATTGATTTATCAATCTGATTTCACGCCCGTCGATTGTATCTTTAAACTCAATATTCTTTAAAATATTCCCAGCCAATACGCGTTTTTCTTGAATTTCGGGGAAACGTTTGTCTTCTATTTTATAGAAATCTAAAAACGTTTGATTGAGAACTGCATTCCCTACATTTATTAAAACCAAATCGCCGTGCCATTGACCAGCCGATCGTAAGTCTATTATTGTTTTTTTGGCTCTATGTAAATATGCGGAATCAGATACCAAAACAAACACAGTTTTAATCATAATATCTATAGCTATAATTTCATTTATATTAATTAGTACTATTCAAATTAACTTGTAAACTCTTACCTCCCATTGTAAATATAAATGTATTCTGTTCTGATGTTTTCAAAGTATATACAAAAGAATGAATCATTCCACTTTGTGTTAATGTTCCATTGCTGGAAATAATTCTTCCTTGTAAAGGTCCGCTTATTTTATTATGTATACCACTCGGATTCTGTAGTGTGGCCGTATAACTCAATTGTTCGTTTTTCTGTGTTTCTGTCAAGAAACTGTAATTTGCTATTTTAAAACTAATGATGAAAGATGAACCGTTTTGTGGACTGACCACATTTGATGTCACTTGATAATCTGGTGATTGACTCGTATCATTTATAAAAATACTTGCCGAGACATCAAGAATAAGTGGATCGTTGAAATTAGTCGTAAATACCATATATTTGGACCCATCTGTCGATAAATCATTTAAAATACTAAATTGTCGGGTGTTGTTGCTCACATTGAAAACGCCAGTTGTATCTTGCGACCCCAATAAATCTACCGGAACTATACCGGTGATCGTATAGCTTACATCTGTAGTATCGGCAATTCCTTTCGTTATCAACGACACTTTAAATGATTCCCCTTCGTTAATTGTTGAAATCACATTGTCAGTAAGGTCTGTTATTTCCCATCTACAACTTACTGGCATGGATGTATCTATTATAAACACAGATGCCGATATATCACTATACTCTGAAAGACAAAAAGTCAGCGTTTCTCTCCCTTCGCTATAACTATTATTCGGATTTATTGCGAAAACTAACGACGAACTTGCATCTTGAACCACAAAAACACCCGACATGTCTGTTTGGGAATAATTTAAATCGTCACAAGATACGTCCTCGCTATTTATACCGTTTGTTGGATTTTTAATAATAAAAAATGGGACATGAAACCCATTCCAACTTAACGGAGATTTAAGTGTTAAAATCACACTGTCACCTTCATTGACAGATGTTTTGGATAATATCAATTCCGGACGGAGAATATCGTTAATCACCACTTCAACCGATGACTCATATTCTAACAATTTCAATGTAAATACTCTACTCGCTTCCGGTGTTATTGCAATAAAAGATATATCAATCGTATGTATATTAGTTGACTCTCTGTGGAAAGTCAAAGCGGTTTCGTTGTCTACTCGGTTTGCAAAACCATCACAATCTATAAGTTCATACGATATATCAAGCACATCGTCAAGATCCTTCTCATCTATTGGGATTTGTAAAGATACCACGAAAACTTCACCTGTCCTATAATAAGGGTACGGATCAGTAGATAGCATATTCTTTGTTGTGTCCAATACATTTACACTTGTTCCTATTTTCAAGTCGGCAATAGAGAATATTAAAGGCTCAGTACCTTCCGTTTTATAATCTTTTTTCATCGTGATCTGAATCGGAATCTGATTCATTATAGACCCGCTCGTTCCTCCCGAAAAGTCTTTTGTGTCTACGCTTCCCGCAATGGTAAATGCATAATATTCGTCATTTTTCGGCGCATTATGTAGTTTCACTTGAAATGTGGTGTTTTCGGATATGTCTGTAATCTCATTGTCAGATAAATCTTCAACCGTTACATATGGGTTACCGGATCCATAAATATTAGTAAAAATGTTATATTCCGTCAGGGTGAATTTTATAATGCCCTTGCTCTTATGAAAACTATTCAGATCAATCGCGCTCATTGATATGTCGACATTATCGCGTCCATATCCGATAGTTACTTTATTATTTTTTTCAATGCTATACGCCACGTTCTCTGGTGCATTTATAGTCACTATATAAATACCGGATTGATAGTTATAAGTAGAACTTATACTATAGTAGTTATAGTAGTTCGTTAAAATTTCGGTCGGGGACAATGTTTTGTCAAATATTTTAAATTCGCCTATTTCTGATGTCTCAGACAAGTTGAAACTTATACATGAACAATCGGTGAATAAGTTTGTTGTTATTTTTTCATTTATAGATGCGTCATACATGTAACCGTTAAGATATGATTTTGACTCGCCGGAAATATCAAAAGTCCATGAATAATGTTGCAAGTCATTAGAATTCCGTGGTATTGCCAATGATGTATTTAGACTGGGAATAATCTGGGTGGAGTCGCAAGTAATATCCAAGAGCGACTGATTATTATCGTTTTTAAAAGACATCTTCCCGTTTAGATTCCTTCCCCAAAACGTTAGTGTAACGGAATACGAAGATTTAGTAGAAGTAGAGTTAAATGACACATCTTTCATCAGTGGAGTGTACAATATAATTTTATTGGACAACACTTGCCCATTATTTAAACTAAACGAAACATCTTCTTGGAAAAAGGACGACGTTCCCATCCCCACCGTGACAAAATGTCCGGTAAGATCTGAAGAATTACCAATTTGAGAGTAATCCAACGATTTGAATAATTCACGGATTTGAGACTTTTGAAGTGGAAAGTCGTACATTTTTAAATCATTCATAAGATAACCACGCGTTTTCACTTCAGGAGTGCCGATAAAAATCAAATCTTCTGGACTTGCTTCTGTGAAGAAATCAGAGGAGCCGATTGAACTCTCAAACTCCCCGTTAATATAAAGACAAATATAATTTTGGTCAAATGTGACATGATAGTATATAGGAATTTTTAGTCCCGATACGGTTTGAATACGGGTAACTCCATCGTTGTCTATTTTTAATGTATTTTCTTTAAAGTAAATGGAAGGATGTCCTGCCAAATCAAATATACCCTTATATTCGCTGCTACTATTATTATCATTATGGATATATAAGCAAAACCCAATCGTCATATTAGACGAAAGGCTATACACATTGCCGACTATGTTTCCTTCTGGCATGATTCCTTTCCATGAATTAACTTGTGTTTCCCTCGGCAATACCCATTCGTTTTCTATAAATGTTGTATGTGGTGATGATGTATCAAATATTTGTCCAATGCCAGTAAGTGAAATGTCAGTCACAAATAAATTATTAAATTCATTTTTAGTTCTCTGAATGGCGAATGTTACATTTTTATAAGAAAACGGAAAATAAAAGAGGATTTCAAATTTATTCCACGACGACTCATTGGATGGTATTGGCGATGTCTCAAATAGAACAATATCGTCTGCGATCAGTTTTATTTGATATTTTATAGTTTTGGATGAAGTTGAATATGCAAACGGACTTCCTGCTGGAACATGATTCGCCACGTAAAAATTAAGTTTATAATAATCCTTGAACAAAAAAGGAAACTCTTGATACAATCTGGGAAATGTTGCTGTGCCCGGTTTGGGGTTGTATAAAATGACATGGTTTGAAACTTCCGGAATATTTAAATATTTGACCGATATGTTCGTAGATGAGTTCACATTTTCAGAAAGTAAACATAATTCTCCGAACCACGGAGAAGGGATGTCTCTCGTCACGCCTTTTATAAATTCAGGTTGGATATCTGTAGGGAACGAGAATGTTCCATTTTTGATCACCTCTGGTGCTTTATAAGGCTCTACGCGGAAAGGAATAACAGCGGAAGTATATACTATTCCGTTTATATACTTCACATTCAACGAAGATGTGTTTGGACTAGCATAGGTGGTGAATATCTGAAAACTGTAACTTACGTCATAATTATTGCTTACATCCATGTCAATAACAGAGCGTTGGCTTCTATAATTTACGTCGCGATACGAGTCTCTGTATAGTTTTATAACATTTTCCAAAACTTCAGAAGGGTTAATATTACTAATATCTATAACTACATTTGTTCCTTGCATTCCTGAATTTTGTACGACGCTCATTTTATGTAAATACAGAAAATAAATTAAGATGCGTTTCCCTGGAAAGATGTCCGTACACGTTCAAATTCCGTTTTTGTTGCACCAGACGAAAAGCGACGAATGAATGAAATGTCGTAATTCGTGTTTAACGTTAAACCCGAAATATCAAAAGAATATACGTCACCGCTTACATCATATACTCCGTTATTGAAAATATGAATGGAATATGAAATATCCCGGATGGGATTAATCGAAATGTCATACCATGCCATATGAATGGAAGATGAATCTACGGTATACACTGGTTTATATGCAATTGTCTCAAACGAAAAATCTATTATGTATGGCTTGGTTTTATAAGTATAATATCCATGGGGTTGTTTTTGATTGTATAGAGTGACGATATTTCCACTATAATTACTAAACCGATCTAACATTGTCACATCTAATACCATTGTCATTGTTGATTGGCCATTGATGTTAATGGTTGTACTATAAATATCCAATAGATCTGTAAACGTGTTTTGTGCTTCAATTCTTGTCACCGTATCTCCCGCTTCTTCAATATCGAAATATGTATTAATTAAGTAGGTCGGCGCTTTTTCATTAAGTGTGCGAAAAACGACAGACGATATGTAAGAATTGTTGGTCGTCTTGTAAATAGTTTCGGTATTGAATTCATATATCGTGTTCATAGAAAGTCCGTATATGTTACAACTGAAATCTGCTACAACTTGGTTAGGAACCCGAATCATAGAAATGTCTGCATCATAACTCCACGTTATTTTTGCGTTTGTATCGGAAACTAAAATATTTGATATATTTGCTACTCCTTCATTGCGCGTTTTAACGTGAATTGGGTTGTGCAAATAACCTTCGTCTCCCGCGGTGAAAAATGAAGTCACCTCAAAATTATAACTTGTATCTTTGTCCAAGTTGCTTATGAAATAGACGGAACTTGAATTTTCCTGTGTCCATCCCCCCGTACTTATTCTAAAATTAGAGTACCGATTGCTAAAACTGATATCGTGACTATTATAGTATGTTCCTTCTGAAAGTGTTAAAACTAAAGAGTCTCCTTTGATGCGAGTCGCCGACAAAAACGAATTCTCATTGTAAAACGTTTTATCCTTTATTGTAACAAAATTGATATCGGGTGTTGTATAAGAATTATTACTGGTTTGATAAACAGAAACAAATTTAATAATGTACGCGGTATTTACAGATAAATCATACAAATCAACGAAACTGACGTCAATTACCGCTCTGGTTTGTTCTACATCATACAACGAAATCCGATCTCTACTTATAGTGTACGAACTATCATACAACGTATACGTTAACGTAGACACCTTTTGGAAATCGTAAGAAAGGTCAAATAAAAATCTGGTTGTAAATAGGTCCGGATTTTTTCTAATGATATTTTCTACAGGACCTTCGTTCAATGTCCTTACCTCTTGAACGCAATCTGAATACGAACGGCCTCCATACACGCTTTTAATTGAGATTACATATGATTGATTTATACGTAAATTTCTAAACGTGTGTGATCCATTCCTTTCTGTAAAGGCGATTTCTTCTCCGATTTGGATATCAGCATCATTTTTAAGACTTACATATAAAGTTTTAGAATCACCATATGGATTGGAAAACAAGATGCTGATTTCCGTATTTCGTATCGTAATACTATCAATTTGCGCATTTCCTTCGTTCAACGTAATAAAACTGATGTCGGGTAATCTATTGATATACTCATTTTCTGTACTTGGGTATCTCACAGACACATACGTATTACCGTAACTTGTATTTATGGACAAATCTGACACGTGAAATACACCATTATATGATGTATCTGTTTTCACGCAAACATGTTCTATAAACAGTTTATAAGCTATGTTGGAAATATCCACAAAGGTATACGAGAGATCAACCGACGTATTTTGAACAGAAGCAATAGACAAATAACTCATGTGTTTCTCATTCAAAGTGGAATGAGTTCTGCTCGCCGTATATACGTAATAATCAGGGTTGACACCATACAGAGAATTTATATTTACATCATATGCGGTATTGAACGAAACAATAGGAACAGTTATTTGACTATGAGGAAATTTAATAAAAGACACATCTTTCACGATTACTTCGTATTCGGGGTTATCATTCAAGGGTGTGAATATAATATCAAACGACGTCTTGTTTTTACTCTCCGAATCGATTGTATATGTTTTGCCCGTTGGATTCTCAAACCGAATACTTTTCACAACCCCCTGTGCGGTTGCAGTGGTAAAAGACTTGGGAAAATTCACGGAAAATACATCCCCGCTCACATAATACGCAATCACATTAACTTCATATTCATTATTCGGGACAAGTCCGGTTACTTTGTAATATCCAACGGAAACAAACTCTGTATGGTTTGCTGAGTAATATTTCGTTCCCGATATATGGTTGGTCAGTATGATTTGATATGAAAGAGGTGATCCGATGAATGAAAAATAGATCTCAGCGGTGGTCAGTCCTACCTTTTTTATTGTCAGCGCCGACGGTTGCCCTTGATATACTCTGGCGGCTCGGCTGCGGCTAATGAAATTAGAATATTGTAATGTCGAAGACGAATTGCTTCTGTCTAACGACGTATGTGTTTTATCCATAAGAACCACGTTGGCGGAAAAACATTTTTTCATGTTTCAAGCTTTATACTATAATAGATGTAAACACAAAAAATTGAATTCCAACAAAGACGTTTAAACGGTATAAACATAGAAATGACTGATCTTGCTTCTCAATACCAACGCAAAACCGACAAACAACACGTTTTGGACAATCCAGACACCTACATCGGTTCTGTAGAAAAAGTAGATGCCGATCAATGGGTTTTTGACGATGTCTCCAAGAAGATTATTCTAAAACCGATTGAATACGTACCTGGACTTTACAAATTGTTGGATGAAGGCGTGGTCAACTGTCGCGATCATGTCATCCGAATGATTCAAAGTACTGCACCGGACAAGAAAGTCGTTACAAGTATTGAGGTTGATATAGAAGAAACAACAGGTAAGATTACATTGACGAACGACGGCAACGGCATCGATGTCGCCAAACATCCAGAAGAAGATATTTGGATCCCGGAGATGATTTTCGGGCATTTGCGCACCTCTACGAACTACGACAAAACACAGAAAAAAATAGTCGGAGGTAAAAACGGGTTCGGATTCAAGCTGGTTCTCATTTGGTCAACATGGGGATCTATAGAGACGTTTGATCACATTCGCGGACTCAAGTATACCCAGACGTTTCTCGACAATTTGGAAACCATAGAACCCCCTAAAATCACAAAAACGAAAGGTTCTAAACCTTATACCAAAGTCTCGTTCATTCCCGATTACAAACGTCTGGGTATTGACGGGCTTTCTAAAGACATGATGGCGCTCATGATCAAGCGTATTTATGACATTGGCGCAGTAACGGACAAGAAGATTCGCGTTCTTTATAATGGATCCGTTCTACCTGTCAAGAATTTCACCCAATACATGGACCTTTATATTGGATCAAAAGATGAAAGCAAACGTGTCTACGAATCAACCAGTGACCGTTGGGAATATGCAGTCGCATTGACGCCCAAACAAGAATTCATCCAGGTTTCCTTTGTCAATGGCATTTCAACGAACAAGGGCGGCAAACACGTGGATTATATTCTCGGTCAGATTCTTCGCAAGTTGTGTGCGTATATTGAGAAAAAGAAGAAGATTGTGGTAAATCAGGCCACGATTAAAGAACAATTGATGTTGTTTTTGCGGTGCGATATTGAAAATCCTTCGTTTGACAGCCAGACGAAAGATTTCATGAACACGCCTTCCAGTAATTTCGGTTCCACATGTACCGTTTCGGATGGTTTCATTGAGAAACTGGCCAAGATGGGGGTGATGGATATGGCGTGTCAGTTGACCGAGACGAAAGAAGCCGGCAAGACAAAAAAGAAAATGGATGGCAGTAAAACCCGCTCAGTGCGCGGTATCAATAATTTCGTGGATGCCAACTTCGCGGGAACCGATAAATCAAACAATTGTGTATTGATTTTGGCCGAGGGA
>Ga0209230_10000450_pt1 | contig 16212 bp, 23 predicted proteins | sample LakOntMetagenome_FD_187467 | JGI IMG/M metagenome (GOLD analysis project Ga0209230, IMG submission 187467) | Freshwater and sediment microbial communities from Lake Ontario - Sta 18 epilimnion Metagenome (SPAdes) (version 2) | ecosystem: Environmental > Aquatic > Freshwater > Lentic | place... | reverse complement strand
AGAACATATTTGCAAGATAGTACTTGCATCAGGAAAATATTAAAATGAGTAAAGCACAATATAACTTAAACACAAAGACAGACTATCTTAATCGTAAAATGTTTTTGGATCCAGAAGGCCCAGTTACCATTCAACGATTTGAAGAAGTAAAATATAAAAAGATTGCAGACTATGATGCAACCGCTCGTGGCTTCTTTTGGCAACCAGAAGAGATCAGCCTTACTAAAGATTCAAATGACTTTAAAGATGCCAGTGAAGCAGTCAAGCATATTTTTACCAGCAACCTACTACGTCAAACAGCACTGGATAGCTTGCAAGGCCGCGGCCCAACACAAGTATTCACGCCTGTGTGTAGTCTTCCAGAAGTAGAAGCATTGATGTATAATTGGGGCTTCTTTGAAACTAACATTCACAGCAAGAGTTACAGTCACATCATCCGCAATATTTACAATGTGCCCAAGGATGTGTTCAACACTATCCACGACACTAAAGAAATTGTAGACATGGCAAGTAGTGTGGGCAAGTACTATGATAACTTGCATAGAATTAACTGTATGAAAGAAATAGACGGGTCAGTAAATGAAGAAGCACATATAAAAGCAATTTGGCTTGCACTGAACGCTAGTTATGCATTAGAAGCTTTCCGCTTTATGGTATCATTTGCCACAAGTCTAGCAATGGTAGAGAACAAGATTTTTATTGGCAATGGCAATATTATCAGTTTAATTCTACAAGACGAACTGCTACACAAAGGGTGGACTGCTTATCTGATCAATCAAGTGGTCAAAGAAGATCCTAGATTTGTTAAAGCTAAACAAGAATGTGAACAAGAAGTTTATGCTATGTATACCGATGTTATCCGTGAAGAAAAAGAATGGGCTGACTATTTGTTTAAGATGGGACCGGTTATTGGACTAAACGCAAACATCCTAAAAGACTTTGTTGATTATACTGCCGCAGAGGCACTAAAACAAATTGGTGTTAAGTATCAGCACCCTGCACCAAGGAATACACCTATACCTTGGTTTAACAAGCATAGTGATACTAGCAAGAAACAAACTGCACTACAAGAGAACGAATCGACTAATTATGTTATCGGTGTTATGAGTGACGCCGTTGATTACGAGGATTTACCAACACTATGAAAGCAACAGTATGGAGTAAAGATCACTGCCCTTTCTGCGATCAAGCTAAAAACTTGCTCAAAATGAAAGGCATTGAGTTTGAAGAAAAGAAGATTGGATACGGTTATACCAAAGAACAACTTCTAGAAGCAGTGCCAACGGCACGAACAGTTCCTCAGATTTTTTTGGATGACCAATTAATCGGTGGATTTACAGAATTAAGAACACACTTACAAGGATAAAATATGTTAATCGATAAAGGCGTTTCAATAGGCGAAGTTATTACACTAAAACTAACTAGTGGAGAAGAGCTTGTTGCTAAACTAACAGAAGAAAAAGATTCTTATTATAAATTAAGCAGACCAATGGTCATTGCCATGGGAGCCAAGGGCCCCGGACTAATGCCATACTTGTTTACAGTACACCCAGATAAAGAAGTTAAGATTTCTAAAGTTACTGTAACAGTAGCAGAAGCAACAGACGAAACATTTGCTAAACAATTTCTAGAGTCTACTTCTGGAATTAAACTGATATAAATATTTTATGCCAGCAATATCTAGAATTGGAGACAGTGTATCAACTAATCATGGTTGTGACGGATCTACTACTATGGCAGCTGGTTCAGGAAATGTTATTATAAACGGTATTGGTGTTGTAAGAGTGGGCGATATTGACACCGATCATGCATACGGAGGAAAGAACTGTTCAGCTAGACACAGTGTACCTCTCAGCGCCGGTAGCCCAAACGTATTTGCAAACGGTATTGCAATCGGCCGCGTCGGCGACGGGAGCGAAACTCTTGCTTCTGGCAGTCCAAACGTGTTCGCCAATTAACTAGACAAATAATTTTAAGATATTATACTTGTCATAAGTATTCTATACTTGCCTAAAGGAGAAACAAATGGCCCAAAATAAATATTCAGAATTCACAAAAATCGTAGAAGCCATGGAGGGCGACTTTGAAAAGTTTTACGATAAAGAAGTAGGTGCCGCAGGTACTCGTGTTCGTAAACATCTACAAGAGTTAGCCAAACTATGTAAAGAAACTCGTAACGATGTTACCGCAGTTAAAAACGCCCGTAAAGAAGCACCAGCAAAATAATTCATTTGCCTTGACATCAATCCAAACTTGTTGTATAATGTAAGTTATATTAACAATTTTGGATTTTTTTATGACTATGCATTTAGAAGGTCCGTGGCTTAGCACCACAGGTAAACGTAAAGGCAAGAAAAAGTTCGCTTCAGCTGAACACGCTAGAAAGGCCCGTGAATTGGACGAATCTTGGAAAGAACTACAAAAGAAATGGGCTGTTGAAGTAGAGGACAAAAAACGTCGGCGAGCCTTAGAGGCTGCTCCGCTCAAAGGTTCTTACAGCCTAACTATACCCGAAGGTCGCAATACTACCGCCCATATTAAAAGTGTTAATACTGGTGGCAACGCATTGTTAAAGCCTAGTCCTGTTTATACCGGAACCAAAGTCAAAGGCATTGCAACCATGCATAAAAGTAACGCAGTGCCGGTTTTCAGTGATGAACAAGCTGTTGACATTTCAAGAATGCGGCGTTAAAATACTGATAAATATATGTTCAAGATAAAACTAGTAGAAAACCTAGGTACTTTTTGGACTAATTATAAAACAGTCTCAAAAAATGAGTTAAATGAATCTGTCTACACAGGAGATATGGCAGGCCATTTTAGTAAGAGGGAACTGGCAATTCCCTTATCCAGCGTAAAGGAGAAACAGATGATACGCATTATAAAAGTAATAGTTTTTGCTTTGGCATTAGCCTGTGCATTAATTGCAGGCAACATGGCAGTAAACTATAAATTAGATAAACTTAAAACTGCAAGAATGGATTCTAATCCAGTTACCGCAGAATTAAGACAAAGACAATTAGATTGTCTTGCTAGAAACATTTACCACGAAGCAGGCGGTGAGACGTTTGAAGGTAAAGTTGCAGTAGCGCAAGTTACTCTTAACAGAGTAGAAAGTGGACAATTTCCCAGCGATGTTTGCAAAGTAGTATACCAAAAGAACGTTGTCTACGAAAAGGTATTATGTCAGTTCTCGTGGTATTGTGAACAGGCAAGTCTTAAAAAGCCTATGAATGGGCCAGTCTATACAGAAAGTATGGAAGTGGCTAAAAAGGTTTTATTGGAAGGTTTTAGATTACCTTCTGTTAAAGACGCATTATATTTCCACGGTGATTATATTAATCCAGGATGGAAACGTGAGCGTGTTGCAAAAATTGGTCGGCACATTTTTTACAAGTAACGGAGAACAAATTGACATTTACTAACATTTCGCAATCAATAAAAGACGCACTTAATCTCAACAATTGGGTTGAAAGCGTTAAAACTCATGCACCTAACATCTCAGCTGAGACACTAGGATGGCTAGCAGTAATTGTACTTCATCTTGCAACAGTGCCAACAATGGCGGCAGTTCTTACTGGCCTGACAGAAAAGATGCCACCTGTTGACTTAGTCTTGTTTACATGGGCAGGACTGTTCCTGCTATTTTGCAAAGCTACTATTCAACGAGATCTTTTAAACATTGTTACTATTGGTTTTGGATTTTTCATCCAGGCATCATTCCTAGCACTGATTGTTTTCAAGTAAATAAATTATGATCTTAGCCTGGTTACTTTTACTCACCGGATTATTAATATCCGCAGTTGCTATCTATTATAGTGTTATTGGTTTGGCGGCTATCTTTGCCGCGGCCACTATCCCAATTTATATAATGGGCGGCAGTCTAGAAGTAGCCAAGTTAGTCTGCGCCAGTTGGCTCAAAGCCAATTGGGATCGTGCTCCGCGATTCATGAAGTATTACATGATCACAGCAGTTATAGTGTTAATGGTTATTACTTCGATGGGTATTTTTGGATTCTTATCAAAAGCACATACCGATCAAAGTCTAGTGTCTGGTGATGTCCAAAGCAAGATTGCGGTTTACGATGAAAAGATTAAAACAAGCAAAGACAACATTGAGGCTAATCGTAAAGCACTTAGACAGATGGACGAAGCTGTGGATCAAAGTATGGCACGTTCGACTGACGAGAGGGGCGCTAACCGTGCTGTTTCAATTCGTCAGTCGCAACAAAGAGAACGAGTTCGCCTACAAACTGAGATTACAGCAGAACAAAAAAATATTGCCAAACTTAATGAGGAACGGGCACCCATTGCCGCTGAAGTTCGTAAAGTTGAAGCAGAAGTAGGTCCAATTAAATATATTGCGGCATTTATATACGGAGACAATCCGGATGCTAACATATTAGAAAAGGCAGTGACTTGGGTTATCATTATGATTGTTGTGGTGTTTGATCCACTAGCAGTTATTATGTTGCTGGCCGCTCAGATGACATTTGGTTGGAGAAAGGAAGAAGAGGAACAGTTGATTCATAATACTGTGCCACATACAGAAACTCCATTAAATGTTCCCGATGTAGTCGCTCCGTTGCCGCCAGAAGAAATAGCAATACCTGTGCCGCCATCTAACGATGATTCGTATAAAATAACACCAGAAACTCATGCATACTTATACAAGCCTTGGGTAGATCGAGTACCAGAGGAATTTAGAGTGGGGCCGCAAGTATACAAACCTGAATCGCCAACGGTTGAAGAACCTACTCCAAACGATCTTGACTTATGGAACAAGATGCTTGAAGAAGCTGACAAAGCAGTACAGGAAGAACGTGAAAAATTTGAAACTGGTCAAATTGAAACTCTACCTGAATTAACTATAGAACAATTTGAAGAAGAAAAACTAATAGAAGAAGTAACTGAATATCCTAAAGATCCGTTCAAAGGGCAACGGATTAAATTAAAATTTTCCGATAGTGATGTAAGAGATTTTATTTTTAATGGCGAGCAGTGGATTGACTTTGATCATAGTGATCCTGAAACAGTTAAAGCATTAGAAGAAGATTCAAAAAAAAAGAGCAGGTACATGACCAAAGATCCCCAGGGGAAAATCCAAGTCAAAGACCGTCTGTAGGATATATACAGAACGAAGAGCAAACTCGTAGCCAAACATTATGGCAACGAATTAGACAAATTCAACAAAGGTAATAAATGAATCTTGGCAAAATTAATCTTATCACGCCGCCCGATAAGTTATTCAATTCAAATATAAACTACTTACTAGTCAAACCGTCTACAACAGTAAAACAACAGTTCCAAGCTATCTTGAGTAAAAACTTTGAAGAAGTAAATGTCTTTATGTTTGACGATCAAGAAACTGATATTGGTTGGTTGCTTAGTATTGCTGTGCAGGCCGACTGTATCATAATTGATGTCGACAATTGTGATGTAATTACTAGACAGTTTGTAACATTCATGTTGAGTTTGCCAAACTCACATTATATAACAAAAGATGAAGTTACTCCCTTTGGGCTAATCAGCAAGAATCGTATCTATAATCTAGATTGGATTGCTGAGCAGTTGACTGCGGACGAAGAAGATGACGAAGAGGATGAAAATGAGGGATAAGCCAAGAGGGTTAACAGTAGTTTTAAAAGAAAACGAAAATATTACTCAAGCATTAAGACGCTTCAAACGCAAAGTTGAAGACAGTGGAGTTCTAGATACTTTACGCTCAAAAGAGTTTTACGAAAAACCAACTACTGAACGTAAGCGTAAAAAGTCAGCGGCAAAGAATCGCTACAATAAGAAACTCCAAAAAGAACAATTACCACCAAAATTATATTGACTTTTAAGTAATTTCCAGTTATAATGTTTGTATGAAAACTGATATTATGATTGATCTCGAAACGTTGGCCACATCTCCCAATGCGGCTGTTCTAACAATTGGTGCTGTAAAATTTGATCCGTTTGGTGACGAAGTTAATGAACCAAATTGTGAAAAGTTTTATGTTCGTGTTGACTTAGATAGTTGTGACAGAATTGGACTAGTAACCAATGACGATACAATTGCTTGGTGGGCGAATCAAAGCAAAGAAGCACAAGACGAAGCATTCAATCCCGACAATAGAGTTGACATTGTTGATGCCATGCATCAGCTGTATAAATTCTGTTGGGGGGCCAAGCGGGTGTGGAGTCACGGGGCATCCTTTGATGTGGTAATTTGCGAACACATTTTTAACAAAATACAAAAAGCAGTACCTTGGAAATTCTGGGAAGTTCGCTGTACACGTACTTTGTTTGATATTGGCATTAACCCAGAGCGCCCTCCTGTACTAAAACATCATGCGCTAGAAGATGCTTGGAATCAAGCAGTTGGTGTGCAAAATATATTTAAAGTACTAAGAACTAGCAGTAGTCTTAACGGAAAATTAATAGCGCCGTTTGCTAACCAAAGATAATTATGGATTCACAAACTAAAGAAGTAATGGACATTCTCCAAGAAGAATGTGCCGAAGTAATTCAAGCGGTAAGTAAAATTAGCCGGTTTGGGCTTGATAACGTTAAACCTGGAAAACCCAAAACTAACCGCGAGCACTTAGAAGAAGAATTAGGCGATATGCTGGCAATGATTGATATCCTGCAGGAATTAGACATTGTAAGTTGGACTAATATTGACAAAGCAGCCGAAGCTAAACGTGAAAAACTAAAGATTTGGTCGAATATTTTCAAATCTGAGAATATTTAATATAAATAAAAATGTAGAGCGCCGTAAGGGCTTTACATTTTCTTGCTTAATTAAGGAGAACATTATGAGCAAAATTATTGGTATCGATTTAGGTACAACAAATAGCTGTGTAGCAATCTTAGAAAACGGAATTGCTAAAGTAATTGAAAACAGCGAAGGTGCCCGCACTACACCCTCAATTGTAGCCTACGCAAATAACGAAATTATTGTAGGTGCATCGGCAAAACGTCAAGCCGTAACAAACCCCAAAAACACAATCTATGCAAGTAAGCGTCTTATTGGACGTAAATTTGAAGAAAAAGAAGTGCAGAAAGATATTGATCTAATGCCTTACAAAATTATCAAAGCTGATAATGGTGATGCATGGATTGAAGCTAACAACGAAAAACTTGCACCGCCACAAATCAGCGCAGAAGTCCTGCGTAAGATGAAAAAGACAGCAGAGGACTATTTGGGTACAACAGTCACTCAAGCAGTTATCACAGTTCCTGCTTACTTTAACGATAGCCAAAGACAGGCAACTAAAGATGCAGGTAAAATTGCAGGGTTAGAAGTGCTACGTATTATCAACGAGCCAACTGCGGCAGCTCTTGCCTATGGCGTTGATAAAGCTGATAAGCGAGATCGCAAAGTTGCTGTCTACGACCTAGGTGGTGGAACATTTGACATTAGCATTATTGATATTGCCAACGTTGATGGTGACAAACAAATCGAAGTTCTAAGCACTAATGGGGATACTTTCCTAGGTGGTGAAGACTTTGACCAACGCATTATGGACTATCTAGTTGAAGAGTTTAAGAAAGAGCAAGGTGTCGATCTTAAGAACGACATGCTGGCGCTACAGCGTTTGAAAGACAGTGCTGAAAAGGCTAAGATTGAATTATCTAGCACACAGTCAACTAGCATTAACTTACCATACATCACAGCAGATGCCAATGGTCCTAAGCACATGAACATCACTATTAGTCGTGCTAAGTTTGAGTCAATGGTTGAAGATCTAATCAAACGATCAATTGACCCTTGCAAACAGGCTATGAAAGATGCAGGTGTTAACTCGGGCGATATTGACGAAGTTATCCTTGTAGGCGGACAGACACGTATGCCTAAGGTGCAAGAAGCAGTTGAGAAATTGTTTGGCAAAGCACCGCGTAAAGATGTTAACCCAGACGAAGCAGTTGCCGCTGGTGCCGCCATTCAAGGTGCAGTACTAGCAGGTGACAAGACAGACGTTCTATTGCTAGACGTTACTCCACTGAGCCTAGGTATTGAAACAATGGGCGGTGTGTTTACCAAGTTGATTCAAAAGAATACTACAATCCCAACTAAGCATAGTCAAGTATTCAGTACTGCTGATGATAATCAACCAGCAGTTACTATCAAGGTAGCACAGGGTGAGCGTGATCTATTCCAGTACAATAAGTTGCTTGGAGAATTCAACCTAGAAGGTATTGCTCCGGCACGCCGCGGTCAGCCTCAAATTGAAGTTACTATTGATATTGATGCTAATGGTATTATGCATGTTTCAGCCAAAGACAAAAATACCGGTAAAGAAAATAAGATTACTATTAAATCAGATAGCGGTCTAAGCGAAGCTGAAATTCAAAGAATGGTTCAAGAAGCTGAAGAAAACGCAGAAAGCGATCGTAAGCAAAAAGAACTTATTGAAACAAGAAACACAGCAGAAGCTCAACTTCACAGTCTAAAGAGAGACATGGATGAAGTTAAAGATCAGTTATCAGAAACTGAAAAAACTGCTTTCGAAGATGCTGTCAAATCCTTAGAGGAAACAATCAAAGGTGATGATAAAGAAGCTATTAACGAAGGCACTCAAAAACTGTTTGAGTCGGCTAGACCTATGTTTGAAAAGAAACAACAGGCCGAGCAGGCTAAAGCAGCCAGCCCTGCAGCCGAGGGTGAACAAACTGTTAACGCAGAGTTCAAAGAGGTTGATCCTTCTGAAAAGAAGTGATATGATGTAAACAGGTAGGATGCCTTCGGGGTCCTACAAACGTTCTTGCTAATAAGGAGATCATAAAATGACACAATTAAGAACAATTGACACAGCCGCTCTAGCACAACTGAGCAAAGCACTAGTAGGGTTTGATCGCTACTTTACTGCGCCACATCACCAAAATGGTAACTATCCTCCACATAATATTGTAAAATATAGTGATGATACGTATGCAATTGAGGTAGCAGTGGCAGGCTTCACTAAAGACGAAGTTACTGTAGAAGTAGACCAAGATCAGCTAACTATTCGAGGTATTAAGGATCGTCCAACTGTAGATGTTGGAGTTGAATACTTACACCGTGGATTGGCAGCTCGCGATTTTGAACAAACTTTTACCCTTGCAGAGTATATGGAAGTTGTTGGCGCCAAAGTTGCCGATGGAATGCTACAAATTGATATTAAACGAGTAGTTCCAGACGCACTCAAACCACGTAAAATCGAAATCAAATAAGTTAAATAACAGTGGGGAAGAAATTCCCCACTTTCGGAGAATACAATGGCAGAAGTTCAATTAGACGAAAAAATCAAGGTAATTATTCAAGAACCTAAACAATGGAAGGTTATTTTCCTAAACGACAATTCGACCCCAGTTGAATTTGTTATGCAGTTACTAACACAGATCTTTAAACATACTGAGATCACTGCCAAAGATATAACTATGCAGGTACATGAAACAGGGTCAGGTATCGCTGGTGTCTACAGTTTTGAAATTGCAGAGGCCAAAGCTGTTGAAGCAACTAGTTTAGCTAGGGCTAACGGATTTCCCCTGCAAGTTAAACTGGAGGAAGAATGAGTTTAAAAGAACTTACAAAAGAAGCACACACAAACGCAGAACGACAAGAGTTTGTCAAAATATTATTCAGTGGCAGTATTGATCCTAAACTATACGCCACTTACCTAAAAAATCAACATCCACAATATGAAATTTTAGAAGTTTGCGCTATGCCGCTTGGTTTACTAAATGGCATGCCAGACATTCGTAGAGCCCCTGCAATCAACGATGATTTTGTAGAGTTATGGGGAGCAGATAACACAGACTCTCCTCAAATGTGTCCAGTAGTGCAGGATTATGTCAAATATATCCTTAGCATTAAAGACGACCCTAAACGACTTATGGCCCATATCTATGTGCGTCATATGGGAGATCTTGCCGGTGGCCAAATGATTGCTAAACGTGTCCCAGGAAACGGTAATTACTATAAGTTTCAAGAACCAGATATACTAAAAGTTGCTATTAGAGAAAAGATTAGCGACGATATGGCAGATGAAGCAAAAGTTTGCTTTGAATATGCTACTAGGTTCTTTAAAGAAATGTTAGAGATTGCCAATGACTACAAGTAATGTTTGGGAAACGTTAGTACAGATACAAAAATACTTTGAAGGTAGATTCTATGCCACAGGCAGTATTATACATGAACCCGGAATGGATCGTTTTAATCAGCCAGGTTGGGTCAACAAAGTATGGGCTAGTAGCGTCTATCGTAGAGCGCATATTGATGTAGTAGACGCTCGCGATAGTAAGGGCTTGTGGATGATGCATTGTTGCATTTTCCCACATCTACATAATCCTGCACCGATATTTGGATTCGATGTTATTGCAGGTAAAAACAAGATTACAGGCTGTTTCTATGATTACAGTCCTAGTGCCGATCGTGAACACCCTATGTTAGATTGGTTTGCCGATGAAGCACAGCAATTGCAATGGAATAAAACACGTAAACTGCCAGATTGGGCAGAGCGTATATTCAGCGGTAGTATGGTTGCCGCAGGCAATGTTAGTGAAGAGGAAGAGCTAGCACAGATATTTGCTATTGCTAAAAAAGGCGTTGATCACTACTTAGAAACAGTAGGTGAAACCAATAAAACCGCAGTAAGTTGCCTAGATGCCCAGAACTATTACTGCCAAAATCAAAAATGTAACCCGCATACACCTAAAGTTATGGTTAGTTTAGGTCTTAGCGAAGAAGATGTACGTGTTTTTATTCAGGATTGCTTGTTCCCTGAAATCGTATAAATATTGCTACTATGCGATTTAATGATTTTAAATATCTAACCCCTATTGCTGAGATGGCAAGCGAAGCTGTCAGCGATTTACAAAACTATCTTGTAGGCAAAATTAAAGAACTGCCGGCCGATGAGCAAAGTGTAAAAACGCTGAGAGAAATCGAAGATTTACTTAAAGATGTTAATGCGGGCGGCCGAACAAGTAAACTTAACAAAGATATTCAAAGTGTTCAAGATCCCCTTGTTCGCCAAGCCCACATGTTGCTGGCTCGCTATATAAATCAAATTATCACTTTTGGAAATGCTACTCCTGAAGATCGAGAAGAACTATTTACTTTGTGGAAAGCTGATCAGTTAGTCAATTTAGATCTGTTGTTGGGTAACGACCTTGTAGGATGGTCTGAGATTTTTAACGGGTACGGCAGCAACCCTATTATTCAAGAACTAGTTGACGAACTAATGGTTATTAGTGCATTGGGTCACGGCAAGGGAGAATTTGCTCTAAGTGTTCTCAGTAAAAGAATTAATCAACCAGCTAGTGGCAAGGGAGATTTAGAAGTTAACTTTAATGGTCAAGAATTAAAAGTTGAAGTTAAAACAGCTGACATGGGTAAAGACAAATTTGTCATTAATCCAAAAACTGGTAAAAAAGAATTTAGAAAAGGCAAAATGAGTTCTGCTCGTTTTGGCGATCAAGAAGTAAATCCTGCACCCGGATATGAGGCGGCCTCTGAAAAATTAAATGCGTTTGTAAACAGTAAATTACCCAAGGGTAAAAAATTGGGTGGCAGCGGATTAAACGTTGGCAAAGCTGTTGAATTGTTAACAAGTTTAGAACCAAAAGATGCAGACATTTTAATGGGTATGATAAGGCAAAACGTCAAATTGATTTTTGGAAAGAAATTTCAAGATGCTAGACCTGATTACCAAAAAAAATTATTAAAAAATATTAACGGAATCTTATCATCTATCGAGCAAGGTGATGTTAGTTCTGCATTGCAATACTGGTCAAGATCCAACTTTAATTATTATATGGCGGCGAAAAAAGACGACGGCGTTTTATTCGTTAACATACCAGAAAAAACTACTATCTATTATAATACAGCAGAAGATTTGCAAGGTGTTGGTTTAAGATTTAGAGCAGACACTACCTACATTAGTGGCAGTGATCCTAAGAGAAACGCTTATCCACAAATTCAAGTGGTCGCTAAAGATTACGGTGCAGATAAACTTCAACCCGAAGTTGAAAAACTTTCTAAGCCACAACGAGACTACAAGACTACATCGGCAGCAGAAAAAGCTCTTGCAACTAGAAAACAAGAATGGTTCAACTGGTCAGTTAAACTAGCAGATATGCGCGGCATCAAAGACCAACGTGTGATACAAAAAATTGGTGACGCATCGTTTAATCTAAGTCAACAAGGGCTACCATTTGATGCTTTGATGGGTGAATTAGAAGCACAATTCCCACAATTAGCTAAAAACGTTGTAAGGGCAAGACAAGTCCCAACAGCACAACGTTTGTATACACCATACGTACCTCCCGTAGACGAACCTGAAGAAGTTTAATCTAGATTAAACTCTGTTATTATTTTCGCTCCTAATCCTGTAAATATAACACAGGATACCGGGAGCGAAAACCATGTCCAAAAATCAGCTATTGATATTAGCACTACTGCCTCTTAGTGTAATAGCGGCGGAAATACAGCATACTTTTAGTAGTCCTTCTTTTTCAGGAATAGGATACAGTTCTCACGTGCTAACGCTACAGCAACTAGAAACACAGGCTAGAGATAAAAATAAAGCAGCCGCAGATGCTATTAAAGCAAAAGCAGAGAGTGATGCATTAAACACACCACAAGCTAAGTTTCAAGCAAACTTAGAAAGTCGCATCTATTCACAATTGGCCAAACAGATTACAGATAGTTTGTTTGGAGTAAACGGAGTGCCGGTATGTTCAGCTAACAGCGCAGGAAATTGCGGACAAATGGAAGTTGCAGGCAACAATATTACTTGGAAAGTAGTTGGTACTAACATTATTGTTAGAATTGAAAATGTGCTGGATCCAAGACAGTATACAGAAATAACAGTGCCAAGCGGTACGTTTGGGTTTGGAGGCTAACTAATGAAACTAACATTATTATCGTTAGCCATAGTTGCAGTGTTAACTGGCTGTGCTAGTAGTTCGGCACTGAGAGAAAAGTTTACAGGAAATCAATTTGACGAGCCTAAAGTTGAAGCCAGCAAATTTTTAAAGAAAGATCAGAATAAATTACGTCCTCCACAAGGCGGCCCATTGCCTGTTGCTGTATACGGTTTCCGTGACTTAACTGGACAGCGTAAATCGCAACCATTAATTGCTAGTTTAAGTTCAGCAGTTACTCAAGGTGCTGAAAACTATCTAATCAAAGCACTACAAGACGTGGGTGATGCTCGTTGGTTCACAGTGTTAGAGCGTGTAGGCCTAGAGAATTTGATTAAAGAACGACAGATGATTCGTCAGATGCGTGAACAGTATCAAGGTAAGGATGCTAAACTATTACCCCCTATGATGTTTGCAGGTATCATTATGGAAGGTGGTATTGTTGGTTATGATTCAAACACATTGACAGGCGGCAGTGGTGTAAGAATATTTGGTATTGGTGGAAGCACACAATATCAAAGCGACACTGTAACTGTTACATTACGTACAGTATCAGTATCAACAGGTGAAATTTTAACTACGGTTACTGTGACAAAAACTGTGTTAAGCTACATGGACAAAATTACACTGCTAAGATTTGTTGACGATGGCACACCATTTGGTGCAGGTACTAATGCCTTAGAAGGTGAAGTAGGCGGCAGTATAAACGAGAGTATTAACAAGGCTATTGATGTAGCTGTTCAGGCCGCAGTGGTCCAAACTATTAATGAAGGCGCCCGTAAAGGACATTGGAGTTTTAAGGAGGAAAAGAATGAGTTGGTTCAAACACAAACCCCCAAAGAATCCGCCACCACCAAAAGTGCACCTAATCCCGCACCACAGCAGTCCAATGGCGGACAAGGCAATGGAACAGGCAAAGCTGACGGGCCCGCGCCAGAAGCCAAACAAGAAATAAAAAAAGAGGAACCTAAAAATGATGTCATCCCTGTTACAACAGTTGTTCCGCCAGCGCCAATTACAACGCCAGCAGAGCAACCAACAACACCAAAAGAAGAAGTCAAAGTAGGCACAGTTGTTGATTGGGTGAATGCTCGATTAACACAGGAATATACCAGTACTGAAATAGCTAAATTAAAGCCAGGTACAAAAGTAGAAATTATTAAGGTAGAAGGTCAACTGTATCTTATTAAAGTTGACAATAAGCAAGGTTGGGTAACAAAGAGATTTATAAAAGTACAGTAAGAGGTAGAATAATATATCGGTCAATGACCAAGGAACTTGTCGGCGAAAAAATAAACCGACATTAAACATAAATGAAAAACAGAATGACAGGCGTAAGTGAGTTGTCGAGAAAATTACTCACTGTTGCATTACTAGGGTACGCTGCCATAAGCAACGCACAAAGTACTGCAACTGGACCTAATAAGGTCTATATTGAGCAGGTCGGTAGTAGCAATACTATTACCATTGAGCAAGTTGGTGGCACTAACAACATTGGTGGGGTTACCACTACTGTGGCAACAGCAGTGGCAGGCACTGGTATTACTACACTAACTCCAGAAGCACCTAGTGCTACTAACTATGGTACTATTACTGGTAGTACTAACATTGTTGATATTACACAGACTGGAAATGCCAATAGCAGCCAGTACAATATTAGAGGTAGTAACAACAGTTACACTACTAATATGTTAGGCAACGGTAATCAAACTAGATTAACTATTGGCAATCCAAACGCTGCCGCTAACGTAGATAACGTTATCACAGAACAGATTATTGGCAATAGCAATATGATCATACAGGATCTAGTAGGTAGTGAAATCAATACTACTACACAGTTGTACGGAGATAACAATCAAGTTACTAGTAGTTTAACTAGTAGTAGAGGTCTAGTGACTAACACTGTTAACGGTAATTCTAATGTATTCAATATTCAACAAATGGACGCAGCCGGTGCTAATGGTCACGTTCTTGCTATGATGACTACTGGCGATTACAACAGTATCACTACACAGCAACAAGGTACTAACGATACAACTGTTAATATACAAACACAAGGTAGTAACAATACAATAACTGTTCGTACAAGTAGTTCAACTATTGTATCACCAGCAACCGCAATAGCGAGGTAAGTCATGCGTGTCTTGTTGTTAGCCCTACTGCTAACATATATCAGCCCATCCTGGGCTGGTATAGGCACGGTGTCTGAAAACAAAGGCACTGCTTGCGAAGTAGAACGTAATAAGAAAAAACTGTCTGGTATCAAAGGTGCTGAAATTGAAAGTATGGATACCTACACCACTGGTGCATGTTCAAGTAATATTACATTCAAAGATGACACTAAAGTCAAGGTTACAGAAAACAGTAGACTGTTAATTGACGACTTTGTTTTTGATCCTAAAAAATCAGATGCTGGCAAACTAGCCATGCGAGTTGGAATGGGCACTGTTAGATATGCTAGCGGACAGATTGCTAAAAATAATCCACAACAGGTCAACATTAAAACTCCAACTGCTACTGTGGCGGTGCGTGGCACTGATTTTAGTATGACTGTAGACGAAACGGGACAGAGTCTTGTAGTACTATTACCTAGTTGTAAGGAAGAACGCGATCAGAAACAATACGAACTAGAAGAAAATCGTTGTAAAGTAGGTAAAATTATTGTCAGCAACGATATGGGGTCAGTAACATTAGATAAAGCATTTGAAGCAACCTATGTTATGAGTAATTCCATTATACCAACGCCGCCTGTAATTATTAACATTATAGAAAGTAGAATTGGAAATAATTTAATTTTAGTTAAACCCTTAGAGATACAACTAGCAATAAAAGAACAAAATAAAACAAAACAAGAACGCGAACTAGAAGAAATTGAAGCTGATGCCCAGCGTAAAATATCACAAAGGGTTAAAGAAACAAACGAATCAATTGAAAATGCCCGCTTACTAGCGTTGGCAGAATCGTTAGGAACAACTGGATGTAATGCTAGTACTTCAGTATGCGTAGCTTGGGAAAAAAATGATTCTTCTGATATTCAAAGCAAAGGCAAAGGTACTGCTTTCAGAAGCAATATTGATCACTATGCCGAAGTCAAAACTACAGGCTACGATTCTAATACGTTTGTATCTATTAGCCATAACGATCAATATGCTTATACTGTCATTGGCAGTGGAGATCCGGGTGGCAACGTAGTAAACATTGTGCAGAAGACTGGAGTGTTAAGACGTCCATGAAACGAATAATTCTTTTATTGTTATTATTCTGCTCTAATGCATTTGGTGCCCTAACAGATATAAAGTTTGGTCAATACCAAAT
>Ga0209230_10000448_pt1 | contig 16235 bp, 6 predicted proteins | sample LakOntMetagenome_FD_187467 | JGI IMG/M metagenome (GOLD analysis project Ga0209230, IMG submission 187467) | Freshwater and sediment microbial communities from Lake Ontario - Sta 18 epilimnion Metagenome (SPAdes) (version 2) | ecosystem: Environmental > Aquatic > Freshwater > Lentic | place... | reverse complement strand
CGCCACATGTGCCCAGGTATTAACTGCTATCGCCGCCCCTGTAAAACTCCCTATAGATGTTATGCCAAATAATATGACTGGTGTAGAATCTATATATATAATTAATGTATTGCCACCACTATTGGTTGAGAATATGATAGATGCCGTGCCTGGAGGAATCTTGGTGCATAAAAACCATAGCGAAACTGTAAAAGAAGGGGCAAATGAATAGGTTGTATTTAATAAATAATTTGCTGCAGCAGTGGATGTCGTTAAAACATTGGCCTCATTCGCTAAATAGACGGCGGTTCCACTCACACGTCCTGGGGCATAAGCCATAGAGCCTGTGGGTGTTAATACAACCCCATTTCCGCTCGCATCTAATACATTGCCATTAAAAGGCATATATGCACTGAGATCGACCACAGGGGATACACCAATGGCTACTGCATTGGTAAAACGCCCTTCTACCGCTGATTGATCCGTGCTAGAGAGAGGCACTTGCGCCGCACACAGTGTTCCCGATGAGTAGCCAGAAGCGATGGCCCAGCGATCTACAGAGTATGCAGTAGATACATTCGCCACTGTGCTGCCTGATCCTGTCCCTGGAAGGCTTGCTACACTCCCTGTCACTGTCCCACGTTGATCCACACGCATATCGCCATTCATAATGCGATTGCGAAATACACCCAAGTTTTCTGAATTTAGATTACCTGAAATAGTTAAGTTACTTGCGACAACTCCTGATAGGGTAACTGTCATGGATTCAGATAATGCACTATTGGTCAAGTCATCTAATGTTAGAATACCTGTAGTATTTGCAATACTAAAGAAACGATGAATACCTGCTTCATATTTTTTAACGGCAGGTATTAGTTTCTTAGGGGCCATCGTATTATGGTAAAAGGATAAAAAAATTAATATTATAACTCTGCATCAAGGCGTAATCCGAGCACAAATGGGCGGTCACCACCCGAAGTTCGTGTGAAACGAAAACTATCTGTGTAAGTATATGCAGATTCAAAAGTGGTTGTTGGTGCAAGAGTTGAATAGGAAAATGTTGGAATAACTCGTTTAATGACCTTATAGGTAGAAGAGCCCCATTGAGAACCCGCCTGTACTCCACCTTGATCTACTATGCTCATTGTTTCGTAATACCTTAGACATAACTGTAATTCCTCGGAATAGGGTCTTAATTCAAATGGTGATGCCACAGCTCCTTTTTCAAACTGGACACCTGTCAAGTAGATGGAATTCCCTGTGTCCGCTAAGAAGTTATTGGACGATGCACCATATAATTGAATGCCATCTCCTGTAAAGTATTGGGCACTTGACCACCCGCCCACCACGTCAGAACCTACATACGGAGCACTCGCCCCCAGACACAGTGCCAAATTCACTCCACATGTGGTATCTTCTGCCCAAGCGGCATCCGTTGTATCCCCAGGAATAGTAAAACTAATCTTCTGCCACGCGCCCGCAGGAATGCTGGGGGTGGTATATATATATGATCGTGGCAGCAAATATTGTGAGACGGTTGTCCCCGTGACATTCTTATTATAAATCTGGTAAACCTCTGTAGCGGTAAGGGCTTTCTCAAAAATCCGAACATCGTCTATATAGCCTTTGTATGCATATGTATTATCAACACCGCGATATCCTAATTTTAAAGTGGTCGGTAATGAGGTGGTTGTTCCAACCGTTAATACTAGTGCGGTGGAAGGCAATGTTGTAGAAACGACTGCCACTCCATTTAGATAAAGAATATTACTCACACCTGCTGTTAAAGTCACCGCTACATGCAGCCATTGGGACAATGTAATAGTTATAAAGGATGATGAGTAATTAACACCAGATATATATATACTAGTATATATTTGCGAAGAACTATTAATGACAATGCTAAAAGTGCTGTCTAAAAAACCTCCAATATTAAATGGTAAAGTATATGTAGCAGTGGCAGCCGTTGGATATATCCACATAGAAACACTCAATGGCAGCGTGCTATAATTATAATTATACGAGATAGATGTGCTGGGTGTTCCACCTACGGTATTCGCGGTTAAATCCAGAGAACGCGTGCCTACTTTGTAAATACTCTCAGAATAGACCACATTGGTGCCCACTGGATTGGTTAAGAAGCCAAGAGTGTCATTAATCCCTGAACTTGTTTCAAAGGTAACTGCGGCTATCGCAGCCACTGCTCCTGCATTCCCAGCAGAGAGCGAAAACTGTTGCGTGCTCGCTGTATTGTTTTTTATCCAAGCGCTTACCGTCGCAGATTGCGCCGCCGAGGTGCCCCATGCCAAATCGGCCACATTGAGCCCCTCAATCGGTTGCTGATAGAGCATATAGGCCGCATTTTGATAGGAATAATACAACCCCGCAACTTCCGTGAGTGACAATTCGCGATTGTAAATCCGTACATCATCCACATAGCCTTTGAATGCATAGAGAAGACTTGATCCTGTTTGACCGCCAATACGCATTTGGGTTGGGGAACCTGTTCCATTTGCAACAGTAAATACTCCGGTTCCCGTCTGTCTGCTAGACACCATTACCCCATTGATATAGAATTGTAAATAAGAATTGGTGAAAGTTGCGCTAACATAATACCATGTAGAAGCGGTTAATATTACTGAAGATGAACTATAACCTATACCACCTATATTTACATAAATATTGTTTCTTCCAGAAGCATCAATAACCAGTTGTATTGAAGTATTATTCGTAGAGGTATTATTACCTAGGCAGAATAGCACTTGATACGCTGAAACGGAGCTTGCATTGATCCAGCCTCCCATAGATAAGGGCAATGAGAAACTCCCGCTGGCCAAAGTATAGGTCTGCCCCACAGTCATGGTGCCACCCGCGGTATTGCCCGTTAGATTCAACGACGCTGTGCCAGACTTACTGGAAGCTGAATAAGTAGTTGTGCCTGTGGCCACCGGCGCGGGTAATGTGCCTTGTGCGTCTGTGGTAACATTATCAAACGTTAGCCGCGTCGTTAAACTGTTGGTCGGTGCCACTGTGACTGGAGCTACATTCGCCAAGGCTGCCACTTCTGTCGGTGAGAGAGCCCGATTGTAAATCCGGAATTCTTCTATATATCCTGCGAATGGTTGAAGGCTTGTGGTTCCATTATTTCCAAATAAAATCCCGGTACATAAAAATGTGGGAAATGTATATGTATTAATTAGAGTTCCATTTAGATAATAAGACATAGCACCCGCACTAGTCACTGAAAAGCCAATATGATACCATGTATTCTGTGTGACAACACTTGATGCCCAAGATACTACATTCACGTTACTAACAATCAATGATAAAACACCTGCACTGAGTGAAATAGATACTATTAAGTTGTTCGTTGTAACGCTTGTTGAAGTATTTGTTATAAATATGGTGCTAGTGTTTCCTGTGGTTGGTGACTTGATTAAACAGACCCAAAAAGACACTGAAAATGGATATTTTAAAATATATGAAGAGGTCAAATAATTAGCAGCAGCCGTTGGTGTAGCAATAACATTCGCTTCATTGGCTAAATAGACAGCGGTTCCACTCACACGTCCTGGCGCATAAGCCATAGAGCCTGTAGCCGTTAATACAACTCCATTGCCGCTCACGTCTAAGATATTGCTATTAAAAGGCATATATGCACTTAGACCAACCACAGGGGATACACCAATGGCCACGGCACTGGTAAAACGACCTTCTACTGCTGCTTGATCTACGTCTGTCAAAGTCACTTGTGCAGCACATAACGTGCCCGATGCAGAACCATTTGCAATGGCCCAACGATCAACCGAATACACAGTGCTTGACGCCGCGCTGCTGCTACCTGCACCCGTTCCAGGTGTGCCTATCACTTTTCCACGTTGATCAATGCGCATATCCCCATTTATTATACGATTACGAAACAGACCTATGTTATCCGCATTTAGAGTGCTATATAGTGTTAAGTTACTTGCAAAAACACTTCCTTGTGAAACTGTGAGTGTTTCCGATAATTCACTATTGGTTAAGTCATCTAAAGTTGTTGAATTACTCGTAGCAGTAAAGAAACGATGAATACCTGCTTCATATTTTTTAATGGCAGGTATAAGTTTCTTAGATGCCATTGTATTATGCTAGAAGGATAAAAAAAGTTATTATAACTCTGCGTCAATACGTAATCCATATACAGCTGGTTCAGCATTCGTCCGTGTAATTCTGAAACAATCCTCGTAGGTAACCGCATTATTAAACGCGCCATATAAAGCAACTGTATAAGAAAGTGTCGGCACTGCACGTTTGATGACCTTATAGGTAGAAGACGTTAATTGAGTTCCTGTTTGCGTCCCTCCTTGATCTACAACATTGATCATTTCAAAGTAGCGTAAGCATAATTTTAATTCTGTAGAATAAGGACGACCACTAAAAGGTGTCACGCTCGTGCCCTTTTCAAATTGGACCCCTGTGAGGTAAATTGAATTGTCCACGTCACTCAAGAAATTATTTGACGATGCCCCGTATGCTTGAATATTAGATCCTGTAAAATATTGGGCACTTGACCATCCACTCAATACGTCTGAACCCACATACGGAGCACTTGCCCCTAAACAGAGTGCTAAATTTACCCCACAAGTGGTATCTTTCGCCCAAGCGGCATCCGTGGTATCCCCTGGAATGGTGAAACTAATCTTCTGCCACGAACCTGATGGAATGCTAGGAGTAGTATATAGATATGACCGTGGTAGCAGGTATTGCGATATCGTCGTCCCCGTGGCATTCTTACTATAAATCTGATAAACCTCTGTCGCGGTAAGGGTTTTTTCATAAATCCGAACATCGTCTATGTAGCCTTTGTATGCCGTTGTATTGTCATAACTCTGACAACCGAATCTCAAGATGGTTGGTAATTGAGTAGTAGTTGCAATAGTTAATGCTAATGCAGTGGAAGGCAATGTAGTTATACTCGTTGCAACACCATTAATGTAAAATATTATACCAAACCCAGTTGTTAAAGTGAGCGCTACATGAACCCATTGGGATAATACAACGGTAACTACGGATGGTTGGTAAAGAACACTTGATATATATATATTTGCATATACTTGAGATGAACTATTAACGCCTATATTTAAAGAAGTTGATAAAGAATTTCCTATACTCAATGGTAAAGTATAATTGGCAGCTGCGGTAGGGTATATCCACATAGAGACACTCAATGGCAATGCGCTATAATTATAATTGTATGCAATGAATGTGCTGGCTGTTCCGCCTGCTGTATTCGCGGTGAGATCCAATGAGCGTGTGCCCACTTTATAAATGCTTGTGGAATAGACCACATTGGTGCCCACTGGATTGGTTAAGAATCCTAATGTATCATTAATCCCTGAACTGGTTTCAAAGGTGATGGCACTCAAGGCAGCCGTCGCGCCTGCATTCCCAGCCGAGAGAGAAAACTGTTGGGCATTCGCTGTATTGTTTTTAATCCAAGCGCTGACCGAGGCGCTTTGAGCTGCACTGGTGCCCCAAGCCAAATCCGCCACATTGAGCCCCTCAATGGGTTGCTGATAAAGCATATAAGCCGCATTTTGATAAGAATAATACAACCCTGCCACTTCAGTTGATGACAATTCGCGATTGTAAATCCGCACATCATCCACGTAACCTTTGAATGCATAAGAAAGACTTGTTCCTGTACCACCACCAATACGCAGTTGCGTCGGATTCCCAGATGCACCAGTTCCTCCTCTAATACTTAATGCTCCTGCACCTGTTGTCCTACTGCTTACCATTACACCATTGATATAGAATTGCATATAATAATTTGTTATAGTAAAGGTCAAATGATACCATGTACCTGCGGTAAGCGCGAAAGGGGATATAGGCGATGTATAGGCTGTCCCTCCAATCGTGCAGGTTAAAAAGATTTTTCCACTCCCAGCAATGTCAAAGTAGATTTCAACGGCTAACGTATTCGTAGAGGTATTATTACCTATACAGAATGGATCTTGAAATGCAGCAGTCGTCGGTGAGGTAGAGTTGATCCATGCACTTCCAGATAACGGGAGCAAAAAACTACCACTTGCCAAACTATACGTTAATCCTTTGGTCATGGTGCCACCCGCGGTATTGGCGGTTAGATCCAAAGACGCTGTCCCAGACTTACTGGAAGTGGAATAGGTGGTAGTGCCTGTGGCCACCGGTGTGGGTAATGTGCCTTGTGCATCTGTGGTGATATTATCAAACGTTAGCCGCGTCGTTAAACTGTTGGTAGGTGCCACCGTGACAGGGGCCACATTTGCCAAGGCTGCCACTTCCGTCGCGGAAAGGGCCCGATTGTAAATCCGAAATTCATCAATGTATCCCGCGAATGGATAATTAAATGTTTGATTGATGTTTCCTAGAATATATCCATTTTTAACAAACGCAGTCGTCGTGGTACTGGTTTGCACACCATTGATATAGAATATTAGTGTTCCATTTTTATTCACAATCGCCGCATGCGCCCAGGTATTCACTGCAATCGCCGCTCCCGCATAATTCGCCACATTTTGTATGCCAAAAGAGATAGTAGGCGTAATACTAATTTGAATAAAAAGCGAATTGGCAGATTGCGCGGCGGAACTATTGGTCGAAAATGGCACCGAAGGATATGTCCCACTGAGAGGTATCTTAGTGCATAAAACCCATAGCGATACCGTAAAAGATTGTGAATATGAATAGGATGCATTTAATAAATAATTGGTCGCGGCAGTAGATGTCGCTAAAACATTGGCCTCATTCGCTAAATAGACAGCTGTTTCACTGACCCTCCCTGGTGCATAGCGAGCTGTGCCTGTCAATGTGGGAGTATTTCCATTTCCAGTCACGTCCAAGATATTGCTGTTAAAAGGCATATATGTATTCAGATCAACTATAGGGGATACACCAATGACCACTGCATTGGTAAAGCGCCCTTCTACCGCCGCTTGATCCGTGCTAGAGAGAGGCACTTGTGCCGCACATAGTGTTCCCGATGAATAGCCAGAAGCGATGGCCCAACGATCTACGGAGTATGTAGTGCTTGTTGCTGCGCTACTGCTACCTGCGCCCGTTCCAGGTGTGCCGGTCACGATTCCTCTCTGATCCACCCACATGTCGCCATTTATGATACGATTTTGAAACAAACCCGTATTTTCCAGGCTTAATCCTCCATATACCGTTAAGTTGCTTGCTGTCACACTGCTAGGTGTTATGGTAAGCATTTCCGTTAATGCGCTATTCGTCAAGTCATCCAATGATGTATTACTCGCGGCGCAAAAGAAGCGATGTATGCCGGCTTCCCGTTTTTTTATCGCAGGTAACATTTTCTTAGGGGCCATCGTTTATGATAAAAGGATAAAAATAACTATTAATTACATTCGCGCAGTAATGTGCGATGGGTGAGCTTCTGAAGCTCTGGCATGGCCACACGAATGATTTCTAAAATAGGCTCCGTGTCATAGTCCTCCCGGCAAGAATATACATCAATCGCAAAACGGTTTAATTCCGGCCATGTATGGATAGACACATGGGATTCGGATAGCAAATAAAGGACCGTTAAGCCATAGGGTTGAAATTGATGATACGCTACATTCAAAATCGTGAGATCGCACGCTTTGATGATATCCTGAAGCATCCGCAGCATTTTATACATGTCATTCAGCGGACTCTTCTGTGCCTCCGCTTCGCCTGAATCCCAATCAATGAGACCCTCAATGGTGAGCAATTTTCCCAAAGACATTTGTATATAGTATAATATATAACGTTTAAGCCATTTATAGTTTCATGATATAAGCTAATGCATAGTATGGAGGCGTAATATCAAATGCTGCACCTGAACCAGTGGATGCAGTTGTGAATGTATGAGTATGATTACCTGCGTATCCTATAGCACCATTTCCCAATGTAGGATTGTCAGCTCCTGTTGCAACTGCACTTGTTGTTGCATAATGCCACATATTATTGGTGTATCCAGTGTGAGCGTATACATGGTCGTGATTATGTGAGCCTGCACTAGCAGTTGTTCCGGTGTGTGTATGAGCTGGCATATTCGCAATAGCCAAAGTTTTTGTGGTAGTTCCCCCTGTAGCAGCTACCGCATATGAGGAACCTGCACCGATAATGAAACGGTTTCGTAAATCAGGTGTTCCATTCGTGCCATCGCATATTGACCATCCAGATGGAATTGTGGCTATAGAACCTGACCACATAATAATACCTCCTCTAGGCATAAAAGCATTTGTAACATCATCCACTTGGAAACTTGTAGCCTTAATTGTTCCTTGAACATGCAATTTTGCTTGGGGAGAGGTTGTGCCAACACCTACATTGCCACTAATATACGTCGTGCCATATATTTTTACATTGCTTTGACTAATATTCATGACCTCCACCCCCGACGCATTATAGATATTACTTAATGGATTCGGATAAACTACATTACTGTTATAAGTGAGAAACCGATACGTGCTCCCAGTAAATAATTTATTCACCGGAACCAAATTCCGACTGGTCATAGTTGATTATCTAATAAATATATAAAAATCCGCTCATTTCAACCAAATAATTCTCCACGCCAAAATAAATAAGGATATGTCCTATTCATTCAGTGATGTATTCTATATTGATACGGATACATCCATCGCTACAATAAAGGGCAATTTGGATCTACAAAACAACGTGCGCTTCGCTAAAACAACCACCGAAGATGGGGTCGTCATTCAAGCCAATATTATCAAAGATTATTTGAAGAAAAATTCCGAACTCTTTGCCATCAATAATTTCACAAACTCCAACACAGTGACCCTAGACATCCAAGATATTTATCCAATGCCTAACAACCAATATAAGATTTTATTGGATATTGAAAATCTCACGTCCTCTACTAGTAATTTACCGATAGCCAATAAGACCATCCAAGTATATGGCAATCATAAACTCTGTCTCAAGATAGATTACCCAAACCTGACTTCTGAATCTACCTATCTTCCCTATCTTGGCACCAAAATATATAACTTAGACTATGCCACGTCCAATGACCATGACTATTTTGTCGGTTATACCAATGGCACCAATACCCTAACAGAGAGCTCCACCGGCGCCCAGCTCGCCATTACAAAACCGACGGGATATTTCCTGCATAACGCATCCAATCACGTCTTTAAAGCCAGTTGGCACTTGCTCTGCGATGAATCCTATTTTAGCGGAGTCGCCCTACATTCAAACCAACAGATCATTACTGGTATTTATAAAAATCAGGCCGTCAGTGCAGGAACACCTTTTACGACTATTGGTGGTAGCAATGTTACCCCCATTACACTCCCTCAATCCTTTAACGACGCCTATATATTCATCTTGGCAAACGATATAACCTACGAATCTACTACGTTTATAAAATACTTTAAAACACAGGGCAATACAGTGCAATCCACCTTTCCAAAACTCATTCCTATGGAAACAAGTAGCTTCTTATGCGCCTTCTTGGCAAAGACGGACCCCTTATTACCAATTGTCCCCTATACATACGATACCGCTACGGCCGCTTATCGCCAAGATACCCTGAATGGCAACCCCGTGAGCATTCCTGGCACAAGTTTTGCCAATAACTATCAATATGTGCTAGTGAAATTAACGACCGCCGCCGCCTATCTCTGGGCCATCCGTATTGTGGTCAAAAATATTAATCTGACGATCCCAAATGCCATAGATGTTATTTATCATGAGAACGACACCTTTACCGTCAGTATTCTTAATAACGTGCTCACCGATCTAGTCGTCTATAATACAAATCTATCTACAACTTTTATAGTCAATTGCTATAATGTGCTGATCCATTTTAGTGCAGCCGGTGTCTATCAGTGGGCAACAAAGGTGGATACCCTCTCCTCTTTTAAGAATGTGCTCAATAACTATAGCAGTAATACGTTCTTTGTGCATGCCGTCTATGACCCCACCATTCAAGGCGCTACACTCGCCAGTATTTATAATAGCGATGGCACGACCTTTAATACACTAAATACAACCACTGCGGATACAGTCGCCGCTACTATTTATTATGGCGAAGATGGAAAAGTGCGGCATTACAACCATTATACATGTAGCTTGCCAACCATTCGCCCATTCTTTGCTACATCGGCCAGTGCTACCTCAAATACTCAAATGATGTATGCCCAACTCAATACGGCCACTCTGTCCAATGTAGCAATTGAATACACAGATGCCTTTCTAAACCAAATCAATTACAGTGTCCCTGCCAATAGTATATCCTTCGTCGAGTACAATTACTTATCTCAAACGGTAGGTCAAAAACAGTTGAACTTTGGAGAAGATCTAAAGAAGCTGCGTATGAATGCAGAAACACTAACCCTAACGGGTGCGGCGACGATTGACAATGACTTAACCGTGCGTAAAATACAGACCAGTAGCAATATCACGATGGCCAATGGCTCTCGCCTAGGGATCGGCACCCTGCTACCTCGTTATACATTGGATGTCCTCGGGACAGGCTACCTATCTGGTAATGTAGGTATTGGCACCACTCTAATCACTTCTAAACTAACCGTCCAATCCGTCAATCAAGACCCAATGTCTATTCAGAATTTAACGAGTATTAGCTATCCTGTAGATCCATTTATTACGTCTTCCACGCCAAATTATGGCCCGGATTATAATTTTACATGCAATATAATTGATCCACTGGTAGATATTCAAGAAATACCGCCTCCATCTGGCTCCTACTATGGTGAATGGCAAGATTTCGTCGGTAGTTACACTTACACTGCCACCAGTAGCAATACCACAGATACCACCTATGCCCCCTCTAAGGCATTTGACAAAGACTATTTTACTGCTTGGAGAAGTCGCACAGTGCGCTACAATCGCACAACAGGTGTTCCCTATAATTCCAACTTAACGACGGTTTCCGGCACAGGATATTATGGTGAGTGGCTGCAAATGGATCTCATTCAGGAATATTTTACGAAACCCAGATTGCGAATGGGGCTCTATAATTACAATGTGCATAAAGATATTACGAACGTTGGCACGCCCGTAAGTTGGATTATTGCCGGTTCTAACGATGTGAATGCGGATCCCACCTACTGGAATCAACTGGGTATTTCGAAACCAAGCGACGATATAGGTTGGACATTGCTGGATAAAAGAGATAATTATACGCTAAATACGTCTTCCAGTAATTTCACCATTGCCAATACAACATCTAATTATGGACACTTTCGCATGATTGTTACCAAGACGACACCTGGTTATGATTATTGTTCCTTAGGAGAGTTGCGTTATAATATGAATATTGTCTTTCGTAATTCCTACCCGGCCTATACGAGTTATAATTATACGGCCGCTACTAACTCTAGGTATCACTATTTCTATAACGATCGTGTTAACTATAATCCGCTCATGCTGATGAATGGCCCAGCTGATAGCAGTCATACCCTTGGGATCACCTGGCGTTCTGGCAAAACATTTACCAATGTCGCATCTGATTCCATCATACCTTGTAAAATAGAGCTCTATTACCCTGCCCCGATTAATTTTAACAGTTATGGGTTTATTGGCACGCAATTATCTACTATGCCTACCAATTGGCTCTTTGAATATTATGGGGAAACCGGTGCTTCAACAAGTAATTGGATTCAATTGGATAAACAAGTCGCTAATATACCAACCCAATTGACAACCTCTTACACCCTACCAACCCTCTATAATGGAGCAAGTTTCAGATTCTCATTGTCCAACAATAATTCTCCCACGGACGCTTATCTGGAATTAAAGCGTATTCAAATAAAAAATCAATTGGCCGTGACCGCATTAAGCATTGATCAATCTAGTAAAGCCTTATTCGCAAGTGGGGTAGGCATAGGAACCACAACCAGCACGCTAGTGAATCAACTCGGTGTGAATGCAGAAACCTACTTTTATAAAGACGTGACGTTTAAAGACCGTGCTCTTGTCGATGGTAATTTATCACAGGATCTAGCAGCTATTCGTGGTGTAGTAGAATTAGCCTTTGAGGGGGAGAATAACACAAGTAGAGGAAGAAAAGGTCACAGAGGCATTGAATGGTATTTTGGTAATGATAATCGTTGGGGTTTGGTGCAAGATGGTTTATATAATTTAGCTTTATATACGTCTTCTGCATACTTGTTGGGCAATGGAGATGGTTCATCCATCACCTTTAATAAGGCCAATACGGTCAATGACGATTCCACGATTGCCTTTACTGAATTTGGTCGTTTTAATTACCAAGGCAACCTGGGCATCGGCACTACTCGCCCCTCTCAAAAACTACATGTTGTTGGAAACGCATATATAAATGGGAGTGTTGGTATTGGAACAACAAAACCCTTATCTACATTACATGTTGTTGGAACCGCAAGAGCGACAACTTTCCTAGGTTCATTGGATTGGGTCTATATTGTAAATCGCCCACCAGATAATAGTATCTATCCATCTGCCCTATACACAACAGGTGTAAATCAAACATTTGCGATTGGCACAGACCTACAAGCCAATCTATTTCCATATTTACGGATTCAAGCATGGGGCTCTGGCGGTGGTGGTGGTTCGGGAAGTCACGAGCAAGCAGTCACGACCATATTAACAGGTGGCAGTGGCGGGGGCAGTGCTTCATACATTAATATGGTTTTAAAATTAGACCAAATTGGAAAAATAGAAATGGATGTATATGATGGTGGCACGGGAGGCGCTTCGGTATATACCGCATCTACCTATATTGCAGGTCTGGCTGGCACTGCAGGAACAGCGACCGTCGTTCGTGTGTATGGACCCAGTATTGATGCCAATGTAACAAATCTCTGGTCATTTACCATAACAGTTCCAGGGGGTGGAGCGGGTGTTGCAGGCACAACGAATGTAGCCAGGGCAGGTGGAACTGCGGGTGCTGCAGTAAGCTTTAATCCAGCCACATTAAATACAACAAACCTTTTAGGATTTGGCACAAGTATCGCAAATACATATGTTGCGTATCCAGGTACCGCTGGCGGCGGCTCAACCACTTATAATACACCCGTTGCACCGGGAAACGCTACTGCCGGTCAATTTAAACAAAACACCGGTGGTGGTTCAGGAGCAGGAATTGCAGCTGCTGGAACTACGTTCTTAGCTGGTCGTGATAGTGGTCAATTTGCGATTCCAACCATTGTCACAGTAGGAACACTTGCTACAAATCGTGTTGGAAAAGGTGGGCTAATTGATGGCGCCCCAGGAGAAATAGGTATTTCAGATATTACATATTATTATACAACAGGTTATCAGCATGGAAGTAGCGGCGGTGGTGGCGGGGCTTCTGCATCTCCTACCGTTTATGTTGGTCTTGGAAATGGTGGCGCTGGTGGATTCCCTGGCGGTGGCGGCGGCGGCGGTGGCGCATCCAAATCGCTTTTGGGGTCCGGCGGCGGCGGCAACGGGGGCGCTGGAGCAGTGTTATTGACCTGGTTCTAATGGGAATACAACGTCGGCGCTGTGTATATATGTAGTAGGTAAATCCCTTAGTTGCTGCCGATAGTCATCCCATTGTTTATTTACGGGGATATCGCGACACATACGCCAATCACAATCAGCCAATAATTGATTACGTTTTGCACGTATAATATCCCATTGCTCCTTTTCAATTCTTTCTACCTCACGGTCAATCAATGCTACGGTAAAATCCTCTAATATTTTATAATTATCCGTATGACATCCCTCTATCGTTTTAGGAATAACGATATGCATATAAGTATCCGTATCTGTAAAATAGAACTCAGGAATCTTATCTTTCTCAATATCATTGTAAGTGGTATAAATTGTCTTGGTTTCTTTTTCAATGATTATATATTGAATAGACATATATTATAGTATTATAGTATAAATATAGTAAAAAATAAGCGTGATTATAGAATAGAGAAACTAAATGAGTCGCGTTCTAGGAGATGTGTTCCAGATCCTTCCAGGAGGAAATGTAGGATTGGGAACCACCGTGCCACGGGCAAAATTAGACATTATAGGCGATACCCTTATTAGTGGATCCATTTCGGCAGCTTCCCTCACAGGTACAGCCATTAGCGACAGCATTGCGACCACTTCTAGCACCATTGCGGCATCTTCTACCGCAGTGAAATCCGCTTACGATCTGGCCAACGCCGCTCTTCCTCGCACGGGCGGCACCATGACGGGCGATATCCTCACCAGTGTGACCGCAAATGTAGGTATTGGCACCACTGTTGCCAGAGTCCCCTTAGACGTGACAGGTGACGCCCTGATCAGCGGTTCGGTCTCCGCAGCTTCCCTCACGGGCACCGCGATCAGCGATAGTGTCGCGACTACTTCCAGCACCATTGCGGCCTCCTCTACCGCTGTGAAATCTGCTTATGATTTGGCCAACGCCGCCCTCCCGAAAGCCGGAGGCACCATGACGGGCGATATCCTCACCAGTGTGACCGCAAATGTGGGTATTGGCACCACCGTTGCCAGAGTCCCCTTAGACGTGACAGGTGACGCCCTGATCAGTGGTTCGGTCTCTGCAGCTTCCCTTACGGGGACAGCCATCAGTGATAGTGTCGCGACTACTTCCAGCACCATTGCGGCGTCTTCTACCGCTGTGAAATCTGCTTACGACCTTGCTGCGGCAGCTCTTCCCATAGCTGGTGGCACCATGACGGGCACATTGGTCGCCAGCAATATCTATATACATGGCTCTATTGATACGAGTAACTTAACTATACGCTCACGAGGCGCCCTCTTATTGCCAGCGGGTTCAAACAGCGATCGCCCTACACCTACCATAGATGGCTATATCCGCTATAATCAAGAGCTAAGCCAATTTGAAGGCTATTCGCAAAGTACATGGGGTGCTATTGGTGGAGCCAGCACCGGCACTGGGGGCTTTTCACCATGGTCTAGCAACGGTTCCAATATTTATTACACATTGGGCAATGTCGGCATTGGCACAACTGCACCCCTTACCGATTTACATGTCTATGGAGACATTCGTTTGGGAAAAAATATAGGATATATTAATACACTCATACCATCTGTAAGTGGTAAAATAAACGGTGTGAATATTACAGCCTTGAATGCTCGCACCCGCACGAGTTCCGCTAGTGCCGCTGCAACAGTCTATTCTTGGACGTCCAGAATAGCGCCCGCATTAAATAATTGGCGTTCTGTATGTTGGTCACCAGAGCTATCGCTTTTCGTTGCTGTATCCATAAGCGGCATAGGAAATCGTGTCATGACCAGTCCTGATGGCGTTACTTGGACTTCCCAAACATCCGCTGCCGACTATGAATGGAGATCTGTCTGTTGGATACCAAAGTATGAGAATTTTGTGGCAGTAGCTTCAACGGGTGTTGGAAATAGGGTGATGATCAGTATTGATGGTATTAGTTGGTTCTCCCAAACATCTGCTGCAGATAATGAATGGTATGCTGTTTGTTGGTCGCCTGAATTAGAGATATTGGTGGCAGTAGCCCAAACAGGTTCTGGAAATCGTGTCATGACCAGTCTTGATTATGGTTTTACATGGAGCACACAAACATCTGCTGCAGATAATGAATGGCGGGCAGTATGTTGGTCACCCGAGCTATCTATCTTTGTAGCAGTAAGTCAATCAGGTATAGGCAATCGTGTCATGACCAGTCCAGATGGTATCGTATGGACGTCTAGAGTATCTGCCGACGACTGTTTTTGGAGTAGTGTATGTTGGTCACCAGAAATGGGGATATTTGTCGCTGTAGCACAGACAGGGACAGTCAGCACAAATCGTGTTATGTATAGTATAAACGGTATTAATTGGACTGTTACATATGCCCCTGATTATAGTTTGCAAAGTGTATGTTGGTCACCCGAGCTATCCATCTTCGTAGCTTCATCTTCCACAACTAATATGATGATGAGTTCAAACGGTATTAATTGGATACCGTTATATTCAGCTATAGGTGGGCGATCTATCTGTTGGTCACCGGAATTGTCTATTTTTATAGCAGTAAGTAATTTGGGAACTAGAGTAGCAACCTCTGCGATTGGTATGCCAAATTCAAAAAGTGTGGTAAAAGCGCTACCCAGTCAAATGACGGTTAGTGCATTAGGCAATGTCGGCATTGGCACAACTGCACCCACACAGAAGTTGCATGTCCAAGGCGACGCCCTTATCAATGCCAATCTAACGGTCACTGGTTGCAATTTATATATTACCAATGGAGGGGTGGGTATCGGCACGACCACAA
>Ga0209230_10000447_pt1 | contig 16242 bp, 16 predicted proteins | sample LakOntMetagenome_FD_187467 | JGI IMG/M metagenome (GOLD analysis project Ga0209230, IMG submission 187467) | Freshwater and sediment microbial communities from Lake Ontario - Sta 18 epilimnion Metagenome (SPAdes) (version 2) | ecosystem: Environmental > Aquatic > Freshwater > Lentic | place... | reverse complement strand
GTGATTAGAAATTTCATCATTTTTTGACCAATGCACAAAGAGTGCAACACTTGAAGGTGATTCAATAGTGAAGTCTGTTTCAGTTAACGACTTTGACTCATCGATTTTCATGATTTACTAAATCAATTAGGTAAGAACCGTAACCACTCTTAGCAAGCGGTTCCGCAATCTGTAAAAGTTGCTCGGTTGAAATAAACTTTTGCCTCCATGCAATTTCTTCGATGCACCCAATCTTTAGTCCTTGCCTTTTTTCAACAACCTGTACAAATTCCCCAGCTGCCATAAGCGAGTCCACTGTTCCGGTGTCAAGCCATGCGGTGCCACGGTCAAGAACGGTTACCGACAACTTTCCTTGTTGGAGGTATTCGTCATTAATCGAACTTATTTCAAGTTCGCCACGAGCACTTGGCTTGATCGATTTTGCGATTCCAACCACGGTGTTGTCGTAAAAGTAAAGACCGGGAACAGCGTAACTACTCTTCGGACTCGTAGGCTTTTCTTCAATTGAAATTGCTTTACCTTCAGAATTAAACTCAACAACGCCGTATTCACCAGGATTGTTTACGTGGTAGGCGAAGATATGCCCACCGGATACGTCGGTGTTTGCCTTTAGTGCCGTTCCAAGCCCGGTACCGTAAAAGATGTTGTCGCCTAAAACTAGGCAAACTTTTTCGGATCCAATGAATTTCTCACCTATTAGGAAAGCTTGAGCAAGCCCATCCGGACTTGGTTGAATTTCGTAAGAAATTTCAATGCCCAACCTAGAGCCATCTCCAAGAAGACGTTTGAAACCAGGTGTGTCATCTGGCGTTGAAATGACGAGAACTTCATTTATCCCTGCCATCATCAACATTGATAACGGGTAGTAAATCATCGGTTTGTCGTACACCGGAAGTAGTTGCTTACTTACACCCTGAGTAATTGGATGTAATCGAGTTCCAGATCCGCCTGCCAAGATTATTCCGCGCATATCTCAAGAATACTGTGTTTCAGGATTCAATATTGGATACTAGTTTTCTCGCTTTTTGGGTAGATTTATGCAAATGGAGCCCGTTGTGAGTAATTCAAGTAGCGATTGGGTAAAAGAAGCTAGCGCAACCAGAAACATAATTATTGGAACTGGAGTGCTAGCACTGGGAAGTTACGTTCTGCTTGCAATAACCAGCAGGCAACTTAGTGCGCACGAGTACTCATTGTTTGCAGCATTCTGGTCCGTTGTCATGGGGCTGATTTTGGGTGCAACTGCGCCTCTCGAGACATTTGGTTTGAGCACAACAACCATTATCAATAATGAGCTTCAGATAGATAAGCACTTCGTGTCTGCCATCAGAATTGTTTTATTGGCAGTGCTCGGCGTTGTGTTTTTTGTTTTGCCCTGGTTCATACCACGCGTTTTTGATGGGCACTGGAGCTTCTTGATTGCAACAATTCTCGCTTTACTTGGCTTCACTCTTACGTATAGCGCACGAGGTGTATTGGTTGTTGAGCACAGATCTGGCCGATATGCATCTTTGATGTCACTTGAATCTTTACTTCGAATCGGTTTAGCTGCAACTTTCATTTGGTTGATTGGCGCGGGGGGATCCTCTGTCGCGCTCGCGGTTTCTCTCGCAGCAATTGTGGTCGGTGGGCTGAGTTACATTTCAATAAGGCAACATATATCTTTGAGATACATATCTGTAAAGAATTCAACACAGAAAAGCCAAAACTTTGTGCCGCTTCTAGTTGCCTCATTGGCAACGCTACTTGTATTAAACCTTGGACCATTCATTGTTCAGTATTTATCAGGAGCGGAAGCTGCAGCTGCTGGGATTTTCTTAAATGCGCTTACTCTTTCGCGTGTACCAATAATGCTTGGCCCCGTTCTTCAGGCACGTCTCGTTCCAACTGTCACTGCAATTCTTTCAAGAGAAGAGTTTCCGACACTTAGAAAATTGATTGGTAAAGGAATGCGAGGGTTGATTATCGGCGGAATTGCTTTTGTCGCCGGATTCGCATTGTTTGGTGACATCGTCATTAATACCTTGTTTGGCGGTAACACTACTCTCAATCAACTGGACTTGGCTCTTTTGGCGATACCCACCTTCCTCTACTTGATAGCAATCGCGTTTCAATCGGTCTTGGTAGCACTAAAAGAAACTAGAAAAATCGCTAAAGCATGGGTTCTTGGATTGGTCGCATATCTTTTTGCGCTATTGCTCCCAAGCGAGGCCATTCTGAAGGTCGAAGTTGCTGGTGTAATGGCTATGTCAACTGTTGTAGTTTTGCTGTTTTATCAATTATCAACTGCGATGAAGTCAGGACTTTCATCAAATACAATTAGTGCTGAATAGCGGATTCAAAGTAGGGAAGTCATGAAGTTATTGGTTACCGGTGGTGCCGGTTTTATCGGTTCTAATTACGTACGTCAGGTTCTTAGCGGCGCTTATTCAGGCTCAGATAAGTATGAAGTTACTGTCCTTGATGCCCTTACTTATGCAGGTAACCCAGCAAACCTAGATCCAATTCGCAGCAATCCAAAGTTTTCCTTTGTTCACGGCGACATTCTTGATACTGACTTAGTTAACGACCTAGTTGGTAAATCCGATGCCGTCGTTCACTTTGCTGCGGAATCACATGTTGATCGCTCGATCAGCGGGTCGCGTGAATTCATTATGACCAATGTTGTTGGTACCCACACATTGCTTGAAGCTGCCAGAACAACTGGTCTTGGAAAGTTTGTCCACGTTTCAACTGACGAGGTTTACGGATCAATCCCTAAAGGCTCATGGGACGAAGAATGCCCATTACTTCCTAATTCACCATATTCTGCATCAAAAGCAAGTAGCGATTTATTGGTTCGTTCATACGCGCGCACCCACAAGTTAAATGCGGTTACAACTCGTTGTTCAAACAACTATGGCCCATACCAGTTCCCAGAAAAGGTAATTCCACTTTTCGTTTCCAATTTGATCGATGGCAAGAATGTTCCGCTTTATGGCGAAGGTAATAACGTTCGTGACTGGTTACACGTTGATGATCACTGCGATGGAATCCATCGAGTACTTGAAGGTGGCCGTGCTGGTGAAATTTATAACATAGGTGGCGGAACTGAACTGACCAATAAAGAATTGACCGGCTTATTACTTGAAGCCTGCGGTGCGGATTGGGATCGTGTTGATCGTGTTGAGGATCGCAAGGGCCATGATCTTCGTTACAGCGTAGACATTTCAAAGATTTCCAAAGAACTTGGCTACACCCCACAAGTTGATTTCAAGACAGGTCTAGCAGCAACTGTTGATTGGTACCGAAACAATCGAGCTTGGTGGGAACCACTAAAAAACGCTCCGTTAGCTTAAGGATTCAACTGAAATGAAGTGGGCAGTACTCGGGCATGCAGGAATGCTGGGCCAAGATTTTATGTCTGCTTTAGCATCAAGAGATGTTTCTGGGTTCGATCGAGCTGAGTTTGATATCACGAATGCCGAATCCGTTAACTCAATAGTTTCAGGATTTGATGTCGTGGTTAATTGTGCAGCTTGGACAGCCGTCGACGATGCTGAAGAAAAAGAGCCAGCAGCCTTAGCCATAAATGGAACTGGCCCAAAGAATGTTGCCGAAGCCTGCAAACAAACTGGTGCAAAGCTGATACATATTTCAACCGACTACGTGTTTAGTGGGGATGCAACTTCTCCATACAGTGAAGATGCTCTGGTCGGCCCAAAGTCTGCCTATGGTCGCACCAAACTTGCCGGTGAAATTGCGGTTCGTGAAACCTTGCCAAATGATCATTACTTGGTCCGCACCGCCTGGCTTTATGGCGAGCATGGTCCGAACTTTATTAAGACCATGATCAATTTGGAAAAAACCAAAGACACGATTTCAGTAGTTGATGATCAACTGGGACAGCCAACCTGGACTAAAGATTTAGTTACTCAAATCATTTCGATGGTTGACAACAAAGTTCCGTCTGGCACTTATCACGGAACCTCTAGTGGTCAAACGTCATGGTTTGGACTTACGCAAAGAATTTATGAACAAATTGGAGCTGATCCGAGCAGGGTGCTGCCAACAACAACGGATGCATTTCCTCGTCCAGCGCCTAGACCTGCATACTCAGTCCTTGGACACGATAAATGGTTTAAAGCCGGTATGTCACCAATTCGCAACTGGGATGAAGCTCTTAGCGCTGCTTTCGTTGACGGGGCATTTAAGTAATGTGGCTGCCAAGCCCTATCGTTAGGTTTTTATGGGGTAGCCCGGTAGTCGGGGGCCTCATGTATGCCCGATTAGATCGCCAGCGTAGAAGAGAGCCTCAAGCGGAGACTGTTGAGAGTTTTGCTGCGTCGTCTTCCGAAGGTGCAAGTAAACCCCTGAAATGGTCTCTGCGTATCCCTGTTCCTGCTGGTGATAAGGGTAATCATTGGGGCGATCTCTATTTTGCTCGAGATTTTGCGGCAGCCCTCTCATCCTTTGGACAGGATGTTGAAATCCATCGCCGAAACAATCTATGGGAACGCGATGGCATAGAAGACGTATCAGTAGTAATCAGAGGTTTGGAGCGAGTAAACCCCAAACCAGGAAAGATAAATATCCTTTGGATTATCAGTACGCCGGAATTGATAACCAAAGGTGAACTAGATGGGTTCGACATCATATTTGTGGCAAGTAATTCATGGTCTGAATGGGTTACGAAAAAAACAGGTATCAAAGTTCTACCTCTCTTGCAGTGCACTGATCCAAAAAGATTCAACCCATCTGCTTCCAAACCAGACTTAACGAAAGAAATCATTTTTGTAGGAAATGCGAGAAAGCGTTTGCGACAAATCGTTAAAGACCTTATTGATGCGCAAATCTCAATAAAGATCTATGGAAAAGGGTGGGCAGGTAGAGTTCCTCAATCGCTGATTGGGCAGAAATTCATTCCAAATGACGAGTTACCTCTTCGATACCGCTCGAGCAAAATAGTTTTGAATGACCACCGACCAGATATGCGTAAACGAGGCTTTTACTCAAATCGGTTGTTTGATGCGGTCGCAAGTGGCGCAAGAGTTCTAAGCGATGATGTCGATGGACTAGAGCAATTTTTTGAAGGCGCTGTTAAGGCGTACGCAGACTCATCTGAACTGCAAGGTATTTGTGCTGATGAGAATCTAGGATCATGGGGAACAGATGATCAGATCAGAGACCGTGCCATAGCTTTTGGGAAGCTCCACTCATTTGAGAGTCGGGCCCAAGAAATGATCCAAGCAGTACGCCAGTTACAAAAACCCTGAAATCAATAGCATCCCAACGAAGAAAATGGCTTGAACCATGGCTCCCATGGTTGACTTAGAGCATGGGATCGCTGAGTAAAGAACTGCGCAAAATTCAAATAGTTGTGTTTGACCGTTTTATGCGATCCTCAGACAACCCTGATGAAGCCAGGTTGCTTGCTGAAGCTTCTAGGCAAATCCCAAAGGATCGAAGAGTAGTGATCGTTGACTCTGATTTGGCTTACGGAAATGCTCGCGCATTAGCACTGGACTTAAACAAAGTCTTAGATGAAGATGAATTGCTGTTCCTGGCTTACGACCATGCGGGTTTGAATTGGGCTAAATCCAACGGCCTTCCAGCCGCGGTTTTTAGTTCTAAATCCGAAGCAAACTCAGCAGAACTCTGGGACAAGTTAATCCGGGCCAAGGTAAGTGTTCACGACACTCACAATTGGTGGCGAACACGCGACCAACTTTTGCAGAGGTCATTACTCGAAGGTTCTTACAAAGTTCAGCTGTGGCACGGATCGACCGGTCCGGTTGGAAAAGTATTTGGTCTCGAGCGACTCAACACTGCAAAGACGTTCTGGCATTTTTCAGCGGTTGCATCAAGCAGTGTTGGCTTTGACGCTTTAGTTAATGAACCGAGCCAGGCAGAATATCGACGTACTCGAAGCATGATTGCGCACAAATCCGTTCACGATGTTGAGTATCGATTAGTTGACGCAATGAACTCCAAAAGCTGGATGCCACAAGAGAAAGTAAAGATTCTTGTAGCGCCTACGTATTCCGAGTCCACTGATGGCGAAGACCAACTTGTGGCCTGGATTGCTCAATTAGCAGGAGTTGCGAGAACTAAGAACTGGCTTGTTGATGTTGCACTTCATCCAGGTGCTAAACCTCGCGTTGAAAAGTTGGTAAAGAAGCATGCGAAACTAACTCCAAGAATTAATGGAGTAACCACAAACGAACTCTTGAATTACAGCGTTGTAGTAACAGACTTCAGTGGTATTGCGCATGATGCCTTACTTCTTGGAATTCCAACAATTTCTGTGCTGGTTGACTTTGATAACTATCAAGATTTTTGCCCATCGTTGGTTGATCAAGATCAAAAAGATGTGGCTTACGTTGTGAACAACATCAACAATCTTCAAACTCAATTAGAACTAGCAATTGGCTCAGACCCCTTAGCAAGTGCGCGCGAGGCTTACGTAAACAAAGCAGTAAATGGACTTCTGGCTTTACCGGGAGTCAATACTAGAGAATCAGTGCTCTCTGCTTTAGATGCCTAAGTCCTAGAAATTTTTAGGTAAAAAGAGTGTTGATTTAAGTCGGATCCAGTTGGAGATCAACAAACCGCGAACTTTGCTAATCCAGGATCGGTTTTCCAAAACCAGTTTGCGACCCCGTAGAAGCCTTTCTAGATCCGTGTAGCTCGCAGTTCCAATCAGGCCAACTATTCCACGCCAACGAAGTGAAGTCTTTGGAAGCATGTCAGGCATAAGTCTTTTCTTGCTGAATTCGTACAAATCTTCAAGGCTGCTGGCCCAAGACTCTTTTGGCATCAAAGCGAGACGCTTCCAAATAAACTCTCGACTTATTTCAATTTCCCAGTTTCGGATCAGCAAGAACTGTTTTGTGGATTTGGATTCAATACCTTCATCCATAATCTGAGTCATCACCGAAAGATACTTAAACAACTCCTCTTTGGAATAACTACGCAAGGTTAGGTTATTTCCACGCGGAGAATATCGAACACCAACAACTGGAGGATCAGCCAAAATTGAAATCTTATTTGCAGCCAAGTAGACTTTTAATGAAAAAGGCTGATCTTCATCACGACTCAGAGATGTATCAAATTTGATTTCGTTATCAATTAACAATGACCTACGAATTAGCTTCATCGGATTCAGCGCCCAATAGATTCTTGAGTTCTCAAGGTTTACATCAGGTTGGTTTTTTGAATACATTCCTCTCGGGACTCCGCGACCATCGAGGCTCACTAGTCGAGGGAGTACAACATTAGAAGTATTCTCGTACCCATATTTGATTGCAGCGGTTAATCCTCCGGGTATCAAAACATCATCAGAGTCTAAGAAGAACACAAACTCACTGGTCGCCTGTTGAATTCCAAAGTTGCGTGGTGATGCCGGACTTCCCGTGTGATTCAAAGTAAATACCTGCAGTGGAAGCAGATTTTTCCAAGATTCCAAAACTTCTATAGAGCCATCCGTAGACCCATCATCAACTGCTAAAACTTCCCAAGAAATTTCAGGTGATATTGAAATTTCAGCTTGAATGGATTTAAGCGTTTCGCCAATCGTTTCCTCGGCATTGAACACCGGTATGACTATAGAAACGGATACACCCACACCACTAGCGTAATGGGATCAGAAACTAGGTATCGCGTCTACCAAGATAAACGAATTCGTTGTAGGTGAATAACTTTCCGAAGTTTCTTGGAAATGGAAATGAGTAATTCTTAATCTCGGTAAACCCATGGCGGGTACCCGTACTTTGAAGCTCTTCACTGTCAACCCAGCGAATATGAGTCGGATCTGTTGGAAAGCCCTTCTCTTGAGGACAGATTAAGACAAGATTTCCGCTTGGTTTCAGAAACTTGAGATACCCACTGATTACTTCGTCAGCATCGGATTGCGAGAGGTGCTCGAGAACATGAGCCAAGAGAATCGAGTCAAATGATCCTTCTTTAGCCTGCGGTTCAGATGCCCATTCCATAGTCGAATATGCGCGAAGGCCTCTACTCCGAGCAATTACAACGGATTCAACGTTGTGGTCAACACCGATACCATCTTGAAGATTTGCAAGATTTCTCCCGAGACCGCAACCAATATCAAGTGTCTTACCGAGGTCTAGCCTCTTTAGATTCCACCTGTACGGAGCTTGCACATTTAGTACTCGCTTCCAAGTTTTGCTCTCGAGTGTTGACAAGCGACTTGCGTATTCGGGATCTCTCGTATCTTCCATCCCACTATTCTCTCTTGACTAAATAAGGATATCTGTATTCTGATTACATGAATGTTGAACATTTAGACATACCCGGTGCCTGGACCTTTACCCCTAGGAAATTCGAGGATGATCGTGGAATTTTCTTCGAGTGGTTTCAAGATTCAACTTTCTTAGATGCTGCTGGGCATAGCTTTACGCTTGCTCAGGCGAACTGTTCAATTTCAAAAAAGGGGACACTCAGAGGAATCCATTTTGCAGACGTACCACCAGGGCAACGAAAGTATGTAACTTGTCTAACTGGATCAGCCCTAGATGTTTTAGTCGACCTTCGCGAGGGCTCTCCAAGTTTTGGGAAGTGGCGCTCAGTGCTTCTGGATACCGAAGAACGTAAAGTCGTCTCAATTCCAAATGGCGTTGGTCATGGCTTTATGGCTCTTGAAGATAACACCACGATTGTTTATCTTTGTGACCAGCGATACAACCCAACTGGCGAACACGAAGTTCACCCGCTAGACCCTGATCTTGCGATTGCTTGGCCAACAGACTTCCCGGCATTGTTGTCGCCTAAGGACGAGGCAGCTCCATCACTTTCAGAAATGATTGGGAAGCTTCCAAAATTTAGCTAATTGGTCTAATAGGTGCGAGTGCCTTAGCAATGTGCCTAAATCCTTTGAAGGGATTTTTTGGAATTTGCTTCATTCCAATGATCAATGCATGAATTCGAATTGTTGGGGCAATCTGAGCCATCGCGCGAATCATAAATCTGGATTCACCATTGCTAATGGCTCTGCTTGCGAACCAGTGAACAGCCAACTCCTCATTTAGGCGCGTGTCTTCATTCGCAAGAAGTGATGAAACTGATTCCGAATGTCGCCGGTAGTTAAAAGTGGTTTCTGGCGTGTAGACAAATTCAGCACCCGCTGTCGCAAGTTTAAAAAGCAGATCCATGTCGACTGAATGCTTGTAACTTAGATTCCAATCCGCTTTTCTCAGATCTTCAGTTCGCCAAGCTGTTGCAGGGAAATACATAAAGTTGCCTATAAATAATTTCTTGCAAAACTCCACATTGTTCAACAATGTGATTTGCGAAATCTCGCCCCTGATGCTCTTCTTTATGCGATCAACAAGTGGTTTGCAGGCTTTACCGTCGCCATCAATTACGTCGACTGTTGGATGAATAACTGTGGCATTTGGATATATTTCCAGCGCCGAAGTTAATGCAACCTCATATCCAGGAAGCATTTGATCATCAGAACCCAGAACAACAGTAAACAAACCTTGGCTAATGTTAAATGCCTCAAAAAAGTTGGCGGCAAGGCCAAGATTTGTGTGGTTCCTGACGTAATCAACCCGATCATGAAACCTTGTTGACGTTTCTTTAACCTGATCTGTGGGAGATGCATCATCTAAAACCGTGATTGGTGTTCTGGCGGTAACTGACGCAATCGCAGACTCAATTGCTGTTGCAAGGAAAGGGCTTGATCCATAAGCAGGGATCACAACGTGCAGCAGGGGAGTTTCCATTTCCATCAAACTATCTAAAGATCAAATCAAAGAGAATATTCACTGAATTCCACAAACTCTGGCCTTTAGCTTTTGAATATTCTGTATAAACAATATGTACTGGCATTTCTGTGTATTTAAACTTCCCCCGACTGATCTGATTCACAATTTCAGTAGCATGTGCCATACCGTTATGGGTTAACTCGATTGATTCAGCAACATTTCGAGTGAATGCGCGCAGACCGTTATGAGCGTCAGTCAACTTAACTCCGCTCAAGGCATTTGTATAGAAGACAGCCACTTTAAGAACAAGCTTCTTTAGGGTTCCGATTTCGGTTCGCTCATCTAAGAATCTTGAGCCAAAAACCACTTCAACATCTCCTTCTCGAAGACGTTTCACCATTGCCATAGCATCTGCTACGGAATGCTGACCATCGGCATCAAAAGTTACAAGGTATTTAACCTCCGGCATTGAAATTGCTGCTTCAATACCTGTCTGTAGAGCCGCTCCTTGCCCAAGATTCATGGGATGAAAATAGGTCTTGGCACCAGCGTCACTGGCAATCCTTCCGGAATCGTCAACACTTCCGTCATCAACACAGATTACATTGGGAAAAACTCCTTTTAATCCGGTAACAACTTCGGCAATCATCCCCGCTTCATTAAAAACAGGTATGACAATGGCAACCGAAGAGTTTCCTTGATTACGGGCAAATGCTTGGGTATTCATTTGCACAATTTCACTCTCCCCAGTTGGGCTGAATCAGAATCTATTCCCAGACCTGATCTTATAGAAGAGTCGCACCAACGCTTCCAAAAGGTTCCAATACTATATTCGTAGATCTACTAAAGACTCGAGGACATATGCACTTTCTGATTTCAGGGCACACAGGCTTTAAAGGTGCATGGCTAGCCGTTATGTTGAAGGAACTTGGACATGACGTTTCCGGAGTTTCCTTAGATCCATTACCCGGATCGCTTTTTGAAGTAGCGAAAGTTGGGCAACTCCTACAGCACGACATCAGAGGTGATATTAGAAATCTTAAAGAATTAGAAAATGCTTTCAATTTGATTTGTCCAGACGTAGTAATGCATCTAGCGGCGCAACCTTTAGTGCGCGAATCTTATGCTGATCCGCGTACCACAATGGAATCGAACGTTATAGGCACCATGAATATGCTCACAGCAGTTGGAAACACCTCCAGCGTTAAGGCACATGTCGTAATTACTACAGACAAGGTTTATAGAAATATTGACCAGATCTGGGGCTACAAAGAGATAGACCCACTTGGTGGAGATGATCCATATTCTGCATCAAAAGCAATGGCTGACATCTTGACCCAATCTTGGATAAAGAGCTTTGGCGGACCCCCGACAGCAATTGCGCGAGCCGGAAATGTAATTGGTGGAGGCGATGTAAGTAAAGACCGGTTACTCCCAGATTTGATTCGTGGCTACTCTGAGGGCGAAATCCCCGAGTTGAGATTTCCAGATGCCGTTCGACCTTGGCAGCACGTACTGGATTGCTTGAACGGTTACATTGCTCTGTCATCTAAATTACTTCAAGGTGAGGGAACAGGCGAGTGGAATTTTGGCCCTGACACAAATTCATTTGTATCAGTTGGCGCGGTCGCAACCATCGTTGCCAAAATGCACAAAGTTGAGGGAGACCCTTGGACTGTTTCCAAATCACATCAGCCTCACGAGGCAAATCTCCTTGCGCTAGATGCCCGAAAAGCAGAATTGCAATTAGATTGGGGAAATAAACTCTCATTTATGGATTCGCTTCAGTGGACTGTGGATTGGCATCAGCGTGCGTTAAGCGGCGAAGATCCACTTGAGTTGACGAAGCAACAAATTCAAAGATTTTATGAACACTAGTTCATGCGTATTGCACAAGTGATTTGTACCTGACCCGTCTATGATGGATAAGGCAATTACTTTCTTATTTTTGGGGTGAACCTAATGTCATCATCTGCAGCCGGAATTCCACTTGTACTTCTAGCGGGCGGTCTAGGAACGCGCATGCGGGAGGAGACGGAATTTAAGCCAAAGCCAATGGTAGATGTTGGTGGTCGCCCTGTGCTTTGGCACATAATGAAAAACTATTCTCTAGCTGGTGTGAGAGATTTCGTTGTTTGTGCCGGGTACCGAGGCACCGTAATAAAAGAGTACTTCTTGAACTACGAAGCGCTAACAAAAGACTTCACAATTAATTTAGGCAATCGAAATAACATCGAATTCCACGACGGCCATGACGAGTCAGATTGGTCAGTTACAGTAGCCAACACTGGAGAAGCCACGATGACAGGTGGTCGAGTATTTAGAGTTAAGCAGTACACAAAAGGATCGACATTCTTTTGCACGTATGGTGACGGCCTTGCCGATGTTGACATAGATGCTCTTCTATCGTTTCATCGAAGCCATGGAAAAATTGCAACTGTAACTACTATTCGCCCATCAAGTCGTTTTGGGGTACTGGATGTAAGCGAGGATGGCTTGGTAGAAAGTTTTAGAGAGAAGCCACAAGTTGATGGCTGGGTAAATGCAGGGTTTTTTGCCTTTGAGCCTGAAATCTTTAATTACCTAGATTCAGAATGCGTCTTGGAACAGGCACCCCTTGCACAGCTAGCTGCAGAGGGACAGCTCGCAGCCTTCAGGCACGAAGGTTTCTGGCAGCCAATGGACACATTCAGGGAATTTCAAATGCTTAATGAAATGTGGGACAGCGGAGACGCGCCTTGGAAGAAGTGGTAATCAATGTCAGTCCGAAAACTTATTAACGTAGTTATACCTGCATATAACGAAGAAGATTGTGTCGAAGAATTGGCCACGAGACTAGCAGCAGTTTATGACCAAGAAACTGAATATGATTTTGAAACAATAATCATTGAAAATGGATCGATAGATTCGACGTGGGAAAAACTTGAAGTAATTGCTAATCGCGATCCCCGATTTAAGATCGTAAAACTTTCTAGAAATTTTCGCATGGATGGCGGACTAACAGCAGGCTTATCATTTTGCAAGGGTGACGCAGCAGTTTTGATGACAGCTGATTTGCAGGATCCACCGGAACTTATTTCGAAATTTATTAGAAAGTGGGAAGAGGGATTTGAAAATGTGTACGGAATCGTCACAAAGCGTGAAGGTACCGGTCCCATTCGGAAATTCAATTCTGGTGCTTTTTATTGGCTAGCGGATCGTCTAACTGATGGGCGAATTCCGAGAAATGCAAGTGACTTCAGACTGCTTGATAAAAGAGCATATGAAGCCGTTAGATCCATGGATGAAAGAAATCGCTTTGTTCGAGGTCTCGCTGCATGGGTTGGCTTTAGGTCAATAGGTATAGATATGGAGAGACCACCTCGATTTGGTGGTGTATCGAATGCCCACACGTTCAAAGTTCTTGACCTGGCGTTTAAAGGAATTTTCGCTCATTCTTATGTTCCGCTACGCCTGATTACTCTTACAGGAGCTGCTGTATTTGGCGCGTCAATTTTGACTTTGATTGGGTTAGCAATCAAGTGGATTGCTTTCGGTGTTCCATTTTCTGGCTTCGGCACAATCGTTGCACTTTTGTTGGCAGCATTTGGCTTGCTTTCATTGATGATTGGAATCGTCAGTGAATACGTGGGATTGATATATGAGGAAGTAAAACGTAGACCTAACTTTGTGGTTTCGGAGACAATAGGCCTGTGACTGTTCTAGTTTTTGGTGCAACTGGAGCTCTCGGATCTTCAATTGTTTCGGAGTTGACCTCCGAAGGTTCTCGCGTAGTCAGAATTTCGCGCAAGCCTGGAGAGTTTTCCGACGTCTCTCTTATCAACAAAAACTGGGTAAATGAAGTTAAGGAATTCGGTCCTATTACAGGCGTGGTCTGGGCTCAAGGAGTGAATTCAGCAGGAACAGTGCCGGACATAAATTTGCAGGATTTGCGAGATGCATTTGAAGCAAATGTAGTCTTCATTGTCGAGACACTAAGTAAGTTGGTCGAAAGTGATTGCCTACCGTTTGGAACACGATGTGTTGTTTTGAGTTCAATCTGGCAAGAGCATGCTCGGCCTAACAAGCTCGCATACATTGCAAGCAAAGCAGCGCTCTCTGGACTAGTTCCAGCGCTAGCGATAGACCTAGCCAGTAGAGGAATTTCCATAAATGGTGTTCTTCCCGGTGTCATAGATACACCGATGACGAGGGCAAATTTGTCCACAACTCAAATTCAAAACGTTGAACTGTCAACGCCAACTTCAAAGTTAGCAAAACCTGAAGATGTATCTCGGGCGGTAGCCTGGCTGGTGAATGATAAGTCAACGGGGATTACCGGCCAATGGATTACCGTTGACAATGGATGGGCGGTGTATAGAAATGTCTAGCTTTCAGGTTAAGAGTTCACATGGAAATTATGAAGTTACCGTTAAGTCTGGCGCACTAAAGGACACTCCTGAATCACGAGTTTTGCTTTCAGACCCAAATATTCAAATTGCTCGACAAGGATTCAACGGGGATGTCATTGACATACCAGGCGGGGAAGACTCCAAAACACTTAAGTATTGTGAGCAAGTTCTGGTTGAAATGCGTAATGCGGGCCTAACTAAATCCGATCATGTCCTTGCTGTAGGAGGCGGTGTCGTACAAGACGTTGCCACGCTTGTTACTTCTCTATACATGCGAGGCGTCGAGTGGACTTATGTTCCTACAACATTAATGAGCATGGCTGATTCTTGTATTGGTGGAAAAAGTTCAATTAATGCAGGTGGCATGAAGAATTTAGTGGGAAATTTTTACCCGCCAAATCAAATCCTCGTAGACCCAGTTTTTATCGAGACTTTAAGTCGTGAGGCGGTTGTATCTGGACTTGCGGAGGCAGTAAAGATTTGTTTCGCAAGGGGCTATTCGGAATTCGAAGAATATGTGAGTTCTAGCGCAAGCGTAACGCCAGCGAATAACGATGAGACTTCTGACTTAATTACCCACACCCTCATGTGTAAAAAATGGTTTATTGAAATTGACGAATTTGACAAGAAAGAGCGAAAGCTACTTAACTTTGGGCATTCATTTGGACATGCCTGGGAAGCAGCCTGTGGTTTTAAGATCCCACATGGAGCTGGTGTTGCAGTTGGCGTGCTCGCCGCACTTAATCATCCTGAAAGCGCCTCCAATGATGCCACCAAGGAACTTACTAAATACTGCAAAGAGATTTTGAATACCATCACGCCTAAAGTTGTGGAAGCTAAAGAGAACACAGATTGGGAAAAATTTGAAAGCGCCTTAGCTTCAGATAAGAAAAACAGCCGAGAAAAACTCAGATTGATTTTACCAAGTAACTCCGGCACCGTTGAAGTGAAAGAGCTCGATTTAAACAAGAATAACTTGCACATTGCTCGTCAATCTATTGAAGCCGTCTTGGAGGGATTCACGTTATGAAGTACTCAGATCAATTTATTGATTGGCTTGTGGAGTTGGGATATACCCACTGTTTCTTTGTCGGTGGCGGAAATGTAATGCACCTTCTTGAATCAGCGAGAACTCGAATGATTTGCATTCCAACTGCACACGAAGTTGCGGCAGGTATTGCGGCTGAGTATTTCAACGAAGCTCAGGGTGACGGTAATCAACGGGCATTTGCAATGGTGACAGCAGGCCCAGGATTAACGAATATTGTTACGGCCGTGGGTGGTGCTTGGCTCGAGAGCAGGGAGTTGCTTCTCGTTGGCGGTCAGGCGAAAACAGCTGACTTATCTCGTGGAGTAGTAAGACAGATCGGTCATCAAGAGATTGATGGCGTAGGAATCATGCGCCCGATTACAAAAGAGTCTGTATTAGTTGAAGCTCCAATGACTTTTGCGGAACTTGAGAGGTTAACTGAGCTTTCACGCGAAGGCCGAAAAGGACCCGTTTTTATCGAAATGTGTATTGATATCACTGCACGTGAGGTGGATGCGAAACCCGGTACACGTGCAAACGCTTCAGTTAGCAAGAAAAATCCAAGCAGCTCCGAGATCGAATCCATAGTCGATTTGGTTTCCAAGGCTGAACGACCAATATTTCTTTTCGGTGGAGGACTTTCTAGAGCTTGTGTAGATCACTCAATTTCACTTATGGAATCTATTGGAATACCAGCTGCTATGACTTGGAATGGAGCAGATCGATTACCGCTAGCTCATCCACTTAATTTTGGACGCCCAAATACCTACGGTATGCGCCGAGGCAACATTTTGTTACAACAATCAGATCTAGTAATTGCTCTTGGAACTCGGTTAGGCCTCCAGCAAACTGGTTTTGCTTGGGAGAAATTTGTCCCACTAGGCAAACTGGTTCAAGTAGACATAGATCCAAATGAGTTGAGTAAAAAATCACCTAATGTCGATATCCCTATTTCAGCAGATGCAGACCTAGTTTTTGAGGCATTACTTAATGCACTCAATGAAAGTGGCAATGTAAAGCGATGGGATGAATGGCTTGAATTCGGAAACACTGTTGAATCCTTAGTCCCACTCAAAGATCCCTCTAATCAAGTACGTCCAGAATATATTGA
>Ga0209230_10000446_pt1 | contig 16267 bp, 16 predicted proteins | sample LakOntMetagenome_FD_187467 | JGI IMG/M metagenome (GOLD analysis project Ga0209230, IMG submission 187467) | Freshwater and sediment microbial communities from Lake Ontario - Sta 18 epilimnion Metagenome (SPAdes) (version 2) | ecosystem: Environmental > Aquatic > Freshwater > Lentic | place... | reverse complement strand
ATTGTAGCCAACATTTGGTGGCATCAATTTAGAAGATATTAAAGCGCCCGAATGTTTTTACATCGAGCAGCAGCTCAAAGAGCAAATGAAAATTCCGGTAATGCACGACGATCAGCACGGAACCGCAATCATTAGCGGCGCTGCACTTTTAAATGCATTGGAACTTCAAAAAAAGAAAATAGACCGTGTACGTTTTGTAGTGAACGGAGCTGGCGCAGCTGCTATGGCTTGTGTACAGTTGTATGTTGCACTTGGTGCGCGTTATGAAAACTTTATCATGTTTGATAAAGATGGCGTTTTGCATGAAGGCCGTACCGATTTAGATTCTACCCGTAAAAAGTTTGCTGTAAAAAAATCTGATAGCACACTTGCAAAAGCAATGCGTGATGCGGATGTTTTTTTAGGTTTAAGTATAGGTGGTGTAGTAACACAAGAAATGGTAAAATCGATGGCCAAAAATCCAATTGTTTTTGCCATGGCTAATCCGGATCCTGAAATCTCTTACGAAGATGCAACAGCAGTGCGTAAAGACATTATTATGGCAACGGGGCGTACCGATTATCCAAACCAAGTAAACAATGTATTAGGGTTTCCTTATATTTTTAGAGGTGCACTAGATGTGCGCGCTACAAAAATTAATGAAGCCATGAAACTGGCAGCTGTAAAGGCTTTAGCAGAGCTTGCTAAAACTGCAGTGCCTGATATCGTAAACCTAGCGTATAACCAAAGCAGTATGAGTTTTGGTCCGGAGTATATTATTCCAAAACCACTAGACCCTCGTTTGCTTTCTACGGTAGCGCCTGCAGTTGCAAAAGCGGCTGTAGAATCTGGTGTAGCACAAAAGCCTATTCAAAACTGGGATGCATATACGCTACAATTAAATAAGCGTTTAGGTCTGGATAATCAACTCGTACGTGTTATTGGCAACAAAGCTAGACGTGATCCAAAGCGTTTAGTATTTGCAGAAGCAGACAATCAAAAAGTTTTAAAAGCAGCAAGCATTATTTATGATGATGGCATTGCTTATCCAATATTACTTGGTGATCCAATCAAAATTAAAGCGATTGCCGAAGAGCATAATATTGATCTTACAGATATTCCTATCATTGATTCACGTAGCGATGAACAAGAAGCTAAACGCGAATTTTATGGTGAGTTGTTCTTTAAGAAACGTCAGCGTAAAGGATTTAACCATTACGAGAGCATTAAAATAATGAAAGACCGCAACCATTTTGGTTGTATGATGGTTGAAACCGGTGATGCCGATGCAATGCTTTCTGGACTTACTAAAAATTATGCCGAAGCCATTAGACCAGCGCTTCAAATTATTGGTACCGAAGAAGGCGTTAAAAAAATTGCGGGCATGTATTTATTATTAACCAAACGTGGCCCTATATTTTTAGCGGACACAACGGTTAATTTTAATCCAAATGCAGAGGAGCTAGCTGACATTGCCATGATGGTTGCTAAAGAAGTAAGAAACTTTAACATCACACCGCGCATAGCTATGTTAAGTTATAGCAACTTTGGTAGTTCGGATTCGCCAGAAGCAAAAATAGTTGCAGAAGCTACGCGTATTTTAAAGCAGCGTAATCCATCATTAATTGTGGATGGTGAAATGCAGGCAAGTATGGCTTTCAATAAAGAAATATTAAAAGACAATTACGGCTTTAGTGATTTAGTGGATGAGGACGTTAACGTACTTATTTTCCCTAATTTAACTTCAGGTAACGTTGCTTATAATTTATTAAAAGAAATTGGTGGCGCAGATGCGATTGGTCCAATTTTATTAGGTCTTAAAAAGCCTGTACACGTATTACAATTGGGTAGCTCTGTAAGAAGCATCATTAATATGGCACTTGTTGCAGTAGTGGACGCGCAATTAAAATCACGCATAGATACAGACGACGCCGTTCAGCGCAGTAGCTGGTGGAAGCGCCTCAAAAAGAAAAACAAATAGTTACCTTATTCTAGTATATGAACTTAATTACGCATTTCGGGAATTATTTGCTCATGTTAAAAGGCATGTTTACAAAGCCCGAAAACCTGCGTATGTATTGGAAGGAGTTTGTGCATCAAGCAGTAGAAATTGGGATAGGCTCATTACCCATTGTTGTTATTATTTCTGTTTTTTTAGGTGCTGTTACAACCGTGCAAACAACTTATCAGTTGGTTAGCCCACTTGTGCCGCTTTCTACCATTGCTCAAATTGTGCGTGATGGTTTATTACTTGAATTGTCGCCAACCGTTGTATGTATTGTACTTGCTGGTGTGGCGGGCAGTAAAATAGCCAGTGAACTTGGTAACATGCGTGTGAGTGAACAAATAGATGCACTGGAAATTATGGGTATCAATACCAAAAGTTATTTGATACTACCTAAAATTATTGCATCCATGCTCGTGATACCTTGCCTCATAACACTTTCTGTGGCACTTGGTATTTGGGGAGGCCGTTTGGCAGGACATTACACCGGTTTAATTTCTACAGATATTTACGATGCAGGCCTGCGCCAAAATTTAAATACTTTTTATATCAATTTTGCTCTTTATAAAGCCTACACATTTGCATTTATTATTAGTACCATTTCTGCGTATTATGGATATTACGTAAAAGGCGGTGCATTAGAAATTGGTAGAGCAAGTACCAGTGCCGTTGTGGTAAGTTGCATTTTAATTTTAATTTCCGATTACATATTGGCATTACTTCTTTTAGGTTAAACTCGTTTTTTATGACACCTAATTTTACTGCGTTTCACGCATTAATTATGCATCCAGTTAAATTCTGGTTGTACATGCTTGTTAAGCTTCCTATGGGATTTTTAGCGGGCCTTAAACTCATTCAATTAGAACCTGGCCAGGCTGCAGTGCAAGTAAAGTACAAGTGGCTTACACAAAACCCATTTGGGTCTATGTATTTTGCCGTCTTATCAATGGCCGCCGAATTTAGCAGTGGTATTTTATGTCTCGCTAATATTTATAAATCTGATCCGGCCATTAGTATGCTAGTGATAAAAATGGAATCTCATTTTTATAAAAAAGCGGTGGGTGTCATTACGTTTACCTGTTCTGATGGCGACGCCATTATTGATATTGTTAAAACAGCTAAAGAAACAGGAGAAGGTGTTACGCTTGTAAGTAAATCTACTGGCGTAAATCAAAGCGGCGAAGTTGTTGCCGAATTCTTTATTACATGGAGTCTTAAAGCAAAGGCATCCAAAAGTTTCAAATCAAAATAGTTTACATGAAAATTTCCTTTCACGGAGCAGCACAAACAGTTACGGGTTCAAAACATTTAATTACACTTAAAAGTGGTTTTAAAATCTTACTGGACTGTGGGATGTTTCAGGGAATGGGTAGAGACACGCAAGTAATGAATAGTACCCTTGGGTTTGAAGCAGCTAGTGTAGATATTTTAGTGTTATCACATGCGCATATTGATCATTCGGGTCTCATACCTAAGCTATATAAAGATGGTTTTAGAGGAAAGATATTTGCAACGCCAGCTACCAAAGATTTAGCGGCGGTTTTGCTTGAAGACTCTGCTGTTATACAAAGAGACGACACAAAATTTATTAATAAACGTAGAGCCAAGCAAGGGCTTCCTCCGTTTGAGGCTTTATATGATTTAGAAGACGCTGCCGAAGCACTCACTTTATTTGAAGTAGCAGCTTATGATAAGTGGACAAACATTGCGCCTGGAGTCGAGCTTTTATTTACCGATGCTGGTCATATTATTGGTAGTGCATCGGTGCATTTAAAAATTACTGAAAACGGCGAAACCAAGCAGCTTAGTTTTAGTGGCGATATTGGGCGTTATAACGATGCTATTTTAAGAGCACCTGCTGTTTTTCCACAAGCCAATTATATTATTATTGAAAGCACCTACGGCAATAAACTGCACGACGAAGTGCACGGCACGCCAGACAGTCTTTTGTCTTGGATCGAAAAAACTTGTATCCATAAAAAAGGAAAATTAATTATTCCTGCGTTTAGTGTGGGCCGCACGCAAGAGTTGTTGTATGCGCTTAATCAGTTAAGTATCGAAAAGAGGTTGCCTCGTGTTCCCATTTTTGTAGACAGTCCATTAAGTAAAGAAGCTACCGAATTATTAAAACGTTATCCGCAATACTTTAATAAAACCATCCGAAAAATAATGGAGCATGACAATGATCCATTTGATTTTGATGGACTTACTTTTATAAGTTCGGTAGAGGAAAGTAAAAGACTCAATACACTGGATCAGCCATGTGTAATTATTTCGGCGAGTGGTATGGCCGATGCCGGTAGGGTAAAGCACCATATCATGAACAATATTGGAAGTAGAGATAATACCATTTTAATTGTTGGTTATTGTGAACCGAGGTCATTAGGTGGAAGGTTGTCTAGTGGTGTAGAAGAGGTAAAAATTTATGGCGAATATTATAAGGTAGGTGCCGAAATTGGACAGATGCGCAGTATGTCTGCGCATGGTGATTATGAAGATTTGTGTCAGTATTTAAGTTGTCAAAACCCAGAACTTGTGTCGCAGTTATTTATAGTACATGGCGACTATGAAGTGCAGCAGGATTTTGCTAAAAGGTTAGAGCGTAAAGGGTTTAAGGAAGTGATTATTCCGGAGATGCATCAGTCGGTTCAATTAAGTAATGCTTAATAAACATATGGTTTGTTTGACATATTTGAATAAAAAACATGCTTTTGCCGGTTTTTTATTGCTTATCACCGAAATTATAGTAAACTTTACCGACAGGTATGGTTTTGCTATCAAAAAATATAATCTCAGGCACTAACAGAACATTACTAATAAATGTTATTTGGTATCTATTCCCAATGCTGGCATGTATTGCCGAAATAAGCAGAGGGCTTGGTGATATTAATAATTTTCTGATATATAAGCAGGTCTTCTGGCATACCCTCGAGCAAAAGCATTTGTATCTCTCTTATCCTTTAGAATATAGTGACGTTAATCATTACGGTCCACTATTTAGTATGCTTATTGCACCATTTGCATTACTTCCTGTTTATGTTGGTTGTTTTTTGTGGTGTCTTTTAAATGTAGGCTTTTTGTTTTACGCAATCAAGCAATTGCCTTTATCTGAAAAAAGCATTCAATTTATTTTATTGATTGGTGTTTTTGAACTCATTACATCAGTGCATTCTGTTCAGTTCAATCCCATGCTATGTGGCATGGTACTATTAAGTTTTACTGCCATCGAAAAAGAAAATATTTGGCTTGGAACTTTTTTTATTGTGGTAGGAACACTGATCAAGATTTATAGTGTTGTTGGGTTATTGTTTTTCTTATTTACACCGCATAAGAAAAAATTTATTTATACTGGAATTGTTTGGTTAGCTGTTCTTGTTTGCTTGCCCATGCTTATATCTTCTCCTCAATTTATTATGGATTCCTACATCGATTGGTATGAAGTATTAATTGAAAAAAATGGACAAAATATTGAGTCTAGCATGTTTGCTGGCATGCAAGACATATCTGTAATGGGTATGATTCGTAGAATTTTTGGTGTCTACGAAATGCCCAATATGTTTGTAACGGTTCCTGCGGGGATACTTATGTTATTGCCGCTTCTGCGTTTTAGCTTATGGAGTAATCCATTATATAGGCTTAATTATTTGGCATTATTACTCATCGGACTTGTGATATTTAGTTCTTCGGCAGAGTCGCCAACATTTGTAATTGCTGTTATAGGCTATTTAATATGGCATGTACAGCAGTCTTATAAAGATACGTTTCCGTATAAAGTTTTATTGGTGCTAATGCTACTGCTTACCATTTTTTCGCCTACCGATTTGTTTCCAAGATTTATTAGAGAGCAGTATATACTCCGTTATTCACTAAAGGCGCTGCCATGCTTTGTAGCTTGGCTTGCTGTTGTGTACACACTCTTGTTTAGTCAGTTCAAAAACAAATTGGCATGAATAAGTTAGTTGAAATAGTAATTCCTGCGCACAATGAGGAGCATAACATTCCTGTAATTTATAGTGCGATACATAATGCAATTGCTGAAACAAGCTATGCTTTCAAGGTTTTGTTTGTTGACGATGGTAGCACCGACGGAACGCTAGAGGCTATTCATGTATTATCGGCTCTTCATGACAATGTATTTTATATTTCTTTGTCCCGAAATTTTGGACATCAAAATGCATTAAAAGCTGGACTGGATGCTTCTTCTGCAGATATAGTCATTATGATGGATGCTGATATGCAACATCCACCAGCATTAATTCCTACATTGTTAAAAGTGCACGAAGAGGGGTATGACGTTGTGTACACTGTAAGAAAAGATAATGAGCATATTTCATTTGCCAAAAAATATACGGCTAATTTATTTTATAAATTAATGAATTACTTATCTGAAATCGAAATTGAACCAGGCTCTGCAGATTTTAGACTCATGAATAGAAAAACCCTTGATGCATTACTGTCAATGCCTGATCAAGAAATATTTTATAGAGGGCTCGTTAAATGGATTGGGTTTAAGCAAACAAAAATCGAATACGAACCTCAGGCAAGACATACTGGTGTTACAAAATATTCTACTAAAAAAATGTTGAAGTTTGCTATTACCGGTATTGCAACATTTAGTAATAAGCCGCTTTACTTTGCGGCATACATGGGTTTTACTTTTGCAATATTATCGGTGCTTTACATTCCCTATATTATTTATGCGTTTTATAGTGGTACAGAAGTACATGGTTGGGCTTCTATTGTTGCAACCCTTGCCTTTTTTGGGGGCATTATACTGATGATGCTTGGTATTGTTGGTATATATTTGGGTAAGCTTTTCGAACAAAGTAAAAACCGCCCTCAATATTTAGTGAAAGCAGCCAAACTATGACACCTCAAATTTTAATTAGTTTTGATGTTGAAGAATTTGATATGCCGCTCGAGTATGGCTTTACGATACCATCGGAAAAACAATTAGAAATTGGATTCAGCGGTCTTGAAGCAATCGCTTCGTTACTCAATCAAACAGATTTTGCCGCAACACTTTTTACGACAGCCAATTTTGCGGATCATTTTTCTTCTAGCATAAAGGCTTTATCGGATAAGCATGAAATAGCCTCTCATACCTATTATCATAGTTTTTTTGAACTTGAGCATTTGCAAAGTTCAAGAGTAAGGCTCGAGCAAATTACGGGTAAGCCAGTAACTGGGCTTCGAATGCCACGTATGAAACAAGTGCCAATGGAGGCAATAAAAAATGCAGGTTACAGTTATGATGCATCTATGAATCCTACATGGCTACCTGGCAGGTACAATCATTTAGATAAACCCAGAACTTGTTTTGTTGAAGAAGGGATGTTTCGAATTCCTGCATCAGTGTCTGCGAATGTTAGGCTTCCGCTTTTTTGGTTAAGTTTTAAAAATTTTCCCTATAGTTACTATTTGCATTTATGCAAGCAGGCGTTGCAAAAAGATGGTTATTTGAGTTTGTATTATCACCCTTGGGAATTTGTAGATGTAACAGGGTATGGCCTTCCCGCTTATACTACAAGGTATGCAGGGCAGGAGCTACTAGATAGATTACATCAATTATTAAATGATTTAAAACCGTATGGTTCATTTAATACAATGCACCAGTTTTATAGTGGGTATAACAAATAGTACTAGCAGTTAGATACTGCCAAACCAATTGTATCTGTTTTTAGCAATCCAGCGGTAAATATGGTCCCTCCATGTTTTTGGTACATGCCTACCAGCAGCTAAAAATTTGTAAGGAAAGGATAGTTGTTTAGCTATTTCAATAATGGCGTCTGATTCTATAAACAACTTGTTGTTTGCAATAAATATTATCGAATTGATGTCTTGTAATGACGGGTACTTAGCAACTATAGCTGCGCCCTCTATACTGGATAGTGGAATTTGTTTTATTTGCTGATTCTTGTCACCTTTGGTAACAAATTTGATGCTACTATTGCATAATTTACATCCGCTATCAAAAAGTAGTACCATCTTTTCCATATCCAAAAGTAAGTTACAATGTTTGCAGATCCTCAAATAATTATTAATACCGATGGCGAGGCTATTTATTATCCATTGGTATTTGATGGCGCTGAGGCTCAAAACTTATTACAAGAACTATTGCAAAATATTGAGTGGCAGCATGACCAGGTAATTATGTTTGGGAAACAAATTACCACCAAACGAAAAGTGGCTTGGTATGCTGGAGAGGGTATCAGTTATACTTACGCGGGTAAACGAAAAGATCCGTTACCATGGACTCCGTTTTTATTATCCATTAAAGAAAAAGTAGAAAAGCAAACGGGTGCCACCTACAATGCTTGCCTTTTAAACTTATACCATGCTGGTGATGAGGGCATGTCTTGGCACCGCGATAATGAAAAAGAAATAGTGCCTGAAAGTTCTATCGCCTCCGTAAGTTTTGGCGCCCCCCGAAAATTTGCTTTTAAACACGCTGTAACAGCCCAAAAAATAGAGCTCCTATTAGAGCCAGGCTCAGTTTTAGATATGCGCGGCCCAATCCAGCAGCACTGGTACCATGCACTGCCACCTTCTAAAAAGGTAAAAGACCTTCGGGTAAATTTGACCTTTAGATTGTTAATAAAATAGCAGCATTTGAGTCTGCATGCTCTTTTGTTAGTGCTATATTTAAACTACAAATATTTACTATGAAAAAATGTATTGCCCTTATTATTGGGGTTTGCTTTGCGCTATCAAGTTTTGCTCAAGCACTTTCAAAAGATGATCGTATGCAGTGGTGGCGTGACGCTAGGTTTGGTATGTTTATTCACTGGGGCATTTACGCAGTGCCTGCTGGCGAATATAAAGGTGATAAAAACCATGCCGAGTGGATCATGAATACGGCTAATATTCCAATTCCAGAATATGAAAAGTATGCTGCTTCTTTTAATCCAACTTCATTTAATGCGGATAGTTGGGTGGCTATGGCCAAAGATGCGGGCATGAAATATATTGTTATCACCTCTAAGCACCATGATGGATTTTGTTTATGGGATAGTAAAGTTTCTGATTATGACGTGATGGATAAAACGCCTTTTAAGCGCGACATCATGAAAGAATTAAGTGATGCTTGTAAAAAATATGGTGTTGTGTTTTGTATGTACCATTCAATTATGGATTGGCATCATCCACTCGAAAATAAAAATGACATCAATAGATATAATCAGGAGTATTTGCGTCCTTGTTTAGAAGAACTGGTTACAAAATATGATCCAGGTGTTTTATGGTTTGATGGTGAGTGGGTAGATGAATGGACCAAGCCAAAAGGCGACTCTTTGTATCAGTGGCTTTTAACCTTAAAACCTAATTTAATTGTCAATAACCGTGTAAGTAAGGGCCGCAATGGTATGCAGGGTATGAATATCAATGATGCTGCTGGTGATTTTGGAACGCCGGAGCAGGAAATATTAACCGAAAAATCTACCGAAGATTGGGAGAGTTGTATGACGATGAACGATCATTGGGGATTTAATAAAAATGACAATAATTTTAAATCAAGCAATCAGTTGGTTTGGAATCTAGTAGACATTGCTTCTAAAGGTGGGAACTATTTACTCAATATAGGACCAACAGCTGCAGGTTTATTTCCAGATTCAAGCATACTTCGTTTAAAAGAAATAGGTGAGTGGATGCGCATTAATGGCGCAGCAGTGTATGGCGCAAAAACCTGGGATAGTTTTGGAGAAGGTGCTAATGTTAGATATGCTACAACAGCTGCTGGAAAATTATTGGTGTATATAAATGGATGGCCAAAAACATCTATGACACTTAAAAAAGTTAAACCAGCACCAGGTACTAAAATCATGCTTAGTGGATTTGATAAACCACTTGAATGGCATCAAACAGAAGAAGGTTTGGTGATTTATTTCCCTTCGGCGCCGCCTAGTAATCCAGGGCGTGCCAGTGTGTATGTTTTAAATTTAGAAGGCACAGCGCAGTCGCTAGCGACTGCGCCACAAATAGGTAACGCCGATGAAGCCAAACTAAAATCTAAAGTGGTATCGGGTGTGTCTGAACGTGTTGTTATTGCAAGCACTGAAAATAATGCAACCATTCGTTTTACCACCGATGGCTCTGAGCCTAATTTAGGTTCGGCGGTTTATGCTTCTCCTATATTGGTTACACGTAGTGGTTTAATTAAAGCAGTAAGTTATGTGCCTGGTAAAATGCCAAGTGAAACTTCGGAACTTACTATTGTTAAAGGAAAGCATTCGCTTACACTTGCCCCAAATTATGCGGCGCAGTATAGCGCCATGGGTCCTGTAAGTTTAGTGGATGGTATTGCCGGCGATGCTAAAAACTTTCATAAAAACTGGTTAGGGTTTGAGCAAAAAAATATAGAAGCCGTTATTGATTTAGGAACTGTAAAGTCTATCAATAAAGTATCTGGTTCTTTTTTAAAAAGACATAGCGAGTGGATCTTTTTGCCAAAATCATTTAGTGTGTACACATCGGTGGATGGTAAAAAGTTTAAGCTCTTGAAGGCACAACAAATTTCGGCACCTAAAAGTGCCGAATCTGCTGAGGTTGTAAAAATTGTTGTTGGTAAAAAAGTAAGTACAAGGTTTGTAAAAGTAGTAGCTAACAACACAGGTGTATGCCCTAGCTGGCACGCCGGTAATGGCGGTAAGGCTTGGCTTTTTTGTGATGAAATTACCGTTGAGTAAACCTAAGGAACAAACAGTTTAACTTGTAATTTTTTTTGCAAATCTGTACTAAGCTTAGAAAGTAAATCATACCCAGTTGCTTTTTCAATTAAATCAACGGTAGTGATATATTTTTTCCAATCTGTGTCCAGTGTGTTTTCGTTGGGGGTATCTACAGCTAGTATCCTTGTATCCGCATTTGTTCTAGCTAGGTCTCCATTTCCAATTGGAAGAATAATTGCAATTTTCCATACTCTTTTTGGTACGGTTACTTTTCCATTGTTAATGGTTTCGGCGTATCCATTGCTTCCAGTTCCACCCTTGCCATAGCTGCCCATAATGGTATACACTTCATATCCCTTTTTTACTTCTCCGCGTAAATAGGTTTCTAAATCGGCCCAAGCACGTTGATTGTTTTGTGGCGCTTGCGGAATCATATTGGTCATTAAAAAAGTAGAACTGTTTGCTTCTACCGAGCTTGTTCTATCTGCAGAGGGGCAGTTGTGTCCTCTATCAAATCCCGAACCACTATAGCTATTGCTTTGCACTTGATAATAGCCGGTAGGCAAACCTAAAAATGCTGCAAAATTATCTTGCCTAGATGTAGTTCCAATATTGGTTTCATCTAAATGCCATGAAACCCAGTTAGGTGTTGCTCTTGCACTACTATAAGAAATAACATAATACTTTTTATCAATTAAATAATTTTCTGTGACAGCGGCGCTATTGGTAGCGTTAGAAGGATTTCCAAATAGCATGTTGCTATTATCACCATCAGTTGGTGGAACATCGGGCCCAGTTCCTGAAGGCAAATCTCTACCTGCTGCAGGGGTACTGTAATTGGTAGTGTCAGGTGTATTGTCTGCGGGCTCATTAAATGTGATGCCAGGCTTACCTGCACCAATAAAAATAATATCATCAATGTTTACTCGTGTAGTTCCTGTTTTTCTAATTTGAAATCTTGCGGGTTTATTGCCGGTTATTTTTATTGAATCGGTAATAAATGTGCTACTATTTGTTGTAAGTGTATTTCCAATTTGTGTATAGCTCACACCTTTATCTGTAGACATCCAAACTGAAAGTTCCGAGTTGCCATCGCTTCCAAATTTGGCGTGGTTAATTTTTATCATTGAAATACTATCAATGTCAAAATTCATTTCAATTTTTCCGGTTCTAAGTCTAACTGATTGTGTGTTATTTTTAATGTCGGTGGCTAACTTTCCAAGTAGTGCATCATCAAAAGACCAGACGCCCGTTTTGATGGTTACAGGGCCAATTGCATAGGCGGCTTTGGTTCCCATTTCAAAATCTTCTTTGATAACAAATGCTGCTGGTACATGCACATAAGTTGTTACTGGTGTAGGTGTTGTGGTGTCGTTTTTCTTACATCCTAGTAATGCTACAACAAGCAGCATGCTGGTAAATAGTTTTTTCATTGAATGAGTCCCTTAGTTTCATAATTAATTAAGTCGCAATTTTAATTATATTTATTCTATATATAATGCACATTGCATTACGAAATCGTTAATATGTTAAATTACAGGATGTTACAACGGTTATTTTTTTTATGCCTTTTATGTATAGGTATTGCTACTGCTCAGGCGCAGTCAAATAAAGCGGTTACCTATACCAATCCGGTATTGCCCCTCGATTATTCTGACCCGGATGCAATAAGGGTGGGAGATGGTTATTATATGACAGCGTCAAGTTTTAATCATGTGCCGGGCCTTCCTATTTTAAAATCATACGATTTAGTGCACTGGCAATTAATTGGGCATGCGCTTACTTCACTTACGCCGGTTGAACATTTTAATACGGTGCGTCATGGCGGTGGTGTTTGGGCGCCAAGTATTAGATTTCATAACAATCAATTTTATATTTATTACCCCGATCCCGATTTTGGAATTTATGTAGTTACTGCAAAAAATATTGCGGGACCATGGTCGGCACCTGTTTTAGTAGAAGCAGGTAAGGGGCTTATTGATCCTTGTCCACTATGGGACACAGATGGTAATAACTACTTGGTGCATGCGTATGCTGGAAGTAGAGCTGGCATCAAAAGTATTTTAGTAATTAAAAAATTAAATGCCCAGGCTAATAAAGTAGTGGATGATGGTAGGTTAATTTATGATGGACACGAACTAGACCCTACCATTGAGGGGCCTAAGTTTTATAAGCGTAATGGTTGGTATTATATTTTTGCGCCAGCGGGTGGTGTAGCAACAGGATGGCAAACGGTGCTACGCTCTAAAAATATTTATGGCCCTTATGAGCGTCGTGTGGTAATGGAGCAGGGCGTAACTAATGCCAACGGCCCGCACCAAGGGGCTTACCTCGAAACGCCAACTGGCGAAAGTTGGTTCTTGCATTTTCAGGACAAAGAAGCCTATGGTAGAATTGTGCATTTACAACCTATGGTTTGGAAAAATGATTGGCCTATTATTGGTGTGCAACCATCAGATGCGCCAATTGGTAATCCTGTGTCAAGTTATGCTGTACCTGGAGGTAAAAACATATTGTTAAGCGAAACGCTGAATCAAAATTTATTGTGGCAGTGGCAGGCTAATCCTTTGCCGCATTGGAAAATGAATTTAAATGGGGTAGACCGTTTTTATGCGGTTACTAAATTAGATAGCACGCAAAATTTATGGAACGCGCCTAATTTATACATGCAAAAAATTCTTGCCGATAGTTTTGAGTTTACAGTTCAGCTTAGGTTTAAACCCAATCAGGTTGGCGAAAAGGCGGGCTTAATTTTATTTGGATCTAGTTATGCATATATAGGGCTCGAAAAAACAGCAGCCGGTAATCAATTAATTTTTACACGTTGTTTATTAGCCGAAAAAAATGGTAAAGAAGAAAAGCAGGTACTTGCACAAAATGTAAGTGGTGCTGTTTATTTGCATTTGACTATGAAAGCCGGCGCCATAGCTAGTTTTGCTTATAGCACCGATGGTGTCAATAAAACCACAGCTTCAACAAATTTTATAGCAAAACCAGGTAAGTGGGTAGGTGCTAAAATGGGTATTTTTTGCAGTGGTGAGCGTATTACCAATGATGCTGGTTTTGTAGAAATGTTATCTTCAAGTATAAATTAAATCTTATGAAAAATACAATCTACTTTTTATTGTTGTTGGCGTCAATTACTTTACAAGCGCAAACCAAAAGTTATAACAACGAAACCATTAGTTGGAATCATTCGTGGATTGTAAAAAGTACGCTCGCACAAAATTTACCCAATGTGCTTTTAATTGGAGATTCTCATGTTGAGCGCTACTATCCTGTTGTAAATAACCTATTAAAAGACAAAGCAGTTGTAAGTAAAATAACTACCTCATTAAGCATGGGTGATGCAACCTTTATGCCGCAGCTTGCTGGTTTATTGGCGGGACACAAATTTGATTATATCTTTTTTAATAATGGACTTCATGGCGTATTGTATTCGCCAGCGGAGTATGCATCTTATATTAGTAAAGTATACAAGCTGCTCACTAAAAACAATCCATCGGTTAAATTTGTATGGGCTAACACTACAGCTAGGCGTGTGCCCAATAAACTAGATTCATTTGATGCTTACCACGCGGATGTCATTGAAAGGAATAGGTATGTGAGTGATTTTTGCAATAAAAAAGGTATTACAGTACTTGACTTTTTTACCTTAACCGTCAATGACAAAAGCCTTTTTACCCAAGACGGTATTCATGTAAATGAAGCGGGCGTTGCCGCTCAGGCTAAATTGATTGCTGCGGAGGTTAAATAGTTTTATCGGATTGTATAATATCTTATAAATTGCAGGCATGTATGCAACAATATTAATTTCCTAAATATGGACAAAACATTTGAAAAATTCAAGCTTTACATCGCCCCTTTTGGGTTTAGTGATAAAGATTTTAATGTTTTAATTGAATATTGCGAACCCATGCATTTTAAAAAGGGTGAAGTGATCATGAAAGCTGGTGAAAAGCAAGGATCCATTTACTTTATAGATAAGGGGATTGTCAGAAACTTTGTTTTATCGTCAGAAGGGGAGGTTAAAACTTATGGTTTTAGGATTGAAAATATGCTCATTACGGGCTATGGCATTCATAATTATAAAAACGAGAATAGGGCAAAAGTAAATGTGGAATGTTTGGAAGATTGTGAGCTGATTCGCATACCTATACAGGCGCTAAAATTTATGGAGGAACACAGTAAAGACGCGCATAAAGTGGCTAGGTATTTAGCAGAAGCGCATACACTCGAACTCGTTAGTTTTATTATTGACATTGATACTATGCCTGTTTTAGAAAGGTATAATAATTTAGAAAAAATATTTCCAAATATTCACCAGCGGGTGCCGCAGCATATTATTGCATCCTATTTAAGGGTTACTCCTGTGCATTTGTCTAATGTTAAGAAAAAGAGTTTTCTATTAAGTAAAACAACACCTTCTTAAGTAGTAGAAAAATTTCTACTTATATTTTTTTATCTAATATTATTAAAATAGTTTAAGACTTTTTAATTTCATTTAAACGTTAAAATAGTTTAACATAGAATAATTTCTACGCGTATTTCTTTGTACTCATAAAAGTATAAAGAATATGTTTAAGCAATTCATACGTCATTCAGTCCCCCCATTTTTTTTGTTTTTTGTTTTGTTGTTTGCTAGTTGCACTAAGGAAGAATCTGTTTCTCCTTTAACTCAAAGCAAAATTTACTTAACCGGCACAGGCAGTACACCCACCAAGTGGTATTTAACGAGTTACGTATCTACGGCTACGGTGCTTCCGTTAAACTATGCCCAAAAGCGTTACTACAAGACCTTTGCTGCCAATAACCTATACAAAGATAGTGATGGATTTGTAGGTTCATGGGACATGCCAGGTACGGAGCAGCTTATTGAGCGCTACGTTAACTACCCATCAGGTTCACCTGCCACACAGTCTTACAAGATTGTTTCAATTACAGCTACTAATCTCATCATTTTACACGATTATAATGGTACACCAATCACAGCGGTTTACACTGCGGGTAATTAGTTTTGTATTTGTGCTACTATGCTGTAAAGGCCTTCGAGCACAAAACATAAATCCTATCAGCACCGTATTTAGTATTGGTGCTGTTGGTAGTATTGGATCTACCACACCCAGTTTTTCTGGCCCCGTGGTTATTGATGCTGCTGCTTGTATTAAACTATTTAGTGGGCTTGGCACGTATAATGCTACTACCGCTGGACTTTTTGTAAGCAGTTGCATAGTTCCGGCATTTACCAATTCTCCTTTAAAGCTCATTTGCTATCCTAATCCTGTAACCACAACGTTATGGGTTAAAACAGCTGAGCCTGTTATTGAAACATCGGCTACGGTAAGTTTAGCACTAATTGGCGCAGATGGTAAAACAGTAGGCGCCTACAACACAAGTTTAGCACAACTAAGTGCAGGATATGCCATCAATGTTGCAAATAAAGCAGCAGGTGTTTATTATATCCGCTACAAATCAATCACCCAAACAGGTGAACTAAAAATCATTAAAGTTAATTAACTGGTACCCACTAACAATCAGTTTATGTTAAAGAAATTTATTCAAACAGCGTTACTACTTGTTGTATTATGTACAACCGCAACTACGTATGCCCAAATTG
>Ga0209230_10000444_pt1 | contig 16348 bp, 14 predicted proteins | sample LakOntMetagenome_FD_187467 | JGI IMG/M metagenome (GOLD analysis project Ga0209230, IMG submission 187467) | Freshwater and sediment microbial communities from Lake Ontario - Sta 18 epilimnion Metagenome (SPAdes) (version 2) | ecosystem: Environmental > Aquatic > Freshwater > Lentic | place... | reverse complement strand
TAATAGCATCAAATTTATTATTATCGATATATATACCTTTGATATCAGTTAATCCTGTAAATAATGTTGTAATATCTGCATATGTCTTTGGTTTCTTCATCATTTTTTCTCTAATATATTCTACATCTTCCAAACCTGCTAAATCAACTACGGTAAAATAAGAAATGTTGTTATCTGAATAAGTTATTTTTATTGTAATAAATGTATGACCTCGAGAACTATCTGGATTATTTGGTGTCCATGCTTTATATTTAACATTTCCATTTACATAGTTAATAATTTTTTGTAAATTGTTTATGATGTTGTATTTTGTATTGTATTTAGTGTCATATTGAGTTTTTTCTATAAAATCTGCACTTTTTAAAAAATTTTCTTTTTTAGCAATATCATTTTTTTCACTATCTATATACTGAGGTTTTCCATCTTTATATGCTATATTTATAGTTTGTCCAATTTTTTTAATATTATTATTACCTACATTATCACTCTTATATAATTCAAATGCAGATTCTATTTGAATCTCAGTTATATTTTCGTTATCTTCTTGTAATAGCGTTATTACTCTATAAATAATTCCATTATTTTTGTCTGTATCATTTGGATTCTGTTCATTATGAAATAATGTATATGATTTACCTGACCCAGAATAACCGTAAGTAAATAGTACGACATTTGCTGTAGTTAATAATTTTGGAATATTTAATGGATTTGATACTTCTTCATTTTTTTTTTCATTTGTTAATTTCTCATAAAATATTTTATTACCATTTCCATCACGTATAATACCTGCAAATATATTATTATTATCTATAGTACTATCTCTATCAAAATTGGTATAATCATATATTTTTTTTCCTTCATTATCTAAATTTATTAATTGTTTTGCTGCACCAATATACCTGTTTTTTGTATCGGTCTTTATTGATTCTTGTTTGGAGTTACGATGTATATTATATTCGTTTTGTGTTATATTAAAAGTCTCAATTTGTTTAAGTAAAGCATCCTGTCTTTTTTTTAATAATAGTCCTGTTCCTCCTTTAATTTTATATTGCCTTTTTCCTTTATGTATTTCTCCCTTTATTTTATATTGTATTTTTCTTTTATGTATACTACCTCCTGCTTTATTAAAAGGACGGATTCGTGCATATAAACGTACTAAATTTCCTTTTAATTCACGTAATTCACTTTTTTCTTTATTTATAGATGTTTCTCTTTCGCGTAATCTTGTTAACTCATTCTCAGTAACTATTTCATTATCTTGTGTTTGTGTTTCTTTTGTATATTTGTCTTTTTTATTTGGATCTAATGCATTAATTTCATCAATTGAGTTATTAATATTTTTTTTTATTTGATTTGCTCCAGCTGCTGCTTCTCTTAGTCTTGCTGCCTCTGCTTCAGCTGCTGCTAATCTTGCTGCATCTGCTTCAGCTGCTAATCTTGCTGCATCTTCTTCAGCTGCTGCTTTTGCTGCTGCTCTTGCTGCTTCTGCTGCTCTTGCTGCATCTGCATCTGTTGCTGCTGCTAATCTTGTTGCTGCTTCTGCTGCTTCTGCATCTGTTGCTGCTGCTAATCTTGTTGCTGCTAATCTTGCTGCTTCTGAATCTGCATCTGTTGCTGCTGCTAATCTTGTTGCTGCTAATCTTGCTGCTTCTGCTTCTGCTGCTGCTCTTTCTGCTGCAACTACTGCAATTGCCATCTTTTTTAATTTAAAAAATACTTCTAATGCCGCATTTGCTTGTTCTAATGCTGCTGCTACTTTACCATAAGTGTTGGGTGTATAACAATCTTTTGCATAAGTAAAATATATTTTAGCTTTTCTAAGTACTTCGTTTTTAGCTTTAGTTATATCATTATTAAGTGTTGTTAATTTTTCTAATTTTAATCCAGTTATAGATGTTCCTATAAGTGTTGCATATTTATCAACAAACTGTTCAACAGTAGCAGGACAATCTCCATCTGCTCCTCCCTTGCGTTTGGGTTTTCGCATCTTACCTGTTTGCCACATTTATTTTTTGCGTTTATTGACTTAAAGATATAATAACTTCTATTCTTAACATAAATCATTATGTCTGGAATCTATCTAAAAGAAGATGCAGATGTTGAAGTACTTTCCATTGGCGAAGGTAGCGAATTCTCTTACGAACGTACCCCTCCTAAACGTTCATTCGGTGTCCCACCCATCGGTCATGCTGGTCCTGCTCTCGGCACTGACCTCCTCATCAATCGCAAAAAGGTAAATTCTGAAATCGCAAGTCTACACTCTTCCATTTCTGGTAGTCTCTCTGGAACTGAAGAAAGTGAATATACCGAAGAATCTGGTGAAGATTACGCACCTCGTGGTCGCAACAACGATGACTCTATGGCAAATCGTCTCGCCGGTGAACGTCATCGCATTGAAGAAGAACAAACAGAAAAACAAGAAATTCTATATCAACTGGAACGCCTTGAATCTAAGGGCATTCGTCTCTCAAAAAAATTCACTATGCAAAGCGAACTTGATGAAATGCGTAGCGAATACCATCGTCTAAAACGTGAAAAAGAAGTCGGTGCAAGTATCCGTTTCCAACGTCGTATGCTTATCGCCGTCGTAAGTGGCGTAGAATATGTCAATGATCGCTTTGACCCATTTGACGTCCAACTTGATGGCTTCAGTGTCCACGTCAATGAAGGTATTAATGATTATGACGATATCTTTGAAGAACTTCACGAAAAATACAAAGGAACTGGTAGCAAAATGCCACCTGAACTTCGTCTCCTAATGAGTCTCGGTGGCAGCGCCGTTATGTACCATTTAACTCAAAGTATGATTAAACGTAGTAAAGTACCCGAAGTTGAAGATGTCCTCCGTAGTGACCCCGCACTAATGAAACAATTTGAAAATGCCGCCGCTAAACGTATGGGCTCTGGTGGTGGAGCAGGTGGCATCTTCGGTATGTTAGGTAACCTCTTCGGTGGCTCTGGTGGTGGTAACCAAATGAGTGGTATTAGACCACCCGCTCCACCTCCTCAAAATGGTGGTGGTATGGGCACAGGTCGCCCAACTATGACAAATCCTTCTTATCAACCAGAAATGACTGGACCTTCCACCGATGTAGATGATATGATTGCTCAAATTCACGAAGAAATTCACCGTCCTCCTCAATCATATAACAGTAATCGGTTTGAAACAATTAGTACCATCAGTGATGAAGAAATCACCAGCATTATTGAAGAATCAACCGACCTCAACGGTCTTCTCGGTTCTGGTCGCCGTGGTCGTGGTGGTCGCAAAGCCACCAATAAACGTACACTTGAATTATAATTTTTCCAAAGGATATTACTTTTTTTACAAAATATTTTATCCACATAACAAAATAATTTACTTACCCATTCTCTTTACGGTACGGAAGTGTTTTCCCATATTTCCACTTAGTTTCTTGGCAGATTCAAGGGGATTTACGGTACTGTACATTACGTGCTTAGATACATCCATGAAAGACTTGGGGTTAATAGCACCTACGACGAATGCTAATAGACCACCGCTGATGGATAGTAATAGACCTACTAAGAAAGCGAATACAATGAGTACTAACTCAATGATACTCCACCAGTAAAGTACGGTACGACGTGTATCCTCAGAGCACTTGCACTTCTCGTTCATTAGGTAACGCACATACATTACGGCAAGAACGTAGAAGACGAATGTGGCAAGACCGAATAGCATGTAGAATACACCAAGTAACATAGCTACATTTTTACCGAATTTCACACCACTGGCAAGACCAAGGTTGATGAGTAGTATGGCAAGGAATACAACTACGGCAACATATAACCATCCCTTGATGTAGTTACGGTAAGGGTGCTCGGCACAAGGGCAACCAATGCGTTCAAGTTTTTGGATATAAGTTAGTGATACAATGGCAAGGGCGAGGACTATCAAGTTTATGATAATTGTTCCAAGATGAATCATCGTTCTATGAATAACATAGGATTTTTTTCTTAAAAAACTTAAAGAAAAAACCCTTCAATATCTCCCTTTCTTTCTTTTGGTTCAACATATTTAACACCCAAATAGTTTAATATATCCTCCTCCGTCTTTAATACAGGAATTGTCTTATCTCCTTCAACCACTTTGAATCCGTGTTCGCTTAATGAAATTCCACGAGTTAATGCGTGTTTTCTCAAGGCTACATTGAATTTATCCGAACCTGTGAAATAAAGTACCGCAAATCCATATTCATTCTCAGGGGTCAATAGCAAATCTATGCGACGAGCCTTTTTCTTAGAACCACTCAACCGAACAATACCCATACATTTCTTAGCACCGTTTGCCAATGTCTCAATGAGATATTCCTTCTCACTCGCAACCTCTATTAATTTTTTAAATAGTTTGGGTGCTTCCTTTTTAACATCATTTGGCATAGTAATAAGAACATCAATGTCACCGCTATCCGCCAATTCACGACGATAACTTCCAACGATGGTCATTTGTAATCTTTTATCAACCGATTTCACAAGTTTCTTTATTAATTTTTCGTGGGATTCCATCTCTTTACGAGGTATCCGTGTATTCAAATCATCCACATATTTTAAACCAATGGTTTGTTTTTCGTTTAATATATCTGGTGTTTCTATCACCGCCTCTTGTAATTTCTTCACCGAATCAAATCCATCCTTCACTAATTCACGTGCTTTTGCTGGTCCAATTCCATAAACCTCCAATATTTCTTTGATACCGCCAACATTACGTTCCTTCAATACTTTCTCTGCACTTGCCAATACACCCGTTTCTATGATTTCTTTTATTTTATGTTCAAGTTTCTCACCGATTCCTGTTACACCAGCCACATCCTCAAAGGTATGTATAGGTTTATTCAAATCCTTGATTCCCTTGATGACTTTTTGATAGGCTCTCGCTTTAAAAGGTTGTTTGTCCTGCATCTCTTTTACGCGCATTACCTCAAGCGCATTAACGATGGAGTCGGTGTAATCCATAGTTGCGTTCGTAACTTTCTTTAATATCTAACCATTTAAATTTTACAAAAGGACTCCAATTTTTATTGTACTGACCCCAATCATCATACAAAAGTTTCTTAAAATCATCAATTGCAACTGCATAACGCATATAGTTATATATTTGTTGAAACAAACATTCTAATTGTTCTTTATCACAAGGTGCGACTGCAACAATATCTGATATAGCCTTCAATAAATAACCAATCAATGTATGAGGTGTTACATTATGAATCCATTGATGGTCTAATAATGTCATCCATGCTTTTAATGCACCATAAATACATTTTTTCTCTTTCACATAATCACAAAAATCATTGTATGCATCTTGTTGTTTATGTAATTTTAATAACCATCCCTCCTTATTCACATAACCTTCCCATAAAATCTTACATTCGTTTGCAATAGAGACTTCGTCTAATACTGTTTTCATTTCATTTAATAATTCAATATATAACTCTTGATAATCGTGCTGAACCATCATAATTTCCCAAACGAGTTGAATATAAAGCGGAATATAGTTTGGACGAAGAATTTTTAATATAGATTGAATAATTTGTTTGGCATTTTGAATACTGAGTTTATTAAGATAAGATATAAACTCTTTACGAGCAACATCATCTTCTGTGATTGGTTGAAATAAGCGTTTCTGTACCAAAGGTATACGAGACTCACTTAGTGTATTTGGTTGACGACGATTACGCCAAGCTGGTTTTGAATTGCGCCACGTTGAATGGGATGACATCTCTGGACGAAAACAAGGATATTTCGTAACTAATTCTTGGATACGCCTTTGCATATTTGCATCCGGAGTTAGATTTCTATTATGTACCTCCTGAAATATAGATAATGAAACAACCTCCATATCGTATTAAGGATTTCGGTCGTTCCTAATGTATATCAACTCTTTCTTAAATGTTAGCAAACTGTACGGATATTGTGGATAGGATTGAACTGTTTTTTCAAGAGTATGATATCACAAAAACAATAATAATATGTCCAAATGATACGATTGTTAATGAAATGACACGATTGCTATATAGTGCAAATCATAGCATTACAACATTATATGAATCGGACAATGATGCAACAAAAACAACTACTTCTATTGACTCATTCTTAAACCATTATACAAGGGTATTAATATGCAGTATATTAACATTTGAAGAATTACACGATAGTGAAACCTATGAAAAAATACAAGAACATCCAAATCTTCTTGTTGCAATTCATACACCATCCGAACACGTTAATGTTATAATGAATACATTTCATTTACATCAAGAAAAATATTATGGTATTTGGTATAAAGAAGGTGAAGATATTCCACAATTTTATGTTTCACCTTAATAGAATAATATGAAGGTAAACTCCAGAACCATTGTATGGATTGCCATAATTATCCTAATTGCCGTTGTACTTTACCTATATCTAATGAAGCGCCCCGAAGGTTTCACCTCCGGAACTAAGGTAACATTATACTATGCTCCTTGGTGTCCTCATTGCAAAGATATGATGCCCGATTGGGATTCCTTCGCTCAAAAAGTAAAGGATGCTAAACTTCCCATTGAAGTAGAGAAGGTAAGTTCCGAAGATAAGCCCGAAGTTATTAAACAAAAGGGTATCCAAGGATTCCCATCCATTCGCGCTGAGAAGGATGGCAAGGACAAAGAATATGATGGTCCTCGTACCAAAGATGCTCTATTCAAGTTTGCCCAATCTTTAGTTTAACCGTTTCGTATGTTTTATTTATAGTTGATTCTATTTTTTCTTCTGAAAGTAAAAGGCGACATCCTTTTGCATCCCATACAAGCGGTAATACACCTAATTCTAATTCTGTTGATAAACAAATGAAGTTTGGCAACAATTGACTATAATGTTGAATGTTTAAAATGTTATTTCTATGAATTATATGAAGCAATGTTCCAAAATAACTTAGAAAGTTTTTACAAGGATTCTCTGTAATCTGACTATTTATATTACGAAGATAGAATCCATAAATACTATGAATGTTTACTACTTCTTTATGATACATATTATGAATAAATGCTTCTATTGGAAAACTATTCGTCGTACTACCATCTACATAATGTTTGCCTTGAATTATTTTGGGAGGAAATACCATCGGTATAGCCATTGAAGCAATAAGTGCATCATATACAATTATATTAGGTGTATTATCTACATTAAAATAAGTAGAGTCGTTGGTGTTTAAACAAGTGGCACATACAGTAAGCGTTTTCCCTGTACGCTTTGCCAATTGGACGAATGTTATATCCTTTGATATTTCAGCATATGCATAATATGCATCTAATAATGTGATTATTATTGTATAATCATCGCAATATAATCTTTGAAATACATTTAAAAATGATGTCATTGTTATGTAACGACATTCAATCTTTTTACTCCAACATATTAAACATTCTTTTATTTGGACGGAAGACAATTGAATATTAACTAAAAATGCAAATAATGACCCAATGGATGTACCTGCCGAGTGTTTTAAATTGGAATATATATTTGCTTCTTCTAATGCTTTAATGACACCTATATATGCTATACCATCTGCACCACCTCCACTAAAGACAATATGTTGAATCATTATTAAACTAAAATGAAATGAACTCTTAAATAAAGAGAAAACGATTTATTTTAATCATTTTGTGTAAGTATGACAATAAACTCATATGATGGTAGCACACGTTTTTTCAATTATATTGTCAATACATTAAATGTCAAATCTTATTTTCCAAAATTAATTAAATTTAATAAAGATAATACGTTCGTCTATAAATGTGGATTAGGTTATAAAGAATATAAAACAATTTATTCAGAAAGACCCCTTGTAAAAAATAATGAAGATATTCTTCCATTAGGCGTTGGCAAAAAAACTCGTAAGTTAATACCTCCCAAATTAACCATAAGTCAATTTAAACGGTTATCTTTATTTTCAAATGATGTTTCTGTTAAACTAATTGCTTTCCCTATAATTCTTATAAATATTAATTCACTATGTGGTAAAATAAAAAACAATCGGAAACATTTAGTTGTTTCTATATTAAATAAAGCAACTGGAACACTTGAAGTATTTGATGATAAATTACCATCAAGTATAGAAATATTTGGTGAAAAGTTTTTGTTAAAAAAGACAATATCTGATTTGATGATTCCAAAAATGCAAACACTCGTTCCAATGGAAAACCCACTTACTATTGTTATACCGCAATTCAATGAACGTTATTATAAACTCTTTATGACAACTCTAAGTGAGAATGGATATTCTGCAGATAATTATACAGCACACACTGCATTCACTGCAAACTATTTATCCGAACGCATCAAACATCCTGAGTTATCATTTGATGAAATACACACAAATATTATAAAAAAACTACGGAATCATACAAAAGAGTTTTTAGAGTGTTTTGATATATTACGAAATAGCACACCTAAACCAATGCCTTGTGATTTACCAGAAGAAATATTAAATCCAGAAACACTTCGTTGCGTTAAATCAGATAGTAATACTGGAAAACGTGTTCAGGGATTAGTGTCTTCTAAGAAAGCAAATAAAATCAACATTCATGAACATTTCTTAGATTCACAATTGAGTGAAACATATCTCTTTACAACAGAAATTGGAGCAAATCATGCATTATCAATGAGATATCTTCAATCTAAATACGGTTCTATTTCTTCTATTTCAAAAGGAGTCTTTAAGTGGAATACATTGAAATTAACAGCGAGTTCCGATTTCAAAGAAACTTGGGAGAATGGAATGACAAATCCAGAAGTTAGATATATTGTATTTGGTATTTTATTAACATCTCCTGAAATTATAGAAGGACACGCCAATTCACTTATTTATGATAAAACCACACGTGAATTAGAACGTTATGAACCAAATGGGGGAGATTACAATGAATTTGATACGGTTGGATTAGATAATGCAATTACGAAATATTTTGGAGACCGCATTGGTACATATATACCACCAATGTTAGTATGTCCTATTGGATTTCAAAGGATAGATGCAAATGAATTAAATTATGGAGCAAAAGATATTGGAGGAAATTGTGCTGTATGGGCTTTATATTATATGGAATTACGTTTAGCGAATCCGCTATTTACTCGTAAACAAATTGTTGATTCTGCATTAAAAGGCATACGTAAAAGGGGTAGTTTCATTATGTTTATCAATGGATACCATAGACATATACAATTGGCAATGAGACAATTGCGTAAAAAAGTTAAAAATTAGGTCTAATGTTACCTATAGAAGAATGTCACCACCACAAATATCATTACAAGAATTATACAATATGCGTGAAAGTAAACGACGCAGTCAAAAGGAATGTTTTGATACAGTATTAGAGAAGTGTCATTATCGTATAAGAAACGTTGCAAACCACGGTGGTCAATGTTGTTTCTTTGAGATACCACCGTTGATTATTGGATTACCATTATTTAATCGTGGAGATTGTATTGAAAATTTAGTATCCAGTTTAAGACGGGTTGGTTTTTTGGTTCAGATTCTACCAGAACCTCATTTAGGGGTAGTATATATTTCTTGGAATCCGGTTGAATTAAAACCAGCTCAACCTGCATTACGGAGACGTTAGACATTTGTAACTGCTTTTTTCATTATTTCAGCCAAATAGGGTTCAAGCATTGAAACGGTTTGTTTCATTCCAACCATTATTGCTAATTTAAACATTTGTTCCAATAGGAAAATCAATAGAATACCTGTTACTACATAAATGAGTAAATCAAATGCGGTACGTTTCCAGTCATAAGGTTCAAGGATAGATAAACTTGAGTTGGAAGCCGGTGAGCGAGCATTTGTGATTTCACTGACAAGTTCGGTTTGACGAACATAAGGTGTATATTTGGGTTCTTCAAATTTGGAGGGGATACCCGTAATACTTGGAACTAAGCTTGTATCGGTAGATGTCATTTGAATTGGTTTAGCAGCGGGAGTGGATTGAAGTTCATTTAATGTTAGATAATCTTGTAATTCTTCATCATCTAAGTATCCTTGAACGGACTTTTGAGGGGGTGTTGGTGCTTGGTTGTTGTTGGTGATAGTATTTTGACCTCCGAATTCTTCATTTTGTACTTGTAATGCTTTATTTATGTTTTTCTTAATATCATCGGAAAGAGGATATTGGTATATAGGTACTTGAGTTCCACACGTTCCTGGGCTTGTTTTTGCTTGAGAAGGTGTCGTTGGTAGAGGTGGTCCTCCTGTGAACTTTTCAATAGGAGAACATACGCCATACGTTTTACAAGCATAACTATAATCATTTGCAAGACCATTGTATGTCGTTCTATCAGATAATCCCATTTGTTGTGTTTCAAAGGGTTCGGCAATCAATTGTCCGGACTGAGACATTCTGGTTCTTTGTGCGTTTGGTGCATTTGGGTTAGGACCATTGTATATACCCGATAATTCGCGACCAGATGCTTCAGGATTAAAAGGGTCATAAGGGTCAGCGGATGCCTTAGGAGATGGTACGGCACAACCCATCTTCTTTTTAGTCTTAAATGAGTCAACACCCCATGCTTCCGCTATGGTACAATAACTCATAATAAAAACTCCTAATCATAAAATAGATTTTTAATTGTGAAATGCTGTATAGGATGGAGTTCATTTACGCACTTTTAAATGGAATGGTTGCTGCCATTTTTATTTGGAGTGCCTCGTTACCAAGCGTACCTTATCCAGTGTGGGTTATAGAGTTATTTAACAATCCGATTGTTACGATGATAGCACTTTTAGGTGTATATGCGATATTTATAGTAAATGATAGATTGGCAGTATTGATTGCATTATGTATATTATTCTTGTTAGCGGATATACATATTCTTGGGAAACCGAGAGAAAGAGAATACAAGGAGAAAGGAATAAATAGTTTATTGTTATAAGGTAGGTTCAAGATGGATACATCAATATTATCTGTATTATCAATATTTATGCTTCAGTTGGGTTCGCGAAACTTGATGTTTGAAGCGACGGATGCCCAAAAGCGTATGTTTCGTCATCCTGGTTTACAAACAATTATTTTAGCGTGTATGTTCTTTGTGAGTACACGTCATATAGCGATTAGTATTCTATTAGCGGTATCGTATGTTGCATTTGTATATGTATTAGCAAATGAGAATCATCCGTACAATGTTCTTCCGAAGACATGGTTACAAAAAGAAGGAATTATAGAACAAACGATTGCAGCAACCGTAACTTCTGTAAAAGATACATATAAAGAGAATTTGGCAAAATTATATTAAGATTTAGAGAATTGCACTGGTTTTCCCCAATAGTATTTATGGGCATCAGTGCGAACGCGAGGTGCGATACGTAAGATATAGATGAGACATAGTAAGAATAATAGGATACCTGCAATAACGAAAATGACGGTTCTTGTACCTTGTGCTTTAACAGCAATAGATAATAGAGCAGTTACACTTACAATTAATAATAATCCAATGACGAAAATAACATTTGAGTAAGCCACTGTACTATCTAAGTAGAGTATCTTAGCCAAGTTATCAGCCTTTTCACTACCCAAGTCCATTTGTTTCAATGTTCCATCGTAATAATTGGCTTGTTGAGACATAGCATCATTTACATTTAGATATACTTGTGTTGTTTGTAATTGATTGGCAATTATAGTTGTGTTTGTTAAATAATCAGATATTTGTTGTAGGACAAAAGGATAGAGTGTACCATTTGCATAATCACCTTTCGCAAGTGTATTTGTAGTAGCTTCAAGACCTGATAAATCATAGAATGAACCAACGAATGCTTCTTTTTGAATACTACGTCCAATGAAATAAAATAGTAAACTTAATAAAGCTCCGAATGCAAAAAGACTAATCATTGTTGCGCGTTTTTGAGCGGGTTCTAATGGTATGAAATATACGGCTAAAATAGCAACAATAACTACAATTCCAATTATCCAAGATATCATACTCAATGTACTCATCTTTTTAGCAATTTTACTTTGACCATCCATATAGGATTTATTATTTGCCAAATCTAATTGAATTCTTTCTAAATCTGTTTTAGCATTATTAATTGTATCTTGATTATTTCTATATTTAGTATATTCACTATCTAATACTGATGTAATATCTGTATTATTACCTTTGGTAAAATCATCGTTTATTTTTAGAAGAGTATTTAAACGATTTAACAATAGATTTAGTAAGTATGGGGTGAGATTCGTACCAGATGCAGGTGCAACATATTTTTCCCACATATACATTGCTGCATATATTTCAGAAACAATGATAAATAAATAAAGAATACGTTGGCAAACAAAGAGATTTATTTCACTATTATCAACGGCTTTATCTAAATCAAATCCAGTATGTAAATCAAAAGGTGATGTACTTGTGCTATATTGTCTGTTTCCACCTGCTGTATCAAAATATTTACCAGTCCAAATAATTGGAGAACCAGATACATTATACGGTTTTAATGTAACATTTAATAAATTTTTAAAGTTATTCCAATTATTACGAAGTAAATCATAATTCATAGCAATTGTTTCTAAAGTATCTTTAGATGCAGTACAATTTGCTATATTAAAGAAACCACTTAGATTATACTTTGTTGCGGCACTTGTATCTGTAATTAAAGTCCAAGCTTCAGAATCCCAAGTACTTCCATTTAATTTATATACGGGTGATGTTGCTGTAGGAGCAGGACAACTTGCACTTATACCAGTACTTTTAAATGTTGCATAATCTAAAATACTTTTTAAATTCGTTGTGCCAAAATTAGTACCTGCTATAAATCCAGCTGCAGTTGAATCTTTCAAATAATCATTCAATACATATTGGACTGTACCTGCAGAATCAGTGTACTTTGTAAAGTTTTGTTTGATATAATTAACTTTACCTGCGATATCAACTTTTAGAACGTCAATGATACCCATTCTTCTAATGTATCCTGAAGAAAAAGAACATTAACGTGCGGCGCAAACACGATAATAATAGTATTGTCCAGAACATTCATTATAATGAATAATTCTTACAACATCACCGTGTTTTAAACCAAGATAACGTGCCATTACATCACTCTTAAGAATTGCAGGCAATTGAAATTTATTTTTTAATAGATAAGAAGTTAATAGTGTAACTACATCTTCTTCTGTCATCTTTTCGTGTAAAGGAACAAGACTATGTTTGGATGGATTATATTGTAGTTCCTTGAGTAAATACATTTGCATTATTCCACCGAGAGAAGCAAGTGCTTTATCTTTTAGTTCTAACGTGGTTAGACTGGTAGATGAAGGTTTCTCAGTTAAAACAATCATAAATGATTTACGGTCATAAGTATCAATAATATCTTGACCGGTACTATCTTTCCATTCTTTAATATGGTCTTTTGCAAGTTCCTTATTTAGCGCGAAAAATACTTTTGTATGAGAAGATGATAGTCCAATGATACGACTATAATAACTTGCTGGAGGATGTTCCTTGGCTTCTTCTAAAAAACCAGATACATCGTCTCCACGTGTCTTTAACATTTCGGCGACATGCATAATGGCTCGTTCGATATTTGTATTGGTAGTCATTATATATATTATGGAGGCTTCTCCTTAACCAAAAGAATAGAATCAATTTTTATACAAAAAAAATATTATAAAAAGAAATATAATGTGAAACTTTTTATTCCTCATCCTCTTCCTCATCAACTAATTGCATTTGTTGAGGAGTCGCTTTATATTGTAAGCCAATCCATCCACCTATCTTAGGATATGCACCAAATGTTCGTTCCATATAAGCTTTGACTTGAGCTCTTTCAGGTACTTTCTTACCCTTTGGTATATTTTGTATAGCCCAAGTGCGGAAATCAGTTTGCATAAGTTGGATTTGAAAGCGTTTCTTCTTATCTTTGGTGACTTCAATACGGTCTTCAATATATTGACCTATTAAATCATTATTCTTCTTATAACCTTCTGTCGCAATACGAACATCCATTGGTTCGCTAACTGTCTTTGCATCCATATTCTTATGATGTTCCAGTAGCATTGACATAAATACCGGAGCCCATCGTTCAAACTTATCACTTAATTCAATATCAAGTGGATGTTCATTTGGTAATGTAGGGTTTTCTACGAATTTACTTTTAAATTCAATCACACGAATACGACGCCACGTACCTCCATCATCACTGGGTACTTCTGGTAATTCATTACAGGTTAATACCATCTTAAATTGGGGCTTAAATTCAATCGGTTCTTTGAATAATCCACGAGCCATAATTCTGTCTCCACCCGTTAATTCTTTCATTAGACCAATGTTTAGTTTTTCACTTTCACCCGGTTCTTGCATAATAGCAAACCGTCTGCCCTTGGTTCTCTCTAATTCTGATTGGGCTGCATTAGAAGCTGCACGTTTCTGTGTAATTAAACTTACTGGGAGAATACAATAATATTCTCCAATGGATTTTTGTAGTAATTCAAATATTTTTGATTTACCATTTGAGTTATGAGTTACTGTAAAGTCACCCATAAGATAACGATGATTTCCATCAAGTTCAAATCCATAATAGTTATCTACTGTAGCTTTTTGAATATTGAAACCATCAAGTAGAGCATTTTTATTTTTTGTACGAGCATGAGCACATTTATATGTTAGTTTACACGGAATATTTTCAATACCTTCGCCATAAATTTGAATACGATAATAGATTCCTGTTTTAGGTCCATTTTTAGCATTTGTACATGTCTTATTAATTTTTTTCATATAACAAGCGAATCCAAGAGAACGCGCAATATACACAATATCTTCCATAAGCTTTTTATTTTTTTGTATAATTTCATATTGGTTAGAGTTAGATTGATAATGACCATCGGAGTCAATAATACCTGCAAGTAGTTCAAGTCGCTGTTGTACAGATGCTGTTTTATAATTCTGTGGAATATGTTTATTGCGAATTAGATGATTATTTTGAAGTGATTTAAGGAATGTATTCTTGAATCCTTTTTCAGCACTAATACCATATGTTTTTGCCTTATCACTATCAGAATAAACAGATAGTTTATGGTTTACGAGTGTTTCTTCATAATATTGTACAATTTCTTGATCCATTGTTGTAAATACTGCACTATTAGAATGACCATCGCCGAGCCAATGTCCAAGTAGATAAGGGTCTATGTCTAATTTTTTTTCTTCAAATAGAATTTTATCACTTTTGTAAAGAGTTATATTACCTTTTTTGAGCCACCAAGAATGCCATTGAAGAAGATCTGATACTTTAATATCAAGAACATCTCCTGTATGAACCATATTTTGTACATTTAATGTATCACGATAAGATTCTGCTTCTTCACGAGTGGATAGTGTTTTTGACTTACGAATGGGTGATAATGCTTTATTTTTATTATATTCAAACCAAGCAACACGATAATGTGGGGTTTTAGTATAATAACCATCGGTGCGTTTTGAAATAGAAACCAAGTTTGTAAACTTAATGGATAGAATATGGTCTTTATTTACAATGAAAGGGTCTCCTTTAATAGGTTGAATTGTATACATTTCATCTTCACCACGGAATAGTTCTTTTACTATACGAGGTGTATTATCATCACCCATTAGATATTCTCCTACTTCAATATCTTGAACCTTTTTAGTAGTTCCATCATACATCATAATTGAAGTATCCAGTGCGTGACATCCGCTTCCTGTACATACATAGAATTTCTCTTGACGGATGCCACCATCCAGACACATCGCAAGAATATCCTTCATATATCTACGAATATCGGGTTTTGCAAATACTTGACTTAGGAATAGTTCAATCTCTGTTGCTTCTAAAGTTGATTCATCAAATTTAGAATAATGTGAACCCGTTGAGAATGATACATAATCATCTGGTAATCCATCACGGAATTCGTGCATTCTGAGGTCATATACACCATTCTCAAATCCGAATAAATGTGGATGGGAATCTAATAGTTCTTCAAATTTCTCATCTGTAAATAAACATTTACATTCTGTCATAACTGATGCTTTGTAACCTGCCGATTTCAGTTTTTTAGCAATATCCAATACTTTCTTGGATTTTTCTTCATAAGAAGCTCTGTTGTTTTCATCACGATATGCCATCTCATTCCAATGCATTGCTCTTTGTAAGAATTTACTGCAAATATTGGTGGATAGAATTGTACGAAGTTTAATACCTTCTCTGGTTCTTACCCATCTATGTTTATTATCATCAAATGCATACCAAGTATCACTACTTGTATAACGATAACGGTCTTTATACATTGCATGAACTACCCGAGCAATATCAAAGTGACCTCCATCACTTCCAACACATTTATCAATCAGTGATAGA
>Ga0209230_10000443_pt1 | contig 16357 bp, 4 predicted proteins | sample LakOntMetagenome_FD_187467 | JGI IMG/M metagenome (GOLD analysis project Ga0209230, IMG submission 187467) | Freshwater and sediment microbial communities from Lake Ontario - Sta 18 epilimnion Metagenome (SPAdes) (version 2) | ecosystem: Environmental > Aquatic > Freshwater > Lentic | place... | reverse complement strand
AAATCATTAAATTAGGCTATTGAAAAAATCATATGAAAACAAATCTACAAATCATTTTGTCATTATTCCTTTGCATAGGAATTCCGAGTTTCGCCCAAGTTTCAAGCAGTTCACTATCAAGTGCAACTCAGAACAATCCACATTCTCGCATTCCCGCGTTTTTTACTTTTCAAGAAAACGACCGTCCTGCGATAGCTGAATTCACCAATTTCTTAAACAGAAACTATCAGATCGGTGATTTTTCATTTCAATTATTGCAGAAAGAAACTGACAATATTGGATTTGTTCATTATCGATATATCCAATTATTCAAAGGAACTCCAATAAAAGGAACCATGTTAATTGCTCATACAAAAAATGGCATGGTACATAGTTTCAATGGAGAAACTACCACCGAAATAAATGCAATATCTGAGACATCTATATCGTCTGAAGCCGCACTCAATTTGGCAATGAAATTTGTTGGAGCAACAACATACAAATGGCAATTAGCCGATGAAGAAGCATACATAAAGAAAGAACAGAACGACCCGAAAGCTTCCTTCTATCCTACTGCAGAAAAATTCATTGTTGATGCAGGGAAATCAAATTACCGCTTAGCATATCGCTTCGATATTTATGCGCAAGAGCCAGTATCCAGAAAATATGTTTTTATTGATGCGCAAACGGGTGCGGTTATTTCATCCGAAGATCGTATTCACGAAACCGAAGTTACCGGTTCGGCAGTTACTGCATATTCTGGTACTCAATCTATACAAACTGATAACACTGGAACTACATACCGATTAAGGGAAACTTCTCGTGGATTAGGAATTGAAACCTATAACTTACAAAAAGGAACAACCTATACTTCGGCTGTTGATTTTACAGATGCGGATAATATTTGGAATAATGTAAACATCAATAAAGATCAGTATGCTACTGACGCTCATTTTGGAGCAGAAAAAACCTACGACTTTTTTCAAACTAAGTTCAACAGAAACAGTATTGATAATGCGGGATTCAAACTAATTAGTTACGTGCATTTCAGTTCAAATTACGTAAATGCATATTGGGATGGAACACGCATGACTTATGGAGATGGAGATGCTACATATAGCCCATTGACATCGATGGATATTTCGGGTCATGAAATTACCCATGGATTAACAGAAAAAACAGCAGCTCTTGTTTATTCATACCAAAGTGGTGCATTGAATGAAAGTTTCAGCGATATATTCGGAACGGCCATCGAGTTTTACGCAACACCTTCCATTGCCGATTGGTTAATTGGGGAAGATATTGGAGCTCCATTTCGTAGCATGAGTAACCCAAATGCCAATAGCCAACCAGACACATATCTTGGAACTTACTGGTATACTGGAGCTGGCGATAATGGTGGCGTGCATTACAACAGCGGAGTGCAGAACTACTGGTTTTATTTACTATCTGTGGGTGGATCTGGAACAAATGATATTGGAAATGCATTCAGTGTAAGCGGTATTGGAATAGACAAAGCTGCTGCAATTGCTTATCGTTGTTTAACAACCTACCTTACTTCAACGGCTCAATATGCTGATGCACGCACCTATTCTATTCAAGCTGCAACCGACCTTTATGGCGCTTGCTCTCCAGAAGTTATTGCTACAACTGCCGCTTGGTATGCAGTTGGAGTTGGCTCGAATTCACTTGCGGCTAACCCGACTATTTCATTTAATGGTTCATCCACATTTTGCTCAGGAAGTTCTTTGACTTTGAATGCAAATATACTCTCTAATTATCAATGGAATTTAAATGGGCAAGCAATCGCTGGCGCAACTAATTCAAGCTATGTTGCATCAACAGCTGGCTCTTACACTTTGAGCACCTTACTTTGTGGAAATACATTCACATCCTCTCCTGTTGTAATTACTTTAACTTCAGCATCGGTTAGTGTAAATGCTTCTGCTACGAACTCTTGCCAACCCGTTACCTTAACAGCCAACGCTTCTCCAGGATATGCTATTCAATGGTTGAAAGATGGCGTTGTTATCTCGGGAGCAACCGCTACAACATATACTGCTTCAACATCTGGCAATTACTCCGCAAGAATCTCGAGCACTGTTGGTCCGGCTGAAACGCTTACCAATACAACCACAGCAAGCATTCCAGACAATTCGTGTACTGGAGCATTTACCAGCATAACTACTAGTGGCCTTCCTTCATCGGTTTCCTCAACTGGAATTAACATTAAAGTAAACATCACACATCCTTGGGTTGGGGACTTAAAACTCTTTTTAGAAGCTCCAAATGGAGACCTTCTTGGACTTGCAAATGCAGTGGGCGGCAGTGGAGATAATTTCACCAATACCATTTTTAGTGATGCCGGTTCCAATCAAATTCCTACAGCGGGAGCGCCATATACTGGCACATACAAACCTTGGCAAACGGTATTTACAACCTGTACCTCAACAATGACCAAAACAAGCTTTGCTGGATTAGGGAATGGTTCAATCAATGCAAATGGTATTTGGAAATTACGTGTTATTGATGCCGGCGCTGCCGATCTTGGAACCATCAATAATTGGTCAATCACATTCCCTCAAACCATTACACCAAGTCCTGATTGTGGACCTGTAACTTCAACTGCAATTGGGATTACCATCTCAAACCCAATAAACTATTATGTAGATACTGATGGAGATGGCATTGGTTCTTCAACTTCTGCTTCTTTATGTAATTTAACTGCTCCAGCAGGATATTCTTCCACAACGGGCGATTGCAACGATAACAATGCAAACATTCAATCTCCTGTTAATTATTATGTAGATGCGGATGGCGATGGTGTTGGATCTTCAACTACTGAGTCTTTGTGTAGCTCAACCGCTCCAGCAGGATATTCTTCCACAACGGGCGATTGCAACGATAACATTGCAAACATTCAATCTCCTATCATCTATTATGTAGATGCTGATGGCGATGGTGTGGGTTCTTCAACTACTGCGTCTTTGTGTAGCGCTACCGCTCCTGCCGGATATTCTTCCACAATGGGCGATTGTAACGATAACAATGCAAACATTCAATCTCCTGTTAATTATTATGTAGATGCCGATGGCGATGGTGTTGGTTCTTCAACTACTGAGTCTTTATGCAGCTCAACCGCTCCAGCAGGATATTCTTCCACAACGGGCGATTGCAACGATAACAATGCAAACATTCAATCTCCTATCAACTATTATGTAGATGCTGATAACGATGGTGTTGGTTCTTCAACTACTGAGTCTTTGTGTAGCTCAACCGCTCCTGCTGGATATTCTTCCACAACGGGCGATTGCAACGATAACAATGCAAACATTCAATCTCCTATCAACTATTATGTAGATGCTGATAACGATGGTGTTGGTTCTTCAACTACTGAGTCTTTATGCAGCGCAACTGCTCCAGCAGGATATTCTTCCACAACGGGCGATTGCAACGATAACAATGCAAACATTCAATCTCATATCAACTATTATGTAGATGCTGATAACGATGGTGTGGGTTCTTCAACTACTGAGTCTTTGTGTAGCTCAACCGCTCCTGCTGGATATTCTTCCACAACGGGCGATTGCAACGATAACAATGCAAACATTCAATCTCCTATTAACTATTTTGTAGATGCTGATGGCGATGGTGTTGGTTCTTCAACTACTGAGTCTTTGTGTAGCTCAACCGCTCCAGCAGGATATTCTTCCACAACGGGCGATTGCAACGATAACAATGCTGATATTAATCCTGGAGTTGCGGAAATTTGCGGAAACGGAATCGATGATAATTGCGATGGAAATACAGACGAAGGTTGTACCACATATACATACTACATTGATGCAGATAATGATGGTTTTGGGAATGCATTAATTAGTTCAACAAGTTTCAGCAATTCTGCTCCGGCTGGGTATTCCGCTTTAAATAGCGATTGCAACGATAATAATTTTGCAATTAATCCTAGTGCTTCAGAAATATGCGGAAACGGAATCGATGATAATTGCAATGGAACTATTGACGAAAATGGTACTGCATTAACTTCAATTTCTTCTATAAACGGACCTTTAGGCGTTTGTAAAAGTCAAACGGGTGTTGTGTTTAGTGTATCTGCAATTTCTGGGGCAACAAGTTATACATGGACAGTTCCAACAGGAGCAACAATCACTGCTGGGCAAGGAACCACAAGTCTTACTGTGAATTTCTCATCTACACAAGTTGCAGGAAACATCTGTGTTAGAGCATCCAATGCCTGTATAACAACAGCACAGTTTTGCCGTAGTTTGACAATTTACACTGTAAAGCCAGCAACTCCTGTTGCTATCCTTGGATCTAACATCGAAGTTTGTCCAGGAAGCACCAAAACATTTAGTGTTGCTGCTGTTGCAAATGCCATGACATATACATGGACTGCACCAACAAACGCGAGTGTACTAAGTGGACAAGGGACAACAACGGTTACTGTTAGTTTTTCGGCAGCGTTTGTTTCTGGAAGTATGAGTGTAACTGCTGGAAATTGCATTGGTACAAGCACTGCAAGAACACTGACTTTGTATAACAAACCGGCAACACCATCTTCGATTACTGGCGCAAGTATAGGGCTTTGTGCGGGAGCATCGGGAACATATACATGTACAGCAATGACAGGAGCAACATCCTATCTATGGACTGTTCCTGCAGGTTGGACCATAAACAGTGGACAAGGAACAACAAGTGTGAACATCACACCAGCAGCGTATACTAGTGCAGCAATTACAGTTAAAGCCGTTTCTGCCTGTGGTGCAAGTACAGCTAGATCATTAACGATTCGATCTACTCCAGCAACACCTGGAACAATTACGGGTACAACTACCAATGTTTGTTCTGCTGGACCATACACTTACAGCATTGCAGCGGTAACAGGTGCAACAAGTTATATTTGGACCGTTCCAACAGGATGCACAATCTTAACAAACTCAGGTACGAGTATCACCATGGGAACATCTTCTAGCTTCACAGCAGCAGGAAATGTAACGGTTAAATCTTCAAATGTCTGTGGCTTGAGTACTGCTAAAACACTTTCAATTAGTCCAATCCCATCTCAACCTGCTGTAATAACAGGAACTGCAGCGGTTTGTAGATTGCAACAAGGAGTTGCATATAGCACAACTGCAGTTGCAGGAATGACTTACGTTTGGACCGTTCCAACAGGAGCTACTATTTTTAGTGGACAAGGAAATAATAGCATTGTGGTTAACTTTGGAACTTCGGTAGGATCTATTACCGTTAAAGCTTCCAATGGATGCGCATTATCATCAGCTCGTTCGTTTACCGTTACTCAACTTGCATGTAGAATGGTTAATGACGAAACAATTGAAACGATTCAAGATCCCAACTTCGACATCTTCCCGAATCCAGGACATGGAACATACACGCTCCGATTGAATAATATAGAAAGTTCTGCTAAAGCAAACATTTACAGTATGACGGGCCAGCTAATCCAACAAATTAATATTCCTGTTGGAACAATGGAAATACCTGTCAATTTGAATGATGCTGCCGAAGGAATTTATCTTCTGCGCATAGAAAGCGATACTTTTATTAAAGAGTTGAAAGTGATTAAAAACTAATTCAGCCAATATTTAAAAATCCCGGGGGCTATTTGTCTTCGGGATTTTTTAAATTGTTCGTAAAAGCAATAAACATCGAAGGAAAGATTAATGGTGGTTGAATCGAGCTTAAATTTTCTGCGTTTGCTATGTAGTTTTTTTCTGCTCTTCTTTCTGTTGATTCAAATTGTTTTTGCAAACTAAAATTCATCGCTTGAAACAACTCCAAATTGAGTTGTTGGTTAATATATGAAAAAGAAGAAACCCACTCCAGCATAGATTGTTTCATTGAAATTATCTATGAGAGTGCGTTTTATCTTACTTCAATCGGCTTTAATTCTTCTGCGATCAGTCTGCCATACCTGGCTAAATTGAGCATGAACAGAAATACAAGTGGATAGAAAAAATAAAAGTGCGATTTTTTTTAGTTTTTTTGAGTTAAAAATGTAAATATAAGAAAACTTGTAATCATTAATTGTTGTGATTTGGGTTACCTATTAAATTAGCACTGATTAAAGTTGTAATAGAAATATTTTTGTAATCCCATTAATTTACCAACACTTCTTTGGCAGCATTTGGCACAGATTGGCTTCCGTCAGGATAAATTACCTTTAACGTGTATTGATAAGTGCCTTTTCCTGCAAGTGTTTTGTCGGCAAATTGATTGTTGTTATTGATTACTTTGTATTTTGTAAGTCCTTCTGCATTAGGCGTTTTTCTGTAAAGTAAAAAGCTACATCCTTTGGGGAAATTACCTTCCCATTGCAGCAATATTTCCTTTTCATTGGCATTGTAATTTACTTCTAATTTATGCTCGCCTTTTTTAATACCTGTATCATAGGTGCGCAATTGAATCGGTGATTCTGTTGTTGATACCAAACCTGCACTATCTATTGATTCTATTTTAAAACTATAATATGTTTTTTTCTTTAGATTTTTGGCAATGAAAATACCTGTTGTATCTTTTACAGACCAGGTTTTTAGTACTTCCCAATCGGTAAAATTTTGTTGTTGCATTAAAAGTTTAACACTTGCTAAATCGGCACTTTGGCTATTGATCCAATGAATTTCTATGGTTGTATCTTTTACAAAAACATCTTTAAAAACGGCTTGCTGCGGAGGAATCACATCTAACCTTTTAATTTTAACCATTGGGCAAGGTTTGGAATGGTTGTAATTGTTGTCTACAGCGATAATTCGGTAAAAAATATCACGTGTAAGTGTACGTTTTTGAATGGTATCTCTAAAAACGGTATCTGCTAGAATTTTACTAGTTAGAATGCTGAATTCGTGGTCGGTAGCATTGGCAAAATACACACGATAACCTTGTAAATCTGGTTCATTACCTGGATTCCAAACCAAAGTAACAACGCCATTGGTATCGATTGTTCCTTTTAATCCAATTGGTAAAGCTGGTGCAATACTATCGGCAACGAAACCGTACATAGGCATTGAAAAAGCACCATTGGATGCGGTATCTAAACTTTGAACTTTGTAAAAACTACCTTTGTAAATAGAAGAATTTTCATCTGTAAAAGTTCTGGCTAAAACTGGCAATATTGCGCTAATTGGTTGATATGGACCATCAATTTTCTCAGATTTATGCACCAAGAATCCTTTTAAATCAGGCGTTTCATCAGGAAAATTCCATTTTAATTGCAATTGGTGCTTGCCATTGTCTGTTACAATATTTAACTGAGGAGCTGCAGGTGGTGTAAAGTCGCGCGCCATACCAATTACTTCTGTGGATGCTTCTGAATATTCGCCAAATGCATCAACACCATAAATTTTATAGCCATATTTTCTGTAGTTTATTACAGAATCGCGGAACAAATATATTTGGTAAGATGTATTGTTTTGGTCGGCAGGTACAATGAGTGCTTCGTTTAACTTAATGGTTTTATTTCCATCATTTCTAAAGAGGTGAAAACCAGTAAAACCAGCATTTGATTGCGATCGCCAAGAAAGCTGCAAAACTTTATCGCCCGATTCGCAAATTGGAACTGGAGGAATTCGGTTCGGAGTTGTTTCTGGACTTACGAGTAAAAAAGTAGTATCGCTTTTGAAACCAACGGGTGCATTGTTCAACATAATTCTATAAATACGTTTGGAATCTTTATCAAGCTTAACATCTTTAAACCTCAACCCCATGGCGTTGGCAACTTTCGCGCTTTGGTCTGCAGCTATCATTGAATAGGCATAAGTGCTATTTCGCAAATCTCTTTGTTGTTGTATGTCTAATGCTTCATCACCTTTAGATGGTAGAATTGGTTTTGCAAATAACAACTGTGCGGCAATTGCAGCAAGTGTGTCTTTAATAGTAAATGTTGATTTCCAAAATGCTTCTGGCTGAACATTTAAATTTGATACAACAGTTTTGAAAACCAATTCTTTGCTTTCGTCTTGCGTAAAATCTGCCGCTTCAATTTTAATTCCGAAGGCACGAAAGGCATCAAAAGCCATGGCATTTTCGGGAGCCAAACGCAGCACAACACTATCGTTATAAACTTTTGATATTGCTTTAACACGTAAGGTATCATCTGCTTTGAGTGCATGCATGCTCAAAACAAATAAGAATATATAAATTGCTGATTTCATTAGTATGTAAATGATTTTAGTGCATTAAGGCTAGGTGCAGGATTCGCACAATTGCTAACTGGTACTGTAGTAAACCTAATTTGATACGCTCCACGGAACATGTTTTTGTAAGGAACATTAAGGTAACGATTGATATACGCTTTTGTAGTGGCGTCAACTCCATTGAGGCTATTTCCATACCTGCTTTTTACATTGGCAATGATAACTCCCATTCTGTCGTAATCTTCTCTTGCCAACCAACCAGTTTCTAAAAGGAGCATGCTTGTTTGACCGCTGTTATTCACTGAAAAGCCTGATGATGCACTTCCTCCAGAAAAACCTGATGAAGTAGAAGTTGTAGTAGTGTTATCAGCAAATTGGCTAGAAGCAGTGGAGCTTACCATTCCAGGGTTTACTTCGCTATCTGACAAAGGCCCTGAAAGTGAATTTCCGTAAAGAATACTTGTTGGTGGAATTCCATATTCATCAGGAGAAAAACGGGAAAATCTTCTTGTTGAGTAATTATTATTTACTATTCTATTGTATAAGGAGTATATAATAGGTTGAACAAAAGAAGTATGCCATGAACTTGTATAGGCATCTTTAATATCAAGAATTCTAATTTTTTGGGTATTTAAACCAACGGCATAAGTAAAACCTTCTACTTCAAACTTTTCTAGTTTTTCAGGGCCATTTAAGTTTAATTCTAGAAATTCGTATGGAGACATTCGTTCGTAAATTGTATTTGAAGCTGATAAGGCATTGATTTTATCTGCAATATTTTGATACATAGAAGTTCTGAAGAAGTACTCGTAATACAAAAACTCGTTGTTCGCTATAGAGCTACCACCAGAAAGTAATCTTCTACGTAATTGAACTCCGTTACTTATCATACTCGTAAATTGGACAGAAACACCTTGCATGGCTATATTTACACCACCAAATTGCGAATTGGTACTACTGGCAACACGAACATCTCGGTGAATGATTTGCACTTTGTACATTTTACTGGTAGCAAGAGTTGGAAGTACAAAACTTACGCGATTAAGCAACGAAAGGTAAGTTACTTGTGTTTCGAGCGGAGCACCTGATGGCTGAGGAAGAAAGCGAGCGTAGTAAGTTCTTTGGTAACCGCTGGCAGGCAAAGAATTAAACAAATCAACAGGATATTTAAGTTGAATAAAACCACTTTCGCAAGTATTTTGAGCAAAGAATCTTTGTCTGTTTAAGGGTAAACAATAAGTGATGTCTTGGTCTCTTATTTTGTCTGGCAATTCTCCTGTGGTAAAAGTAATATCTAATGTTTCGCTGATAGCGGTGCCATTTATTCTTTTTGCTTGCACCCATGCTCCAGACTGCAATTTCTGTGCTTTTACTTTTAAACTTAGCCTATAATTTGTAAAAGGTTTAAGCAAAGAGTCTGAAGTGATCATTGCTCTTGTGTTATCTGTTGCTGTGCTGAGCGTTATTGGAACATTTAAAGTTCCTTTTTTAAGGGTGAAATATTCTATGATAAACCTGAAATTTTCATTTGTAACAGTGCCATCTGCATTGTTTTTAGGCAAAGTAAATTGTGTGTTTAAATCAACATTAAAAGCAGCCTGAGGAGCCACACCGCAATCTACTCCCGTGGTGGAAGCTTGTGGAGAAATATCTCCAATCATTTTAATTCCCGAGAGCGGGCTTTCAATTGGAGGCTCGCATTTGGTTCCAATCATTAACTCGAACCTGCAATCACCTTTAACAAGCCCGCCAAGTATATTATATCGACCGCCAATGGTACCTTTCATCCATGCAGGATTGGGAAAACCTGCTTGTAACAATGCAGCAGCAGCTACATCTACAATCTTATAATTTACTACTTCTCCAAACATATTTACATCAACACCAATACTACCAACCAAATAGGCATATACTGCACCTTTTGCATACCAGCCATTTATACCGAGTCTTTCTCCTTCGGGAATTCCATCACAACTGGTAGCACCATAATCGAACATGTTCATATCGAAGCCAACCTCAGCATCTAATTTTGCTGAAAACACTAGGTATTTTTGATCAAACTTAGGTGGAATAAAAGATGCCCCAAAAGCGAATCCTGTTCCACTAGAAATACCGGGACTTCTAACAATTGTTCCTGGTCCAAGGATTTCTTCGATAATTTCAGGCGGGTCTGGAGGAGCAGGAAGTTGCTGACCTGCCATTAAATATGCACTAAAGTCGAACATATTTGCAACCCTCACACCTACTCTGCTTGGCAAATCGGGTTGCCCAACCAATATCTGCCATTTATCAGGACCTGCATATAAATATGCTGAACCAGCAATTTTTCCTGGTTGTCGGCCAACAATGGTCATTGGAACATTTATCATTACTGAAAATAACCCCTCTAGTATATTCTGTGTAAAATCATAATTCAAAACCACACTAGCTTTAACGGATTGAAAGGTTCTGTTTAGTGGATTAGTCATGAAATAAGCGTTTCCTTCTAAAGACATAGTAGCAAGGCCTCCTGAAGTGCTAAATACTCCCGATAAAGTAACATCTGCATTGTATACTTGTCCACCGCCGTTAGAACCAAACATTATGGTAGCTTTAAAACCAAATCCTGCAGTATCGCTTGGGATTAATCGAATACTGCTTAAAGTAGAACCTGGCGGAGGTATTTCACTAGGAGTTTTAGGCACTAAATTGGCAGCAGAAACGGGTAAGCTAGCTATGTTCATTCCATAAAAAGCACCTCCACCAAAACCAAATAATTCAAGACCAGTATAAATTGGAATTCCAGGTTTAAACTTGGCTGATGCATCAAAATACCAATATCTATGGTCGTTAATTTCACCAGCACCGCCCACAACTTTTACAGTGATAGTTTTGATGAATGTAGCATCTAAGCCACCCATAAAACCTTTACCAAAAATGCTATCTTCTGCAAAAAACCTAAAGAAGCCTTTTGCTGTAACAAATCCTAAATCAGCATCAATAAGGATGGCTTTTAAGTCAATACCAGTTGCTACAAGAGATGATTTTTTATTATCTCCTGAGTTCAGCCTGCCCAGAATTGCTAATTCGGTGCTTCCTCCAAACTTATTACTTTCTCCACTAAAATTAACATTGACCTGAAAATTCAAGGCAATCCTATCACCTTCTGTATCGTCCCAACTAAACATACCATGATACAATTGTCGCGAAAGGGAAACTTTGGTTATAGAAACCGGAAAACCAGCCATTTTCTTTTCTGGGCTTGCGTATGAGAAGGTATTACAACTAATGTATGGTGCTTTCGTTTCAACTTTCAATTCTTGGAAATGTACACCGACAAATCGCACAGGTATTTCGCCAATTGTAGTATTGATGCCAATACTTCCATTTAGTTTCATACTTGGTTTAAAACCGCCTGAATCTGCCAAAATACTAATAAAGGATGTAGGTAATAATTCAACGCTGGCATGCCATATCGGAACTGTAATGGTATCTTTTGGAAGCACCCTAAATTCATAACGTAAACCACCTTGCGCAGGACCTTGACTTAAAACACTAGAATATTTAAGGTGAGCAGGACTTATTGGAGCAACCATTTCACCTTTAAAACCTCCATTCACAAAACTGTTTGAAACTACTTCTAATTGAATAGAATCTAAAGAAAAGCCCCAACCTTCTAAAGAACCATTTTCGAGACTTAAAAGGTTTAGCGCTTTCAATTGCCCACTAACTCCGCTATTGTCTATCAATAAATTATTAACCTCAAAGCTTATTCTTTTAGAGGATTTAAGAATTTTCGAGTCAGCAGTATCTGTTTTTAATTCTGCAACAACTTGCGCGTCAGCAGTATCTGTTTTAGTTGCTTTATCTTCCCCAAACTCTTTAGGCAAGGAAACGCGTAATTTCTTTAAGTGAAATCCATTCCATAAAACAGACCTGTCACCAGCATAATTTGCAGGAAATTGCATGCCTGCAGGATTGCTTAAATCGCTAAAATCTAATGTTGCTTCTTGCACATCAAAGCCCCAACCTTTAATTCCTGGAATTTGAAACTTATCGAAATCTAAAGCAGCCATCCAGTTTCCTGTTCTTCTCACAGTAAATGCAAATCTTGCTTCCACCCTTTTTGAAGTGTCAGGCTCTCCTTTGAGGTTTTCTGCCACGAGCATAGTGGTATCAAAATTAACAGCTCCTTTAATGTTCAATGCTCTAAAACCCTCGCAATCCCAACTTACATAACAACCAGAATCTGCTACTGCACCTGTTGCTAAATTGATTTTTGTACCATTTAATAAGATACGTTGACCTGGAGCAATGACATAGTCAACATCTTCAGGCATGTAAAGTGTACCCATATTAGCACCAGCTAAACCAAAAGGATGAAAACAAATATCTGATGCCCCAAAACTTAATTTATTTATTCCCGAGCCATTAGTGGTATCCAACAATTCCCTTAAACCAAACAATGGAATGTTAAGCGCAGCAGCTAAAGTGGCCCTTTCGGGTTTAAAGCTTGCTGCAACAACAGCTATTGTAATATTTTCAGCTCCAATTCTCTTATCAAGTCCTAGGGGCAATCCTATTGGAGTATTGGGATTGCTTGTAAGCAAGGGCTGCCTGCTTTCGAAGAACTGTTGTAATGAATCTGCATTGGGTAAGTTAGTTTGATATGCGTCATTACTTGAAAATATTGGTAATAAAGAACTATTATCATATTCAGCTCCGGCAGAACCAGAAAAAACTTGTTTGGCCGCGTTTATTTGAAGGTCGTTGAAACTTACTTTTAATACACTTCTCATAAATGGAATATGAATATTTCCTTTGCCACGTGCAGCTGGACCTAAATAACTTATTTCTGTAATTCGCATTTTGAATTTACCAATGCTCACCGAATCTCCTAGCTGTAAGGTAGTAATTGCTACTCTATCGGTGATAACTGGAGCATCACACTCGCCCATACATGCTGAATTTACTTGTTCGCCAGCTATTCCATCACTTATGAAGAAACTTCCTGTTTCTGAAGTAATATAGGTTGTGGATGTTGAATCAAGATTATTACTTAAATAACTAACACGCCAAAAGTACCTTCCTGTATCGGCTAGAAAAAAGTCGTTTTTAATTTGTCGGTGAATCTTAAGTAATAGTGCTTGCTGTGTTTTATTGGTTTTTATGGTATCCTTAATGTTCAGCATACCAAATTTTGTGTTGATTATTGTATCAAAACTTGATTTCCGCGAAATTTCAATTTTAAATTGTTCTTCAATTTTTGCTATGAACCAATACGGATTTGTTCCAGTTAAACTTTTAATGATTTCTGGATTGGGAAGTAAATTTTGTTGCGCTCCGGCAAGTGGTAAAAAATTTTCGGGATTAAAATTTAAAGTAACAGTATGGCTTGATAAAGTTGTGTCTCTAATTGGCGAAATCAACTTTGCTGCTGGCATTCCATTTAAAAAAGTAGTATTGGCTGTTGCTGTTCTATTTTGTCCGTTTTCCATTTGAATAGAAAGCTCACTTTGAACAGTATGTGCGGCACCTCGGGTTAAAATAGCCGAACCAGGAGTTTGAAAGAGATTTCTACCTACAGAAATATGTTGTAATTGTTCTAAAGTTGGGTTTTGATTAATTTGTTGTTGAACAAATGTTTCACGCCCCAATGGCCAAGATTGCTGAACCATTGACAGGTCAGAAAAGTCTTGTGTATTATTCAATTGGGTATTCACAGTGTAACCTCTGTCGTCTACAGAAAAAGGTTCAAAACGCGCTATAATTGGAACATTTCTAAAGGGAATTTTTACACCAGGCGCGGGATAAACTATAGTAGCTTGCACTACACTAGCGGAAGAAGTTGGGAGTCCTATTCTGAAAGTACATATTTCACTTTTGCCTCCATTACTAAAAACTGCATTTTGTGTTAAATCTTCAGCTATAACTTGCCAAGCATAGGTTCGTCCTGCTTGCAATGTTGGGCCAAAGGCTGTTAGCAAGTAAAAATTTCCATTGATTATATCGTTAATCAATGGAACAGAAGTAGACTGCATGGCTTGAATTGGGTTTTGCCCTTGCTGCAGTTCAATCATTTTAAATCGGTAACTCAATATAGAACTTAAGGGAACTCCTATCGGGGGTACCCAAGTAAAATTAACATTTTGAGGTTCCATATTTAATACTTCAGCACCACAAAATGGATTTATAAGGAGCGGAGGTTGCAGAAAACTAATTTGAAAAACATTGGAACACCCCGAAGGCTCTTGGGCCGACCTAGGCTCAAGTGTGTTATAATCAATTGCCTGAAGGCAAATCTGATACAAGCCCTCAGGAAGATTCCCATTTATCACCTCTTGTTGGGTTAGTCCTTGGAATTGAACAGATGAAGGATTTAAATACACTTGCAATTCGGAACCATTGATAATTCTCACTCCGGGTGGAATTATTAAAGGCGGAACTTGAGGAACCTGATTTGACGGTATTGTTACACCTTTATCTATTGTTAAATTTTCTATACTCCCAGCAAGGAAAACACTATAAGTTTCTTGAGTTGAATTTATAATGGTAACTACTGTTTGAGTTGCCGATGAAATGTATTGCGAAAAATCGGTCGAATATGGCGGATTTACTGCTACATTAATGGAAATTGGATTGTTTTGTCCATTAACTTGTTGTAAAAAAACAATTAAACAAAGGAATAAGATTTTAGAAATTCGATTCATCATTTGTAGATTAAAAGAAATTAAATTGATACCCTGCACTGAACCACATTTCGGTAAATGGCAAAGAAACTGGACTTGTTGAGCCATTATGGGTGAGCCTTAGATTTGCTAAAAAGTTGTGTGTTTTACTTAATCGGTAATTGAGATTTACTCCTCCGTTTATAACACTGCCAGCTGTTATACCATTAAATTGATTAAGCATATAGCTGAAATTTATTCCCGTGACAAGTTTCTTATTCAGAAATGCTCTGCCAATGCCTAAAGAAGGGCCGATCAACAGTGCCTCGCCTGACAAAAAAGAAGTTCGAGAATAATTAAACCCTCCAGTAAAATTTTGCCCGGTTTTGAGTAAAGAATATGTTGTAGTTAAATTACCCACCATAACATTACTACCTAATTGATCACTTTGAAAAGGATTAAGGCTGCTTAGCTCTTGATACATTAACAATAGCACAACATTTACGGCTCTATTAACATTGCTTAAACTGTATCGATTTATGGCTGATACATTTTGATTTGCTATTGCTAATCTTGTAGTATCGTTTAATGGAATAACTCCTGCTCTTTGAATAATACCATAATTACCATACTGAATATCGAGCCCATATTTTCGTCCGGGTTGTACACTTAAGTTTACAGACCCAATGGTCCTTTCTGTGGTTGATAACTTATTTCTTAACAAGTTATCTCGCTGAATACCTATACTTCCAGAAAGGCGTACTTTATTTTTAAAAAGATTAAAACTTGGTTCGACCGTGAATGACTCAAGGTCTGTTTGAAAAATATATGCCCCCATTGAATTAAAATCTTGGTCAACTCTTTTGTAGTTTAGTTTTAGATTTATATACTTAGAAGTATACCCGATATATGCATTTCCTGCAAAGAGCAATTGCGTAGAAATATTTATGTGCATAATTGTTCTTAATTCTATGGGAACATCTTTATAATTTATAGAGTCTAATAAGTTATTCCTTGTGTATGCAGATCCAGCAACTTCGAAACCGAGATTGAAGTGTTTAAACAATAATAATTTTGAATTAATTCCCAATACAACGTTCTCGGCAGGAGTGAGTCTTAACGGAGCATCTAAATAGCTTGCCGCTTCGTCTTTCGCTTTTAATACAATTATGTCGAAATAGTTATTTTCAGTACCCACTCCAATTTTAGCACTAAAGCCCATGCGTTTAAAAGCGGGCTGTTGTGAAACAAACGACTGTGAAGTGTCTGCTCTTACTGCTTTGTTTATTCTACCAGCAATAGCAGCGAATCTAAATTTTTTTGCTCTTACTTCTAACCCTCCACCCAACATTACTATGCCACTTAAAGTATGGGAAGAAAAATTAAGACTTCTATAGCCCAAGTGGGCAGTTAACCATTTGTAATGCGGACTTACCCCAAACTGATTAAATGGTTGGGAAAAAGAACTATTTTGAGCTCCAACATTAAAGTAAAATGGCAAACTTACGCCCAATATTGTAAGCGTTGGAGATCCATTAATGCTCAACATAAATGGTTTAGATC
>Ga0209230_10000441_pt1 | contig 16362 bp, 10 predicted proteins | sample LakOntMetagenome_FD_187467 | JGI IMG/M metagenome (GOLD analysis project Ga0209230, IMG submission 187467) | Freshwater and sediment microbial communities from Lake Ontario - Sta 18 epilimnion Metagenome (SPAdes) (version 2) | ecosystem: Environmental > Aquatic > Freshwater > Lentic | place... | reverse complement strand
GGATACCTTTATTGAGAAAGACTCTAGCGTCAACGATGAGGTCGAACGTCTGCGCCATTCAGCAACAAACTCTCTGCTGACCCGCCGAGATGTGATTGTTGTGGCGACAGTTTCTTGTATTTACGGTCTTGGAACGCCGCAGGAGTACATCGACCGGATGATCCATCTCAAAGTAGGCGATGAATTCGAACGAAATGCATTACTGCGACGTTTTGTTGATGTTCAATATAAGCGCAACGACGTTGCCTTCGAACGTGGGACCTTCCGAGTTCGTGGCGATACCGTTGAGATTATTCCAATGTATGAGGAACTCGCTATCCGAATCGAAATGTTTGGCGATGAAATTGAGAAGATCACAACTCTCAATCCCCTTACCGGTGAGATTGTCCGCGATGAGGAAGAGATGTATATCTTCCCTGCGACTCACTATGCAGCGGGCCCAGAAACCATGAAGCGCGCTATGAGCGATATCCAGGATGAATTACAGATTCAGCTCAACACATTTAAGAAGCAGAACAAGTTACTGGAAGAACAGCGCCTAAGAATGCGGACAACATTCGATTTAGAGATGATGGAGCAACTCGGATTCTGTTCTGGTATCGAGAACTATTCGCGCCATCTTGATGGTCGCGAACCTGGCTCAGCGCCAAACTGTCTGCTCGACTACTTCCCAGAAGACTTCCTTTGCGTTATCGATGAGAGCCATGTAACCGTTCCCCAGATTGGCGCAATGTTTGAAGGCGATGCATCACGTAAACGAACATTGGTCGAGCACGGATTCCGTCTTCCTAGCGCCCTCGATAATCGCCCTTTAAAGTGGCCTGAATTCCAAGAGCGCGTGGGACAGACTGTTTATCTCTCTGCAACTCCAGGTAAGTATGAGATGGCAAAGGTCAATAACGATGTCGTCGAACAAGTCATTCGTCCGACCGGCTTGATTGATCCAAAGATTGTTATTAAACCAATCAAGGGTCAGATTGATGATCTCCTAGAAGAAATTAATATCCGCGCTGAGCGCAATGAGCGAGTTTTAGTTACAACGCTCACCAAGAAGATGTCAGAAGATCTCACTGATTACCTGCAAGAGCGTGGAGTTCGGGTACGTTATCTTCATTCCGAAGTGGATACCCTGCGTCGTGTTGAATTGCTTCGTGAGCTTCGCTCAGGTGATTACGACGTTTTGATTGGAATCAACCTCTTGCGTGAAGGTCTTGACCTTCCAGAGGTTTCATTAGTTGCTATCTTGGATGCCGATAAAGAGGGCTTCCTTCGTTCGGCAACTTCGCTCATTCAGACCATCGGCCGTGCCGCTCGAAATGTCTCTGGAGAAGTTCATATGTATGCCGATAACATGACAGCATCGATGGAGAAGGCAATCGATGAGACTAATCGTCGTCGTGCAAAGCAAGTTGCATATAACCTCGAACGCGGCGTTGATCCACAGCCACTTCGAAAGAAGATTGCCGATATCACCGACATGATTGCCCGCGAGAGTGACGATACTGATGAACTCATCGCAGGGATCAAGGGTGCGAAGGGCTCAATTCCATTTGTTGAGCGAGGCATGGGCTCTCTAGCGCGCCAAGAACTCGCCTCATTGATAGGCTCCCTCACCGAGCAGATGCGTGGCGCTGCCGACGAGCTTCAATTTGAACTCGCAGGACGCCTGCGTGATGAGATTAAAGAGCTCAAACGTGAACTTCGATCAATGGATGAGGCGGGACATTAAAGGTGAGTATTGAGAAGTTAGTCGTACGCGGTGCTCGCGAACACAATCTCAAAGATGTTTCACTCGAACTTCCACGTGATGCCCTCATTGTCTTCACCGGCCTATCGGGTTCAGGAAAATCATCGCTGGCATTCGACACAATCTTTGCCGAAGGACAGCGACGTTATGTTGAATCGCTATCGGCATATGCTCGCCAATTTTTAGGTCAGATGGATAAACCTAATGTTGATTTCATCGAAGGCTTATCACCAGCGGTCTCAATTGATCAGAAGTCAACCAACCGTAATCCTCGTTCCACGGTCGGAACAATCACTGAAGTCTATGACTATCTTCGACTTCTCTTCGCTCGCGCCGGTCGTCCACATTGCCCAAGTTGTGGCAAAGCTGTCTCACGCCAATCGCCGCAGCAGATTGTTGATCAGATTCTCACCATGCCAGCGACAACTAAATTTCAAGTACTTGCACCGGTAGTCCGTGAGCGTAAAGGTGAGTTTGTAGATCTCTTTAGCGACCTCGTCACACAGGGTTATTCACGTGCTCGTGTTGATGGCGAGACAATTCAATTATCAGAGCCGCCAAAGCTCAAGAAGCAAGAGAAGCACACGATTGAGGTTGTTGTTGATCGCCTTACTGCCAAGGAAGAGAGCAAGTCTCGCCTTACCGATTCAATTGAAACCGCTCTCAAATTGGCTAGCGGTCTTGTCATCCTTGATTTTGTTGATGCAAAGGGTGCAGAGAAAGAGCGCACCTATAGCGAGCATTTAGCATGTCACGATTGCAATCTCTCATTCGAAGAGCTCGAGCCTCGCTCATTCTCATTTAACTCACCATTTGGCGCCTGCCCAGATTGTTCAGGTATCGGCACAAAGCTTGAGGTAGATGAAGAGCTCATCATTCCCGATGACTCAATTTCAATTGAAGAGGGTGCAATTGCACCGTGGGCGGGTGGACATTCTTCCGAATATTTTCTACGCCTCCTTGAAGCACTTGCCAGTGAATTAAAATTTAAGCTCGATACGCCATGGAAGAAACTTCCAGCAAAGGCGAAGGAAGCGGTTATCAACGGATTCGATTATGAAGTTCATGTGAAGTATAAGAACCGATACGGCCGCGTTCGTAATTACTCAACCGGATTCGAAGGCGTCATCCCATTTATTCACCGTCGCCACTCAGAGACTGACTCCGATTTCAGTCGCGAGAAGTACGAGGCATATATGCGCGAGACGCCATGCCCGGTATGTAAGGGAGCGCGTCTGAAGCCAGAGGTTCTTGCGGTAACAATTGGTGGCAAATCAATCGCGGAGGTATGTCTTCTCTCAATCGATGATTGTGCAACCTTCTTAAAGGGAATCGAACTCAACGCCCGCGAAGCGCAGATTGCAGAACGCGTGATGAAGGAAGTTCATGCTCGCCTCGGTTTCTTGCTCGATGTTGGTCTTGATTACCTCTCACTCGATCGTCCGGCAGCCACCCTCTCTGGCGGTGAAGCACAGCGCATCCGCCTAGCAACACAGATTGGTTCTGGCTTGGTCGGTGTTCTCTATGTTCTTGATGAGCCAAGTATTGGTCTTCATCAACGTGATAACCGTCGTTTGATTGACACCCTTACTCGTCTACGTAATCTCGGCAATACCCTGATCGTTGTTGAACATGATGAGGAAACAATTCGTACCGCTGATTGGATTGTTGATATCGGCCCTGGTGCCGGTGAGCATGGCGGTCACGTAGTCGTCTCCGGTTCTTTCGAAGATCTCATCAGTTCCAAGGAATCCATCACTGGCGCGTACTTATCAGGTCGTAAATCAATCGAGATCCCATCTGAACGCCGTCCAGTAGATCCAAAGCGCAAGCTTGTGGTGAAGGGCGCAAAAGAGAATAACCTCAAGGATATTGAAGTTGAGATTCCATTAGGCCTCTTCGTCTCAGTCACTGGCGTCTCAGGATCAGGTAAATCAACTCTCGTGAACGACATCTTGTATACAACGCTTGCCAATAAGCTCAATGGCGCCCGACTAGTTCCAGGTCGTCACCGCACTGTTACCGGCGTGGATCAGCTCGACAAAGTAGTTCACGTTGATCAATCGCCAATTGGACGCACTCCGCGCTCCAATCCAGCGACATATACCGGCGTCTTCGACAAGGTCCGTGCACTCTTTGCGGAGACTTCAGAGGCAAAGGTCCGTGGATATCAGCAGGGTCGTTTCTCCTTCAACGTGAAGGGTGGCCGCTGCGAGAATTGTTCTGGTGATGGAACGATCACGATTGAGATGAACTTCCTCCCCGATGTGTATGTTCCATGCGAGGTCTGTCATGGTGCGCGATATAACCGAGAGACGCTTGAAGTTCATTACAAGGGAAAGACAATCGCACAAGTTCTCGATATGCCGATTGAGATTGCCCATGAATTCTTTGAATCTGTGCCAACCATCGCTCGCTACTTGAAGACACTCTGCGATGTCGGACTTGGCTATGTTCGACTTGGCCAATCAGCACCAACCCTTTCTGGTGGCGAAGCGCAGCGCGTGAAGCTCGCGACAGAGCTACAACGTCGTTCAACTGGTCGCACTATCTACGTGCTCGATGAACCAACAACTGGCCTTCACTTTGAGGATGTTAATAAGTTATTAGGCGTCTTGAAGCGTCTCGTTGAAACCGGTAATACCGTTGTGGTAATTGAACATAACCTTGATGTCATCAAATCATCTGACTGGGTTATTGATATGGGACCAGAAGGTGGATTCCGTGGCGGAACAGTTGTCGCAGAAGGAACACCTGAGGAAGTTGCCAAGGTAAAGGCGAGCTATACCGGCCAATTCCTTGCCGAGATTCTTGCAAATAATCGAGCCACGGTTGCAACTGCTAAGAAATCTCCCGCCAAGAAACTTGTTGCCGCGAAGAGTAAGTAACGATGGCAGATCCAGCCAGTTATCGCCCCTCTGATATTCCAGAGGAGCCGGGTGTTTATCGCTTCTATAACAAGAGCGATAAGGTCATTTACGTCGGCAAGGCGAAGAACCTCAAGAACCGACTTAGCTCCTACTTTGGTTCAAATTTGGCGCAGAAGACATATCGCATGGTGCATGAGGCGGTTCGGGTTGACTGGACGATTGTAAATACTGAACTCGAAGCTCTCGCCCTCGAATTCTCTTGGATCAAGCAGTACCACCCAACGTATAACGTGCAATTTAAAGATGATAAGTCCTACCCGTATCTGGCAATATCTCTAGAGGACGAATTCCCGCGCATCTTTATTACCCGTAAGGAGAAGCGATCTGGGCTTAAATATTTTGGCCCTTATACAAATGCTTGGGCTCTTCGAAATACTTATGAAGTCTTATTAAAGGTATTCCCGGTTCGCTCATGTAGCGCCGGTAACTTCCAGCGCGCGCAACGAACAAAACGACAGTGCCTCCTAGGGGATATCGGCAAATGCGCTGCACCGTGCGTGGGATGGGTGACGCCGGAAGAACATAAAGAGATTGCCTACAAACTCGATGCCTTCATGGAGGCGGGAATGGAGGATCTCGTTCCAACGATGCGCACCGAGATGGAGCTCGCCTCTTCCAGAGAAGAGTTTGAGAGAGCGGCGCGTATTCGTGACCAAATTGAATCTTTCGAAAAAGCACAGCGATCAACGCAAGGAAATCTCTCTGACGACCTCGACGGTGACTTCATCGCAATCCATGAAGAAGGCCTCCATGCAGCTGGTTCAATCTTTATGGTCAGACGCGGTTCTATTAAAGGTTCGCGTTCCTGGATTGTCGATCAAGAACGAACACTTGAAGGAGATGACCAGTATGCATCTCTTCTCTTCTCGATTTATGGAGATGGAACAACCGAGATTCCTGCAGTTATCCATATTAACGGCGAACCGGCAGATCGCGAGGCCTTAGGGGAGTGGCTTGGCACGATTGCCGGCCGCAAGGTCACAATCAAAGTTCCACAACGTGGCGAAAAGGTAGAACTTCTTGAGACGGTAGAGCGAAATGCACATTACGCCTTGGTGCAATTTATGAGCAAGCGAGCAACTGATGCGGCGGTCTCCGGAAAGGCGCTGATTGAACTTGAGGAGCAGCTAGAGCTTCCACGCACGCCATTGCGCATCGAGTGCTACGACATCTCCAATATTTCGGGGACTTCAGTTGTGGCATCGATGGTGGTATTTGAAGATGGATTAGCAAAGAAGAGCGAGTATCGACGTTTTGCAATCGATACCTCAACTGCAACCGATGACACTCGCGCAATGCATCAGGTGATCACGCGAAGAATGAAGCGCTTGATTGCCGATCGCCAGGTCAACCATAGTGAAGTTGCCGAGACCGGTGGAAAGCTCTCGAAATTCGCATATCCGCCTCAACTCATTGTGGTCGATGGTGGTGCACCACAAGTAGCCGCCGCCCAAGGTGCGCTCGATGAGTTAGGGATTACAGATATTGCCTTGGTCGGACTTGCAAAGAGATTAGAAGAAGTCTGGCTTCCAAATTCAATGGATCCGCTTATCTTGCCGCGCACCAGTGAAGGTATGTATCTCTTGCAACGGATTCGAGATGAGGCGCATAGATTTGCAATCACCTTCCACCGAAGCAAGCGCTCTAAGGTGATGCTTGAATCACTCCTTGATGAGATTCCGCAACTAGGAGAATCTCGTCGTACCGCGTTGCTAGATCGCTTCGGATCAGTTACCGCGATTCGCAAGGCGACCCTGGCCGAACTTGAGACCACACCCGGAATTGGTTCCACAATAGCTGGCGTCATCCATTCGCATCTCGAGAAGTTGAGCACGCCTGCCGTAGATATGGAGACCGGCGAAATTCGGGGGTAGTTGACCGATAGGGCAGAATGTAGCCATGAGTAATAGAGAGCTCTTAATTCTGACTGGTATGTCAGGTGCTGGTCGTTCGACCGTTGCCCGCGCACTTGAAGATCTTGGTTGGCATGTTGTCGATAACTTGCCGCCTGCTCTCTTGCCGGAGCTCGCAACAGAGATGGAGAAGACCGAATCTTCGGTCGCTGTTGTTGTAGATGTCCGTGGCGGAAAATTCTTCGACGCTCTCGCCAGTGCACTAGAGGCGCTAGGAAAATCAGATATCAAGTATCGCTTACTCTTTCTCGACGCTAGCGATCAATCGTTGGTTCAGAGATTTGAATCAACTCGTCGTCCCCACCCGCTGCAATCGGCAGATCGCATTGTTGATGGAATCGCACGCGAACGTACAAAGTTAGAAGATCTTCGTTCTAAGGCTGATGTAGTGATCGATACCTCCAATCTCAACGTTCACCAATTAGAGAAGCGGACGGCAGAGATCTTTGCAGCGGGCATGGTGAAGGCGCTACGCATTAACGTTCTCTCATTCGGATATAAATACGGAATTCCAGTCGATGCAGATCTGGTGCTCGATTGCCGATTCATCCCTAATCCTCACTGGGTGCCTGAGCTACGGCCCAAGTCAGGTCTCGATGATGCCGTTTATAAACATGTATTGGCAAGTGAAGGCGTTTCAGATTTTGTTAAATCTTATGTCGATGTCGTTGAGAAGATGATTCCGGGATACCTGCGTGAAGGCAAGAAGTACGTCACAATTGCAATTGGTTGCACTGGTGGCAAGCATCGCTCTGTCTCAGTTGCGCGCGAGATTGCATCACAACTCAATCGCGCCCATGAGGATTACGAAGTTTCCGCCCACGCCACTCATCGCGATGTAGGTCGTGAATGATTTCTCAGCCAAGGGTTGTTGCACTCGGTGGGGGACACGGTTTAGCTGCAACTCTGAGAGCGCTCCGATCCGTAACGGAAAACATCACTGCAGTTGTGACTGTCGCCGATAATGGTGGATCAAGTGGTCGCCTTCGGGAAGAGTTTCCCATCATGCCGCCGGGTGATTTACGGATGGCACTTGCCGCGCTCTGCGCAGATGATGCCTGGGGTCGCGATTGGGCCGAAATCATGCAGTACAGATTTACTAGTGAAGGCGCACTTAATGGCCACGCGGTTGGAAATCTACTTCTTGCAGCGCTCTGGGATCGAGATGAAGATGTAGTTGTTGGCCTGGATCGAGTGGGCGCACTGTTGAAAGTTGTTGGTCGTGTATTACCGATGACGGCAGAGCCGCTCGATATTGAAGCAACATTCCTTAGCGGTTCAGAGCAAGTAGATGCGATAGGACAGGTTGCAGTTGCAACAACACCAGGTCGCTTACAAGAGCTTCGATTGAAGCCGGAGAATCCAACAACCCGTCCAGAAGTTCTCTCAGCGCTAGCAGAGGCTGATTGGATAACAATGGGTCCTGGATCATGGTTTTCTAGCGTGCTTCCACATCTCCTTGTCCCGACACTAAGAGATGCACTCGCTGCATCGCCTGCTAAGAAGATTCTGCTTCTTAATTTAGATTCAAATCTTGAAGAAGTGAAGGCAGGCGAGTACGCGGGTTATTCACCGCTCGAACATTGCGAGATCCTCCACCACTATGCACCTGAGCTCCACTTCGACCTGGTTATTGCAGATTCACATCTCAATGGTCGCGCCGAGCTAGCCAGTTATTTGCAGGAACGCGGAAGCGCCTATCTTGAGGCTGATTTACGCGACGATAAGGTGACCATTCACCATGGTGGCGATAAATTAGCCTCAACTTTCACTCACATTCTTAACGAAATGCTGGTTTGATATCCCCATGGCAATGACAGCGGCGGTCAAAGATGAACTCAGCCGACTCACGATTACTAAGCCGTGCTGCCGTAAAGCTGAGGTCTCATCCCTGCTCCGTTTCGCTGGGGGACTCCATATCGCTTCTGGAAAAGTCGTGATTGAAGTTGAGCTCGATACCTCACAGTCCGCTCGTCGTCTCAAGAAAGATATCGCCGACATCTACGGCCATGACTCTGATTTAGCGGTTCTCTCATCAAGCGGACTCCGTAAAGGTTCTCGCTATGTTGTTCGAGTAATCGAATCCGGTGAAGCTCTCGCTCGCCAAACAGGTTTGATTGATGCCAACGGTCGCCCAATTCGTGGTTTACCACCTCAGGTGGTTGCGGCAAATGTCTGTGATGCAGAGGCGGCATGGCGTGGCGCATTTATGGCGCACGGCTCATTGACCGAACCTGGTCGCTCATCATCTCTTGAAATTACCTGCCCTGGTCCAGAAGCTGCGCTGGCACTCGTTGGCGCTGCCCGTCGCCTTAATATCGCTGCCAAAGCTCGCGAGGTCCGTGGCGTGGATCGCGTAGTGATTCGTGATGGCGATGCAATTGGATCACTCCTAACTCGTTTGGGTGCACATGAGAGCGTCTTAGCTTGGGAAGAGCGACGAATGCGTCGTGAAGTTCGAGCTACCGCAAATCGCCTCGCAAATTTTGATGATGCAAATCTTCGTCGATCAGCGCGCGCTGCAGTGGCTGCGGCAGCTCGAGTTCAACGCGCAATGGAAATTCTCGGTCCAACAATTCCTGATCATTTGAAAGAGGCTGGTGAATTACGTATCGCACATGGCCAGGCATCACTGGAAGAGCTTGGCTCACTCGCCACACCACCGATGACCAAAGATGCAATCGCAGGTCGCATCCGTCGCCTTCTCGCAATGGCAGATAAGCGCGCCGGAGAGCTTGGAATTCCAGATACTGAGGCGGGACTCTCGCCCGACTTACTCGGCGAGTAACCTCTCCGGGCTGGTATCCTTCCCCCGTCCCAACGTTGTGGCGCAAGTAAAGCCACCCAATTCAGCTCTTCATCTGATCGAGCTGGGGTCATTACGGGAAATTCACTCTCTTTAAGAACGAGGTTTAATAATGATTAATGTCGGAATCAATGGTTTTGGACGCATCGGACGTAACTTCTTCCGCGCAGCGCTTACCAACCCAAATATCAATATCGTAGGTATCAACGACCTCACAGATAATGCAACTCTTGCACACCTTCTCAAGTATGACTCAATCCTCGGCCGCCTCGGCCTTGAGGTCACTCACACAGATGACACCATCACAGTGGGCGGAAAGACAATCAAGGTATTTGCAGATCGCGATCCAGCAAACCTCCCATGGGCTTCAGTTGGCGCAGATATCGTTATCGAGTCAACTGGTCACTTCACAAAGGCTTCCGATGCAAAGAAGCACATCACAGCTGGCGCAAAGAAGGTCATCATCTCAGCACCAGCAACAGATGAGGACATTACAGTTGTAATGGGCGTAAACCATGAGAAGTACGACCCAGCTAACCACCACGTCATTTCAAATGCATCATGTACTACAAACTGCCTCGCGCCAATGGCGAAGGTCCTCGATGAAGAGTTCGGAATCGTTCGCGGTTTGATGACAACCATCCACGCTTACACAAATGACCAGGTCATTCTTGACTTCCCACATAAGGATCTCCGTCGCGCTCGTGCAGCAGCAACAAATATCATTCCAAGCTCAACAGGTGCTGCGAAGGCGATCTCACTCGTACTTCCACAGCTCAAGGGCAAGCTTGATGGTTTTGCAATGCGCGTTCCTGTTCCAACTGGTTCAGCAACTGACCTCACAGTCGAGCTTGCAAAGGAAGCGACAGCAGAGCAGATCAATGCAGCGATGAAGAAGGCTGCTGATGGGCCACTCAAGGGCTTCCTCTCATACACAGAAGATCCAATCGTTTCATCAGATATCGTGACCGATCCATCATCTTGTATCTTCGATGCTCAGCTCACTAAGGCAATCGGAACAACTGTCAAGGTTGTTGGTTGGTATGACAACGAGTGGGGCTACTCAAATCGCCTCGTCGATCTCGTAGGTTATGTAGGAAAGAGCCTCTAATTTAAATGACTACCTTGAACGAACTAGATGTGCAGGGCAAGCGCGTATTTCTTCGCTGTGACCTTAATGTTCCTTTGAAAGAAGGAAAGATCACAGATGATGGACGTATTCGCGCATCCTTGCCAACAATTAACGCGCTCCTTGCAAAAGGTGCGTCACTCGTTATTGCTGCACATCTAGGTCGTCCAAAGGGTGAGGCAAAGCCAGAGCTCTCACTTGCTCCGATTGCAGTGCGACTATCTGAACTTCTCGGAAAGCCAGTGAAGTTTGCTGGGGCGATTACTGGTTCTGATGTCACCGCTGCCGCAGAAACTCTTGCCCCAGGCGAAGTTCTCCTGCTTGAGAACATTCGCTTTAGCGCAGCAGAGACATCGAAAGAAGAGTCAGAACGTGCAGCGCTAGCGGCAGAGCTCGCAAAGCTTGCAGATATATATGTTGGTGATGGTTTCGGTGCAGTGCACCGCAAGCATGCATCAGTCTTTGATCTGCCTAAGCTCCTTCCACATGCTGCCGGCACTCTCGTTGCAGCAGAGGTTGAGGTTTTAAAGAAGCTCACCACAAATCCAGCTCGCCCATATGGCGTAGTACTTGGTGGAGCAAAAGTTTCTGACAAGCTCGGAGTTATCTCTAACTTGCTCGGCAAGGTAGATGTCATGGCTATCGGCGGTGGCATGGTCTTTACCTTCCTTGCAGCGCAGGGCAAGGAGATCGGTAAGTCACTCGTTGAAGCAGAGATGCTCGACACTGTGCGCGATCTGATTAAAGAGGCAGAAAAGAAAGGTGTCCGCCTCGTTCTTCCTACCGATATCGTCATAGCGCCAGCATTTGCCGCAGATTCGCCGGCAACTACAGTTTCTGCAGATGCGATTCCAGCAGATCAGATGGGTCTCGATATTGGACCTGATTCTGCTGCAGCCTTTGCAAGCGCTATCCGCGAATGTAAAACAGTATTTTGGAATGGTCCAATGGGCGTCTTCGAATTCCCAGCTTTCGCCCACGGTACTAAGGTCGTTGCGCAAGCGCTGACTGAAGTCGCTGGAATTTCAGTAGTCGGTGGTGGCGATTCAGCAGCTGCGGTTCGCGCACTTGGATTTAAGGATGAGCAATTTGGCTACATCTCAACCGGCGGCGGTGCATCTCTTGAATATCTCGAGGGTAAAGAACTTCCTGGCCTCAAGGCGCTCAATCTCTAATTTCTCGTAAGCCATCACAACTGAAGGAGTAACAAATGCGTAAGCCACTTATGGCAGGTAACTGGAAGATGAACCTCAATCACCTTGAGGCGATTGCCGTGGCACAGAAGCTGGTCTACTCACTCAGCGATGCTGATTACGATGCAGTCGATGTTGCAGTCATCCCACCCTTTACAGATATTCGTTCAATTCAAACGATGGTCGATGGCGATCGTCTCCGTCTTCAATATGGTGCTCAGGATTTATCCCCAGAAAGCTCTGGTGCATTTACCGGAGATATCTCTGGCTCCATGTTGGCAAAGCTCGGCTGTACATTTGTAGTCATCGGCCACTCCGAGCGTCGCGCAATTCACCACGAAGATGACGCCCTCGTAAATCGTAAAATCAAGGCGGCCCTTGCAAATGAATTGACACCAATCTTCTGCGTCGGAGAAGAGCTCGCTATCCGCGAATCCGGAACCCATGTCTCACATGTAATCCGCCAGGTTCGTGCAGGCCTCGAGGGATTCACCAAGCCAGAGCTCAAGAAGATTGTGATCGCTTACGAACCTGTCTGGGCTATCGGCACTGGAAAGACTGCTACGCCAGAAGATGCGCAAGAAGTCTGCGCCGCGATTCGTGAAGAAATCGAACAGATTGGCTCAGCTGAGATTGCATCCAATATGCGTATCCTTTACGGAGGTTCAGTGAAGTCCTCTAACATTGTAGAAATCATGAAGCAGGAAGATGTGGATGGCGCCCTCATTGGGGGAGCGAGCCTAGATCCTGAAGAATTGGCAAAAATTGCCAAGTTCTACGCGGTGGCCGAGTAACTCTCCACCCTCTTTATTCGCTATCCTTACAGTCTGAAACCCTAGAGGAGTAATTCGTGGCTTTAGCACTATCAATCTTTCTCGTGATCACCAGCGTCTTGATGATCCTGCTCGTCCTCCTTCACAAGGGAAAGGGAGCTGGACTCTCTGATCTCTTTGGTGGCGGCATCTCATCTAACTATGGCGGGTCCTCTGTCGTAGAGCGCAACCTCGATCGCATCACAATCGTTGTTGGCGGCCTCTGGTTCGCAGGCGTCGTTGGCCTCTCACTCGTTTTGAAGGGTTAATCCATGGCAAGTGCAATTCGCGGTAGCCGTGTCGGCGCCGGCCCAATGGGCGAGGCAGAGCGTGGAGATCAGATTGAGCGCGCAACAGTTTCATACTGGTGTGCCAATGGACATGAAGTCCGACCATCTTTTGCAGTCGAAGAGACAGTAGAGATTCCAGCACAATGGGATTGCCCAAAGTGCGGATTACCAGCTGGTCGCGATCGCAACAATCCACCAAGTGCAGTCGTCAATGTCCCTTACAAGACACACCTTGCTTATGTAAAAGAGCGCCGTTCGGATACAGAGGGTGCAAAGATTCTCGAAGATGCGCTACGCAAGCTTCGCGGAGATGACATAGATTAAAGCGCTCGAGCTGCCTTAAGAATTTCCTCAATACCCGCACTGCGGTTCTTCAGATGAAGACGCAGGAGCGGGTATTGGCGTTTTGCAAGGGCTTTTCCATCACCAAGTCCCTGTGCGGTGATGAGTGTGGCAAATGAGAAGTTCCGACCAGGAATATCGAAGTCACAATCAACCTCACCAGTAATTTGAATAAATGTTCCATTGGGTTGACCAGCCTTATGGAACTGGCCGGTGGAGTGCAAGAAACGTGGACCCCAGCCGAATGTTGTAGGTCTGCCGGATGCACTCGCAATCAGTGCGCGAAGTTCTTCGAGCGCTACATCATCTTTACGATCCAAGTAGGCCATGATGGATATATATCCATCATCTGGCGTGCAAGAGATCATTTCGAGCAGGGATTCTTTGATCGATGCACCAACGCCGAAAATTTCTACGCGCCCTTCGGTGGCATCAGCGCTGAGCGCAGGGGGAGTCACCGAATGTGAGGTGCTCCATTCATCGAGTAGAGCAAGGGTCTGCTCCTTCGCCTCAGTGACATTTGGTTGATTAAATGGATCAATCTCAAGAGCGGCGCCGAGGATTGCAGTCACCCATTCCCAAAAGATGAAGTGGGCGCCGAGCGGCGCAACAACGTTGAGATCCGCTGCTGATTCGGAGAACGAGATAGTAAATGGATTGCCGACTTCAGCGGCACTTACGGACTCGGTTACAACGGGAAGTCGACCCTTACCATCTTTGCCAGTTGATTCTGCAATTAACTGTTCAATCCAATCAGAGATTCCAGGAACTTCTGAGCCATGATCGGTAAAACCAATATATTGACCGGCAACTTCACTGAAGAGATATGCAACATCAAGGATAGTTTCATCGGCCATGAGAAATTCTTCTTTAGCCTTTGCCGCATCTTCTATAACACCCCAGATATCGATACCGGCAAGAACTGCAGGTACAACGCCAAAGGCGCTCAAAGCGCTGAAACGTCCGCCCACATTCGGGTCGGCGTTCACCACAGTGAAGCCAGCAGCGCGAGTCTCGAGATCGAGCGGAGAGCCAGGATCGGTAACAAAGATGAGATGTTCGGTGACTGCTAAGCCCGCCTCGCTCACCTTAGATTGAAAGAAGGCCCGTTGTGAGGAAGTTTCAATCGTTGATCCAGATTTCGAACTAATGACAAATACCGTCTTACTGAGATCGCCATTGAGTGCATGCGCAATGTAATTGGGATCGGTCGAATCTACGATGATGATGTCGCGACGAAAAGTCTTCGCCAGAACCTCAGGTGCTAGGGATGAGCCGCCCATTCCGCAGAGCACTACTCGAGTTTTTTCCTTAAAGACGGATGCAATCTGAGTTACCTCACTACGTAGCTGCTGTGAGGACTCGGGAAGATCGACCCAGTTGAGACGAATCGCAGCTTCTGCTGCCGCTTCTGGCCCCCAAGTTGTCGCATCCTTTGCCGCGATCTTTTGGTGAATCTCACGAAGATATGCATAACGGGACGAGCTTCGATCTACTCGAGCAAGTGATGCGCCAGATACCTGGATAGACATTGTCGTGGCCTTACTTAAGGGCAGATTCGATATCGCCGACGATGCGATCTACGGTGAACCCAAACTCTGTAAAGAGCTTAGTGGCACCAGCAGATGCGCCGAAGTGATCGATGGAGATGATGACTCCGTTATCGCCTACATACTCGCGCCATCCTTGTGAGATTCCAGCCTCAACGCTGACGCGAAGTTTCGCGCTCTTTGGAAGAACTTCTTCTCGGTACGACTGTGGTTGCTCATTAAACCAATCGAGTGAAGGTGCGCTGACTACACGAGTTGAGATGCCCTTTGCCTCAAGTGCGATTTGGCTATCGAGTGCGAGTCCTACCTCTGATCCAGTTGCAATGATAATTACATCTGCCTTCGAAGACGCTTCCTTCAAGATGTATGCACCCTTATCGACGCCTGATGCAGCGCCGTGGGTGGTGCGATCTACCGTGCGAAGATTCTGTCGAGATAAGAAGAGACCGGCTGGCTTCTGACGCGTAAGGATTGACTTCCATGCCTCGCGCACTTCATTTGCATCCGCTGGACGGATAACTGCAAAGTTAGGGATAGCGCGCATCGCCGCTAAATGTTCAACAGGTTGGTGGGTAGGCCCATCTTCGCCGAGACCAATTGAGTCGTGGGTCCAAATGAAAGTTGATGGAATATCCATCAACGCAGCTAGACGAGCTGAGGGACGCATGTAATCGCTGAAGACGGCAAATGTTCCACCGAAGGTGCGAGTTAAACCGTGAAGTGTAATTCCGTTGAGAATAGAACCCATCGCATGTTCGCGAATACCAAAGTGGATGATGCGGCCATATGGATCGGCATCTTTCATTGTGCTCGAGCGAGGCAAGAAAGACTTTCCACCCTCGATTGTTGTGTTATTTGAATCGGCAAGATCTGCCGAACCACCCCAGAACTCTGGAAGCACAGCAGCAATCGCATTAATGACATGACCTGATGCGGCGCGGGTTGCAACATCCTTACCTGCCACAAACTCTGGAAGGGCTGCATCCCAACCTGAAGGAAGTTCGCGCTTTACCAATCGCTCGAGAAGAACTGCCTTATCTGCATGAGCCGACTTCCATGATGCAAATTGCTTATCCCATTCGGCATGAGCTGTAGCGCCACGTTCTTTGACGGCACGAACATGTGCAAAGACATCTGCTGGCATAGCAAACTTTTCATCAGGGTTGAGTCCCAGCTCGACCTTAGTGGCGGCAATCTCCTCATCGCCAAGGGCAGAGCCATGTGACTTCGCTGTTCCGCGAAGCTTTGGCGCTGGCCATGCAATAACAGAGTGCATACGAATAAGTGATGGCTTGTTTCGCTCGGACTTCGCCGCAACCATCGCTGCATCAAGGGCAACTAGATCAATATTTCCATCTGCCTGAGCTGCAACTTCCTGAACATGCCAACCATAGGCACGATAGCGAGCAGCAACATCTTCGGTGAATGAGACATGCGTATCGCCTTCAATTGATATGCGGTTATCGTCATAAATCATGTTGAGATTACCGAGTGCCTGTGTACCGGCAAGTGACGATGCTTCAGCGCTCACACCTTCTTGCAAATCACCATCAGAGCAGAGCACCCAGATATCGTGATCAAAGATTGATTTACCCTCGGCTGCATCAGGATCTAAAAGTCCACGTTCGTAACGCGCAGCCATTGCCATAC
>Ga0209230_10000439_pt1 | contig 16380 bp, 16 predicted proteins | sample LakOntMetagenome_FD_187467 | JGI IMG/M metagenome (GOLD analysis project Ga0209230, IMG submission 187467) | Freshwater and sediment microbial communities from Lake Ontario - Sta 18 epilimnion Metagenome (SPAdes) (version 2) | ecosystem: Environmental > Aquatic > Freshwater > Lentic | place... | reverse complement strand
TGCCGAACGTCGCGCGATTGAAACATTCCTTGAAGGTGCGCATGACCTCGACGATGTCGTCAAGAGAAGTGCAAAGCTATTGGCAGATATCACCAAGCAGGTAGCAGTTGTGAAGTATCCAAAGATCGGTGATTCACAAGGGCGCGAAATGATGGCGATTTCAGGAACTGCAAACCTTGCCCGATCCGGCGAAGATCTTGGAAACACCCTTTCCCCAATTCTGGAAGCACTTGAAGAACAAGTGGTTTTGCTTCGTCTTCTAAGCGATGCGCACTCAACTGTTCATGTCACTATCGGCAGCGAACAACCAGATTCAAGCTTGCAGACAACATCCCTTGTCACAGTTGGCTATGGCACCGATGCATCCCTTGGAATCCTTGGACCAACCCGCATGGACTACGCAGGTTCTATGGCTGCTGTTTCTGCCGTTGCTCGCTATGTCGGTCGCTTCATCACTGAAGGAAATAAGTAATGGCTGATTTCTACGACCTATTGGGACTTGATCGCACAGCGACAGCTGATGACATCAAGAAGGCTTATCGCAAGATTGCCCGTGAATTACACCCAGATGTAAACCCAGATCCAGAAGTTCAGAATAAATTTAAAGAGGTAACTGCTGCCTATGACACTTTGTCTGATCCGCAGAAGCGCCAGCAATATGACATGGGCGGCCAAGGTGGTTTTGGTGGGGGATTCGGCGGCGGTTTCGGCGGCGGTGGATTTAGCGACATCATGGATGCATTCTTCGGTGGCGGTGGAAATCGCGGACCACGTCCACGTATGCGCCAAGGACAAGATGCACTCATTCGCCTTGAAGTAGATCTCAACGAAGCATGCTTCGGAACTGAACGCGACATTACTTTGGAATCAGCAGTTGTCTGTCAGAAGTGCGAAGGACAAGGAACAGCAAATAACACAGCTCCTTCTATGTGTCCTGTGTGTAAGGGTCGCGGAGAAACACAATTTGTTCAGAAGTCATTCCTTGGTCAGGTTATGACATCTCGTCCATGTAATAACTGTTCTGGCTACGGAAGTGTTATTACCGATCCTTGCCGCGAATGCGGTGGCGATGGTCGCGTGCGCGCACGCCAGACAATCAACATTAAAGTCCCTGCTGGAGTTGAAACCGGAAACCGTATTCAGATGGCTGGTCGCGGTGAAGTCGGACAAGGCGGAGGACCTGCAGGAGATTTGTACGTTGAAATCGTTGAAGCAGAACATGAATTCTTGCTGCGCGACGGCGATAACTTACACGTGGCAATCGAAGTTTCATTTGCCGCAGCAGCGCTCGGCACATCTGTTCACGTTGAATGTCTGGATGGCCCAGTAAAGGTTGATATCAAGGCCGGAACTCAGAGCGGAACAACGATTCCAGTGAAGGGCAAGGGCATGACTCGCCTTCGCACCACACACCGCGGAGATTTGATTGTGCACGTTGATGTGGCAACTCCGAACAAGCTCAGCCGTGATCAAGAGAAGTTGCTCAAGGAATTTGCTTCATCTCGTGGTGAGAAAGATGGCGATGTAAAGATTAAGGGCCACAGAGAAGGTCTCTTCACTAAATTTAGAGATGCCTTCGGTCGCTAATGCTGACCTTATTCTTCGTCGAAGATCTGCCAACGACAGTGGGTGCTACCTACGAATTCGATAATGAAGATGCTAACCACGCTATCCGCGTATTGCGTATGAGCACAGGTACCATCTTCAATCTCTCTGATGGAAATGGTTCATGGGCGCAAGTTCAAGTACTTACTGTTGCTAAGAAATCTATGCAGATAAAGGTTCTTGAGACAGGTCACCAAGATCCACTTGATACGCACTTCACCGTCATTCAAGCTATTCCTAAAGGTGACCGCATCAAGGAAAGTATTGAGATGTGCACTGAAGGTGGCGCCGATCGCATCGTCATGTGGAAGGCTGCTCGCAGCATCGGAAAATCTGATGACAAGATTGAAAAACTTCAGATAACTGCGCGCGAAGCTTCTAAGCAGTCACGACGTTTTCGTATCCCTGAAGTAATCGGGGTTGCCGCAACGAACGCAGTTGTTGATCAGATTGCGCAAGCAGATTTAGCGATTGTCTTCCACGAATCAGCGACCATGAAGGTCTCTGAACTTGTTGTTCCTGGTTGCAAGAAGGTTGCCATCATCATCGGACCTGAAGGTGGCCTAACCGATGAAGAGGTCGACACCTTTGCATCAGCCGGCGCCAAGGTTGCCCTCATGGGACGTCCGGTTTTGCGCTCAGCACATGCCGGTTTAGCTGCTTTATCTGCGGTCAACACCGCCCTTTCCGTGTGGTGATTTCACCTCAATACCGATAGATTTTCAGTTATATGGAACGCCTCTTAATCACCGTGCCGCCCGCAATCCCGATGGTTTCACTCGTCGGTATCAATGATGCAAATATGTTGGCCATCGAAGCAGCATTCCCATCAGTTAACGTCACAGTCCGCGGCAACGAAATCACTCTGCGCGGTCCACATATCGATTGCATCGCCATGGAGAAGTTGATCCACGAGATGATGCTTGTGATTCGCTCAGGTCAGGTGCTTACAACGGATGCAGTCACACGCAGCATTGCGATGCTTGAAGCAGAACCAGCTCAACATCCAGCTGAAGTTCTCTCACTCAATATTGTCTCTAACCGCGGTCGCACGATTCGTCCCAAGACTGCAAACCAGAAGCTCTATGTCGATGCCATTGAAGAGAACACAATCACTTTCGGTATAGGTCCAGCTGGTACAGGTAAGACCTACCTTGCAATGGCAAAGGCAGTTGCTGCTCTGCAAGCAAAAAAGGTCAATCGCATTATCTTGTCTCGTCCAGCTGTCGAAGCAGGCGAGAAGTTGGGCTTCTTGCCAGGAACACTGAACGAGAAGATCGACCCATACCTACGCCCACTCTTTGATGCTCTGCACGACATGATCGATGTCGAAGCAATCCCACGTTTGATGCAGACCGGCGTTATTGAAGTGGCACCCCTTGCCTTTATGCGTGGTCGCACACTTAACGATGCATTCATCATCTTGGATGAAGCGCAGAACACAACCCCTGAACAGATGAAGATGTTCTTAACTCGCCTTGGTTTTGGTTCAAAGATGGTTATCACTGGCGATGTCACCCAAAACGATCTTCCCAACGGTCAGCGTTCAGGTCTGGCCATTATTCGCGACATCCTCGATGGCGTTGATGACATTTCATTTATGGAGCTGACAGCAGATGATGTAGTCCGTCACCGTTTGATCGGCGATATCGTCAAGGCCTACGACTCATATGATGCAACCAAATCGGTTCCGCGTCCGATTCGTAACTCGTAATTCATATACATGACGGTTGAATTAGTAAATCGCTCTGGCGCTTTGGTGCCAGAAACTCAGATGCACTCACTTATCAATTACGGCATCGAGTACATGGAGCTCAACCCTGAGTGCGAAATCTCGCTCACCTTTGTTGATGTCACAGAGATGGAAGAGCTTCACATTAAGTGGATGGATGAAGCTGGACCTACAGATGTTCTTTCTTTCCCCATGGATATGCCAGAAGAAAAGGGCGAAGCGGTAACGCTCGGCGATATCGTGATTGCTCCAGCAGTTGCTGCAAAGCAGGCACAGGATGCTGGCCATAGCGTCGAACATGAAATCTACATACTTGCTACACATGGCTTGCTCCATATCTTGGGCTATGACCACGCAGATCCTGACGAAGAGAAAGTCATGTTCGCGCTGCAAGAGAAGATTGTGAAGGAGTGGTCGCTCGCTGCGACTGATGCAATATGAAAGTAGATTTAGGGTGAAGAAAAATATTATTAAGAAGATTAACCTGGCATTTAAAGGCTTTGCCTGGGGACTCTTATCTGATGAAGAAGAGCTCCGTGATCTGATGGATCGCGCTCACACACGTGGGCTTGTTGAATCTGATGAACACGAGATGATTCACAACGTATTCGAGCTTGGTGACACCTTGGTGCGCGAACTCATGGTTCCACGTATCGATATGGTCTGGATTGAGAGCGATAAAACTCTGCGCCAGGCTCTTTCACTAGCGCTACGTTCTGGTTATTCCCGTATCCCAGTTGTCGGCACAGGTATCGATAACATCATCGGAATTACCTATGTAAAAGATTTAGCAAAGCGCGCATTGGATCACCACGAAGCTGAGACAACCGAAAAGGTTGAGCAGCACACACGTCCTGCTGTCTTTGTCCCTGAAAATAAAGAAGCTGCCGAGCTCTTGAAAGAGATGCAGCGCGATCAGATTCACCTTGCCATCGTCGTTGATGAGTACGGTGGTACTGCCGGCATTATCACCATTGAGGACATCATCGAAGAAATCGTGGGCGAGATTGCCGATGAATACGATGATGGCGTCGAAGCATTTACCTGGATCAGCGAGAAGAAGGCGCGCGCCAAGGCGACGATGCACGTTGAGGATTTGGCTGATGAACTCAAGATTGATATCGATCGCCACGAATTTGAAGATGTAGACACTATTGGTGGATATATGGCAGAAAAGTTGGGCCGCGTCCCAATTGCAGGTTCGACAATTGATTTGCAAGGATGGTCGATTACATCTGAACGTCCTGTAGGTCGCCGTCGCCGTATCAGCTCAGTTATTATTGAGCGTCCAGAGAAGGAGATTGATGAGCATGAATAATCCAGAAGATACAAAGCTGGTAACTCTTGCTACCTCAACTCTTTTACGAAGTGGTGCGCAACAAGCAGCAGCACTGCGCGATAACACTGGTCGCACCTACGTTGCAATCAATGTGACTTCACCATCGCTTAACCTCGATGCCTTCGAAGCAGTTCTTACTGTTGCACTTGCATCAGGTATCACCGGAATCGAGAGCGTTGTCGCAACAGGATCACAGCCTGCAAATATCAAGGCGATTAAGGATTTCGCTCCCACTGCAACTATCTTCTTTATCGATTCGAACGGCACCGAAAGCGCGCTTTAGCCTTATTTACCCCTTGAAGATAAGATTGCCCAATGCGCGTAGTTCGTTTTACTCCTCAGCCAGATGCTGGCCTAGGTACCGACCCGCTCTTTGGCATCCTCGAAGAAGATAACCAAATCTCGATTATCTCTGGCGATCCGATCTATCACGGCATCCAGAAGACAGCGGCAAAGGTCGAACTCACCAAAGTACGCCTCTTAGCGCCAGTTATTCCTCGCTCAAAGATTGTTGCAGTCGGCAAAAACTATGCAGACCACGCAGCTGAAATGGGCGGCGTTGTTCCTGACGAACCGATCATCTTCCTAAAGCCAAATACTGCAGTGATTGGCCCTGGCGACACAATCGTCTGGCCGGCAATGGCGCCAACAATTGATTACGAAGCAGAGCTTGCCATCGTTATTGGTCGCGTCTGCAAAGAAGTTCCTAAAGAGCGCGTGAAAGATGTGATCTTCGGATACACCATGGCAAATGACGTTACTTCTCGCGAGCTACAAAAGCGCGATGGACAGTGGATGCGCGCAAAATCATTCGATACTTTCTGCCCACTAGGCCCATGGATTGAAACAGAATTCGTACCCGGCACACAGCGCATCACCACAACACTTAATGGCGAAATCAAGCAAGATGCCAAGCTTTCCGACATGATCTTTAAAGTCGAAGATATCGTCCACTTTGTTACACAGGTGATGACACTTCTTCCAGGCGATGTCATCATCACCGGAACTCCTGCAGGAATTGGTCCAATGCCTGAAAAATCAACCATTGCTATATCCATCGAAGGCCTTGGCCAACTAACTAATAAGGTGAGCGCTCGTCCATGACAACAGCTAAAAAGGTAAAGGTACGTTTTGCGCCATCTCCAACAGGTGACTTACACGTTGGAAATATCCGCACCGCACTCTTTGATTGGGCTTATGCACGCCACACAGGTGGAACATTCCTTTTCCGTATCGAAGATACCGATACAACTCGCGTTACCGATGAATATATCCAGGCAGCAATCGACACTTTAAAGTGGCTCGGTCTGCAATGGGATGAGGGCCCAGAAGTTGGTGGCGATAACGGTCCTTACCTGCAATCACAACGTCTTGGAATTTATGCTGAATGGGCACAGAAGTTCCTTGATCAAGGCGATGCTTACTATTGCTACTGCTCACCTGAAGAACTTGAAGCTGTGCGCGAAGAACAGCGCAAAGCAAATGTTGCACCTGGTTACAACGGACATTGCCGCGAGTTAACGGCAGATCAAATCGCTGCTTTTAAGGCGCAAGGTCGCGAAGGCGTAGTGCGCATGCGTATGCCTGATGGCACAACAACATTTACTGATGAGATCCGCGGAGATGTCACCTTCGATCACAAGTTTGTTCCTGACTTCGTACTTGTACGTGCAGATGGTTCACCTCTGTACACGCTCGCTGTTGCAGTCGATGACATCTTGATGGGCGTCACCCACGTACTTCGTGGAGAAGATTTACTCTCATCAACTCCTCGCCAGATCCGCGTCTATCAGGCGATGGGCGTAAAGATTGAGGATTACCCAGTCTTTGCTCACTTGCCATTCGTTATGGGCCAGGACAACGCCAAGCTTTCTAAGCGCAATGGCGAAGTATCAATCGCTTGGTATCGCGAACAAGGTTACTTGCCTGAGGCAATCTGTAACTACCTCGCACTCCTTGGTTGGTCACCAGGAGATGACCGCGAAAACATTTCGATGAAGGAACTCACCGAGCTCTTTACCGTCGAGAAGGTTCACTCATCTCCAGCCCGTTTTGATATGAAGAAGCTCGAAGCAATTAACGGCGACAAGATTCGTGCGCTCAGCCTTGAAGAATTTGCTACCTGGACGATGCCATTCCTCGTTAAGGCTGGCGTCATCACTGGCACAGATGCTGAAATCGAATTGGTGAAGAAGGCTCTGCCTCTTATCCAAGAGCGCATTGTGAAGTTAGATGAGGCCCCACAGCTTCTCAAATTCCTCTTCATCGAAAAGTTTGCAGTCGATGCCGATGCAGTTTCAAAGATTTCCGATGCTGCTGCTAAAGATATTTTGAAGCGCTCACTTGCAGATCTTGAAGGCGTTGCAACGTGGAACCACGAATCAATCGAGGCTGTGCTTCGCGCATCTCTGATTGAAGAACTGGGCCTTAAGCCACGCATTGCATTTACCGCTCTTCGTATTGCAACAACCGGCAGCACGATTTCTCCGCCGCTCTTTGAATCTATGGAGTTGCTCGGGAAAGAGGCTTGCCTAGCCCGAATTACGCAGGCTCTCGCCCTCTAATTTTTGGGGTAAACTTCAACCTCGCGCCGCCAAGCGCAAAGTTATAAATAGTGGGGTATGGGGTAATTGGCAGCCCTGCTGATTCTGGTTCAGTAAGTCTAGGTTCGAGTCCTGGTACCCCAGCGCAGTACAAAGCAGTAAGCAGTAACTACAACTTCATATGTTTGTCCTAGTTATTTTTGGCACGGCCCCGTCGTCTAGCGGCCTAGGACTCTGGCTTCTCAAGTCAGCTACGAGGGTTCGAATCCCTTCGGGGCTACAGTTCATTTCTTACGTAGTTAAGAATCGAGATAGTGATGGCTTTTACAGAACGCATTGATTTATCTGATGCGCAAGTAAAGGCCATTTCTGCTTTAGTAAACGATCGCATCTCTCAGAACGAATCAGTTCTTGATGCACATGGACGCGATGAATCTGCATTCCCTCCGATTCGCCCATCAGCAGTTGTGACAGTTCATTCAACTGAAGAAGTTTCAAAGGTGCTTGCTTATTGCAACACCGAAAAAATTCCGGTCACAGCATTTGGCGCTGGATCTTCTTTGGAAGGCCATGTTCTGCCGCTCTTTGGTGGAATCTCGTTGGATTTAAGTGAGATGGATAAGATCGTAAAGATCTCACCTGATGATTTAACTGTCACCGTTCAAGCAGGCGTTAAGCGCATGGCGCTCAATAAGAAGCTAGCCAATGATGGTTTGTTCTTCTCAGTAGACCCAGGCGCCGATGCCACTATCGGTGGAATGACTTCAACCGGCGCTGCTGGTACCACCACAGTTCGCTACGGATCGATGCGCGAGAACGTTCTGAAGTTAACTGCCGTTCTTGCAGATGGAACAGTGATTGAGGCAGGACGCGAGACTCGCAAACTATCGGCAGGCTATGACTTAGCCCGTTTGATTGTTGGCTCTGAAGGAACCCTGGCAGTTGTCACTGAAATTACTCTTCGGGTATTTGGTATCCCTGAAAAGATGGCTGCAGCTGTTTCGCGCTTTCCATCTCTTGCCGATGGCGTGCAGGCAGCAATTGCCATTGTGCGTTCAGGTGTTGCTATTGCTCGCTGTGAATTCCTCGATGCGCAATCGATTAAGAACGTCAACGCCCACGATGGTCTAACTCTGCAAGAAGCACCCACACTGCTCTTTGAATTCCACGGCTCACCCCGTGGCGTTGAAGAAGATGCCAAAGTTGTTCAAGAGATCACTAGTGATTTCGGCGGAACAGATTTCGAATGGACTTCTGAAGAAGGCGAACGCCGTAAGTTATGGCAGGCACGCCACAACGCTTACTGGGCAGGTATTGCAGCATTTCCTGGAATGCGCGCAATCAGTACAGATGCAGCAGTTCCTTTATCAAAGCTTGCAGAAGCTGTTGGCGTTGCAGAGAAAATCTTGAAGGATTCACCATTCCCACATTCCATTCTTGGACATGTCGCTGATGGCAACTTCCATACCTTTATCGTTACCGATCCAAAGAAGCCTCACGAGCTCGACGAGATTCGCGAGCTAACCCATAAGACCACATCGGCGATTATCGCTATGGGTGGAACATGTACCGGCGAACATGGAATCGGCGCCGGAAAAATCGACTCACTTCTTGAAGAGGCAGGAGCCTCTTCTGTTGCAGTGATGAAATCAATTAAGGCAGCCCTTGATCCCAACGGCATTTTGAATCCGGGCAAAATCTTTCACTAGGTAAGTGCTAGCCCTCGCACTTTAGTAAAAGTGCGCTCCGTGCATGCAATAAGTTTGATACATGCGCGTTATAACTGTCGATCAATTAAAGTCAGTTCTAGCTAACCTTCGAGAGAACCCTCGAATTATCGCTTCAGGAAATTTTGCAACACCTAATACTCTGCTCAAAGCTGCAGATGAAAATATCTCTGAGTTCAAGCTTCATATGCTCAATGCTCAGCCAGGGATTCCAGATCGCGAAGGTATTACTTACGAAACAGCCTTCGTTGGCCATGGAATGCGCAGACATCCGCGCCTTGAATACATTCCTTCACGCCTTTCACTATTGCCCGTAGTCATCCGTGATTTTGCCCGCCCTGATGCAGTCTTTATCCATACATCTGAACGTCGCCATGACACGGTCTCTCTTGGCACCGAAGTAAATATCTTGCCTGCTGCAATCGAGACTGCACGCGCACACGGCGGGGTAGTAATTGCTCAAGCCAATAAGCAGATGCCTTACACCTATGGCGATGCACAGATTTATGAGTCAGAGATTGATTACCTTGTAGAAGTTGATGAGCCACTACTGACAAAACCTGAGACAACCTTTGCTCCTGAATCTCTAGAAATTGGTCAGCGAATTGCAGCTCTTATTGAAGATAACTCAACTCTGCAGCTCGGAATCGGTGCGATTCCTGATTCAGTTCTTACGTCACTCAAAGATCGCAAAGGTTTAAGAATCTGGACCGAGATGTTCTCCGATGGAGTCTTAGACCTTCACAAGATGGGCGTTCTCGATCCAGATATCTTGCTGACCGCATCCTTTATCTTCGGCTCACAAGAGTTATATGAGTGGCTACACCTGAACCGTCGAGTGCAAATGTTGCGCACCGAACGCACCAACGATCCAAGCGCCATTGCTAAGCAGGCAAAGATGCAATCGATTAACGCAGCACTTCAAATCGATCTCTTTGATCAAGCAAACGCTTCTCATGTGCGCAGCGAGATTTACTCAGGCTTTGGCGGTTCTACTGATTTTATTGTGGGTTCCCTTCATAGCCGTGGTGGTCGTTCCTTTATGGCACTTCCTTCCTGGCATCCCAAAGCTCAAGTTTCAACAATCGTTCCGCGCTTAACTGAGAACATCACCAGTTTCCAACATTCATTTGTTGTTACTGAGCAAGGAGCTGCTGCTTGCTTTGGACGTACGCAATCTGAACAAGCGCTTAATTTGATTACTCATGCAGCGCATCCCAATGCGAAGGAAGAGTTAATCGCTGCAGCTTCTGAGTTGAAGCTACTGAAGTAACTTCGCTATCGAAGCTCCTAGTTTTGCGACTAGGTGAGCTGGGTTAGTAATGCACTTATCTATATCGGATTCAATCGAAGTCAGCGTGTGAATACCTACATATCCCGAGGCGTGATGCGTATCCGCATCACCACAGACTAAGTAGGTAGGAATTGATAACTTCGCAGCGCGCTGCAAGATTCCCCAGGGAGCTTTGCCTTGCACGCTCTGCGAATCAAAGCGACCTTCGCCGGTAATGATTGCATCAGCGCCGGCAATCTTAGAATCAAATTCAACAAGATCGAGAATCAAATCGATTCCACTTCGCGCTTCAGCGTTTAAGAACGCATAAGCCATAAAGCCGAAACCACCAGCAGCACCTGCACCTGGTGCTGTTGCAAATTGACCACCCACAAGGGATGCAAAGTGCGAAAGGGATTCTTCAAGAATTTCTACCTGCTCTGGCGCTGCACCCTTCTGAGGAGAAAAGACGTGCGCAGCACCCTGTGAACCAAGTAGAGGATTGGTGACATCGCTAGCCAAGGTAAAGGAAACTTTTGCTAGGCGAGGATCAAGTGCAGATGTATCGATACTTACACAATTAATAAGTGCAGCACCACCCGGGGCAACTTCGGCACCTGATGCATCAAAAAGTTTCGCACCCAGTGCTTGCAGTGCTCCAGCACCGGCATCTGTCGTTGCTGTTCCACCGATGGCAAGAATGATCTTCGTTGCACCCTTATCAATAGCCGCAAGAATCAGCTGTCCTGTACCGAAAGAAGTTGCGTTCAGCGCATCTTTCTTACCATCAGGTAATTGAGATAAACCAGATGCCTGCGCCATTTCGATGAAGGCTGTATTGCCCTTAATTGCAATCAGTGCAGTGACTGGATTACCTAGCGGCCCCGATACTTCAGCAGAGTGCGCAGTAAACCCGGCTTGCAGCACTGCATCGAGTGAACCTTCTCCGCCATCTCCGATTGCAATCTTTATCGTTTCACAATTTGGGATTACGGAATGGATTCCTGATTCGATCCATGTAGCGATATCGCTCGAAGATGCGCTGCCCTTAAATGAATCAGGGGCGATAACAATCTTCATGTATGAATACTAAGAGCGCTGCGCTAATCTTCCCTCATGAAAATCGCGAGATTCGGCCAGGTAGGTTCAGAACGTCCAGCAGTGATGGTTAGCCAGACTCAAGCAGTCTATGTAGATAACTTGATTAAGGATTGGAACCGCCCAGAACTCGAAGCTGGCGCATACGAGAAGGTGAAGTCAGCAGACCTTTCTGCGCAGACTCCCTTTGATATTGCAGGCCTTCGCATTGCAAGCCCCGTTGCTCGTCCAACAAAGTTGATCTGCATCGGCCTTAACTATGCACGCCATGCTGCGGAATCTGGAATGACTCCACCACCAGAACCCGTTGTCTTTATGAAGGCACCTGATTGCCTTATCGGACCTAACGATGAAATCGCGATCCCACCAAATTCAACTGCGACAGATTACGAGGTAGAACTTGCAATCGTTATCGGCAAGCGCGCTCTGTATTTGAAGGATGAATCAGAAGCACGTAGCCACATCCTTGGATATTCAATTAGCCAAGATGTTTCTGAGCGCCACTGGCAGATTGAACGCGCTGGCCAATGGGTAAAGGGAAAGTCATTTCCAACATTTAACCCAATGGGTCCAACGATTGTTACTGAAGATGAATTCAAACCAGATGATGCACGTCTGTATTGCACAGTCGATGGCGAGAAGCGTCAGGATTCACGCACTAGCGATTTGATCTACGGCATCGATCACATCGTCTGGTACTTGAGCCAATTTATGGAGCTATTCCCAGGCGACATCATCAATACCGGAACACCCGAAGGTGTTGGTATGGGCTTTAAGCCAACGAAGTATTTAGCTGCAGGTCAAGAAGTTATTACAGGTATTGAGGGCATCGGAGAGATGCGCTCAAAGACTAAAGCTTCTTAACTCTTATCTTTCAGATTTGTGGCGGTCAGCCATCATCTCCATGAGGGCAAAGAGAACGCCTGATACGACGAAGGTCATATGAATTCCGATACGCCATCCTTCGCGGTTGGCATCGAAAGTTCCTTCTTGCATAAAGTCTTTAAGAAGCTCGATCACTGAGATAGCAACCAATGAACCGATGAGCTTGATTTTCATGCCGCTTGAATCAACATGGCCCATCCAGTGTGGGCGATCTTCTGCGCCATCTGCGATTGCAATCTTTGATACGAAGTTTTCATAGCCAGCAAAGAGCACCAAGATGATGAGATTGCCAAGCAATACTGTGTCGAGAAGTTCGAGAACCTGAAGCGTAATTTCGCTCATTGTTGAAGTGGTGATGTGGCTCATGATGTGCCAGAAAGAGTGGAAGAAGCGATAGAGGATTGGAATAAGGGCTAGAAGTAGACCGATATAAAGGGGAGCCAATAACCAGCGTCCGGCGAAAATTACTTTTTCTAGAAAGTGCTCGAGTTTCAACATGGGCAAAATTATGGCAGTCCAGTGTGACAAAGCTCGGTAGACATACAAAGATGCACCAATGAAGTTACGGCTGCTCGCCCTGATTGCGCTAACTCTGGCATCCCTATCGCCTGCAGATGCCGCCCAGACCTTTACTGTCGGCGGCGATCGTCCCGTCACGGTCAATCTGCCAAATCAGATTGCAAACCCGGCTCCACTTCTTATCTTGCTTCACTCAGCATCCACTTCGGGCGCTCACCAAGAGAATTACATGCGACTAGCACCCGTTGCTAAGAAGTCAGGGGTTATCTACATCGCTCCAGATGGAATGGTGAACCCAATAGGTAAACGATTCTGGAATGCATCGAAATCTTGTTGCAATCGCTTTAAGCAAGAAGTCGATGACGTCGCCTATATCAATTCATTGATTGATGAAATCAGCGCCAAGTTTCCAGTTGATCCAAAGCGTATCTATTTGATTGGCCATAGCAATGGTGCATTTATGTCATTCACCTTTGCCTGCAAGACAAACAAGGTCGCAGCAATCGTTGCTATTGCAGGTGCCATGGATGATGCCGCCGACTGCACACCATCAACGCCGCTCTCACTACTTAACATTCACGGCACAGCCGATAAGACCATCAAAGTCGGCGGGGGAGTCATGAATGACTTTCCCTACACAAGCGTTAAGACCACAGTGAAAAAGATTGCCGCTGCCAGCAAGTGCGTTGACCCAATCACAGCAAAGAAAGATTTCGAACCCACCATTAAGGGCGCTGAGACAACAATCTTTGACTACACCTGCGGAACACCAACCCACCTGCAATATTGGGAGATCAAGAACGGTTCCCATAGCCCCAAATTGCCAAAAGATTTTGCTGAGCAGGTCTTCGCATTCCTGCTCAAGCAGCATAAGTAAAGAACTGGCAGAATCCACCCGTGCATGAATTCACCGCAGAGGTAGAAGAACTCGCAAAAGCTGTCATGGAGTACAGCCTTGCGCGATTGAAATCAGATCCACCTCTTGATGGCCCTCGCACGGAAGCAGATCTCTACTCCGAACTTGGTAACACCATTACCGCCCAAGGTCTTGGCGGCAAAGAGACTCTCAAGGTATTTACCGACACTCTTGCACTCGCTTGTATTTCAACAGACCACCCACGTAACCTCGCATTTATTCCATCTGCACCAAGTGAATACTCAAACCTCTTTGATCTCGTAGTCGGTGCATCTTCACTCTATGGCGGTTCATGGCAAGAAGGCGCTGGCGCAGTCTTTGCGGAAAACCAAGCGATTAAGTGGCTCATTGATATTGCAGGACTTCCAAAATCTGCAGGCGGTGTCTTTGTTCAAGGTGGAACGATGGGAAATCTTTCTGCCCTCGTTGTTGCTCGTGATCAAGCCCGCAAAACACATCCTGATACGCAGCGCTGGGTAATCGCCTGCAGCGCCGAATCACATTCATCTATTACTTCTGCAGCTCACGTCATGGATGTTGATGTTCTTAAGATTGAAACTAATGACGAACTACGACTTGATGGCGCACACGTTGCTAAGGCAATCGATGAATTACATGCCACTACCAATAAGCGCGTCTTCGCTATTGTTGGAACAGCAGGCAGCACCAACCTCGGAATCGTTGATGACTTAGCAACGCTTGCAAAGGCTGCCAAAGAGCGCAACATCTGGTTCCACGTCGATGGCGCATATGGTCTTGCTGGTCTTTGCGCGCCATCTGTTCGTCATCTCTATAGCGGTGTTGAAGATGCAGATTCATTTATCGTCGATCCGCATAAGTGGCTCTTTGCTCCATACGATGCCTGCGCACTTGTCTATCGCAATCCGGCTCTCGCTAAAGAGACTCACACTCAGCACGCCAGCTACCTTGAAACTTTGCATGACGATTCTTGGTCGCCATCTGATTATGCAATCCACTTAACTCGTCGCGTGCGCGGATTACCTTTCTGGTTCTCATTGGCGGCCCATGGCACAGATGCTTATTCAGAAGCGGTTGAAGAAGGCATTCGCCTTGCTAAGGAATCTGCTAAGCGCATCGTTGCTCACCCAAACCTTGAGTTAGTGCGCGAACCAGAGCTTTCTATCGTTGCCTTTACTCGCAAGGGTTGGACACCAGCCCAATATCAGCAATGGTCAGATGCGCTATTAGAAAAGCAGATTGGCTTTATTCCGCCTTCAAAGCATGCAGGTGAATCAATCTTGCGCTTTGCTTTCGTAAATCCTTGGACATCGATGGATGATGTCCAGATGATTCTCGATACGCTCTAGATTATTTAGCGATCTAGCAAGTTCTGCGTTGGATCATATGCAGAACCATTCCGGCGCTTTGCAATTGCACTGAGTGCTTCTAGAACAACGCGGTTAGCCAAGATTGCGGTGATATCAGCGCTATCAAATGCTGGTGCAACTTCGACCACATCGATACCAACGACAGGCAATTCAAGACAGATACGGCGAACTGCTTCAAGCAATTCACGTGAAGTCATTCCACCTGGTTCAGGAGTTCCTGTTCCTGGCGCCATTCCTGGATCTACAACATCGATATCGACAGATAAGAAGACTCCATCGCAACCATCGGTAAGCGTTGCAAATGATTCATCGAGAACTGCCTTAAGGCCGCGGTGATGAATTTCAGTCATCTCGTATGAGCGCATTCCTTGATCGCGCATCCACTCGAGAGTCTTGTTATCTGGCCAGTAGCCACGAAGACCTAGCTGCAAGAAACGATCTCCACGAACGTAACCTTCATCAATTAAGCGACGCATAGGTGTTCCGTGTCCAACGAGTGCGCCCCACTGATCTTCGCCGGTATCGGCATGTGCATCAAAGTGCACCATCGAAACCTTGCCGTGACCTAAGTGGTTTGCAATACCTGCAACGTCAGCAGATGCAATCGAGTGATCTCCACCCAAGACAACAGCGATTGCACCTGCACGGGAAATCTTTTCCGTTGCGTCACGCAAGACAGCAAGGGATGCAACTAAATCCCCACCGGGCATCAATAAATCTCCAGCATCAAAGACTTTGAGATCTTTCAAACCATCTGTGCGTAGAGCTAAATGTGGGCGTTCCCCATCATGTGGCAAGTAATCGCCACCGCGAATAGCTTGCGGACCAAACTTCGCACCTGAACGATGTGATGTTCCGCTATCGATCGGTGCACCCACGATGATGACATCAGCGCCCTTGTATGTCGCAGGATCATCGAGATCGCATGCGGGAATTCCTAGAAAGGTAAATGCCGGTCCATACATATTGCCGTGGTTAACCATGGCTTGAGGATATTGGTTATTGCGGAGTTGCTGCAATTACCCCGAGACACATTTCATCAGATGATCCTTCACCCCATGTGATGTAGCGCGGAGGCAGTGACTTTAACTGCGGAATCTTCTGGCGCAGCGTTGGGTCGAATGTGCACTTCACGCGAATTGTGTCTCCAGCAACAACCTTTACTGGAGTCTTTAAGACTGTTGCAGATTGGTCATCGAAGTTGTAGTTCTTTACATCAAGGAGCAACTTTTCAGTTGGCTTTCCTGGATTGAGAATGATGGAAAGTGAACGGCCGAGCAAGTGCATATGTGGCGCTGCAGCAATCACGGTGAAGTTGGTATTAATAACCTTGTCACATTGCGAGGTAAGGGAAGCCACCGGCTTAAATGGATCTTGACCACAGAGGGCGTTGA
>Ga0209230_10000437_pt1 | contig 16446 bp, 15 predicted proteins | sample LakOntMetagenome_FD_187467 | JGI IMG/M metagenome (GOLD analysis project Ga0209230, IMG submission 187467) | Freshwater and sediment microbial communities from Lake Ontario - Sta 18 epilimnion Metagenome (SPAdes) (version 2) | ecosystem: Environmental > Aquatic > Freshwater > Lentic | place... | reverse complement strand
GAAATACTCCAAGCAAAACGGGGATAATTCGCATTTCACCCAAATAACCAAAAAGCAACATTAACCAATTCAACAGCACCACAGGTATAAAAACATTTGAATTCTCCTTCAAAACTGTAAAAAATTCTAGTTCGGTTGTCTTATTTTCTACCATTGTATTTAAATAAATTAAATATGTCATCAATGTTATTAGCATTGTCGGGGTTGTAACAAACCAATCTATATATCTTTTTGGTGTAACATTTAATACCTTGGTAAAATTATAAGCTAACCAAAGATAAAACGATCCTTCGAAAAACTGAACCACTAATTCTAATAATAGTAATTGTCTTATTATCGAATAAATAGTTGGAACTTTTACAAAATATGCTCCAATCTCGATTATTCCTGTTACTATTTGAACGACAATTGAAACTACTAATGTCACATAAAATAAGTATTTCGCATCCATTTATCCTATATTAGTTAATTATTTTAGTTTTATTAAAATATGTATAATTATGAAAAAACATCATGAAATCAAATCATGGTGTTTTTATTTGGTTTTTGAGTGTGTTATTTTTTATTTGAGTAAATTATTTTATTTTTTTGAGTAGTTTTTAGTTAACATAGATGAGCTGCTTTTTGAAACGCATAGCCTGTCGGGATTTCTCGGCATCGGCAATTCTAGCATCGCGCTTTGCCTCCCACTTCACAATTTGGATTGGATCCAAGTCGCATCGCATATGAGACATATAATGGCGAGGGGAACTGTAAAACATTGTAGATGAATTGTTCTTACTCTTACATTCACCCGTCGCAAGAACTACCTTAAAGTACAAATCCTCATCACTCGACCCAACGAAGTTGGTATAATAATGCCCGGTTTCCGCATCTCTAATATTACTTCCAGTATCCGAAGAGGTATATAACTCAATCTTACGCATTCTCGAACCACGTGTGTTCGCAAGTGGTCTCCAAATTACATTATAACCGCTGTCCATTCTTTGCGAATCATGTAACATATCGTTAGGGTTAAGCACATACTCGTTGGCTTCATGTGGTGACTCGTTATACTCCATTGTTACTGTTATAATCAAGGTATCTTTAAGTATATTTTGATTAAAAAATTATTACGATAGTGAAGTTATTGTTGGCGCATCTTGAGAAAGAGTGATACGTTTTTCCTTGACTCGGTCGCTAATAAATTGCTTCATTTTGTTCTCTAAATATGTTACCTTTTCGGTTAATTGATTGTTTTCTAATGTTAGCTGTTGAATTAAAACACTCATTTCGTTAATTTTATTCTGCGCCGCTGGCAGAGAAGAAGCTATCTTTAATTTATTCATCATTTCTGCTTGTTCAGCCTGTTTTTTCATGTGTTCCTGTATCATTACTTCTCTGTTCTGTTTCATTTCTGCGATCTGCTTTATTACATCCGGTTTGTTTTCTGGATTACCTGGCTCATACGAAGTCAAATTATTAATATCATCCATAAAAAACTTCAATATATCGGCTTCTTTGACAAAATCTGCCGGAACCAATGTGGAATCATGCATGCGTGGATTGGGCCCTTGCATGAGTAATTCCCGTTTATCAAATGAATTCTGTTCGTGTGAAAATACTAGAATCGACTTCTTAGGTTCCAATTGAACAAACGGAATAGTATAATCCTTTAAAAACTTCTTCTCTTCCGCTACAGACGATTTTTCGTCAAATCGTGTTATTTTTAGCAAATCTCGTTTAAAAGCAAATGTCGCAGCTGTAGCGTGATTTGGTCCATAAGGCCCAAACTGAACCATCCTATTTACGTGCTTGAAAAAAATAAACATCGCGCTTGACCCGGCGCATAGTGCTTTGGGGTTTTTTTGTAAGGTTTCGACCGCGTGTTGCACTCTTTCGGGTGGATAGTAGTCGTCGTCATCCATATATACAAGAATATCGCCCGTCGCCTTTTCATTCAACAAATTTCGCTTACTACCCAACGTCATCTTTTCATCGTATTTAAAATATTTAACTTGTGGAATATGACTGACTAATTCTCCGATCTTATCCGTTCCATCATCAATTATAATCCACTCCATTCTATCTTTGGGGTATGTCTGGTGTTCAAAACATTTAATAATCATCGGTATAAATGGACGCCTATTAAAGGTTGGTGTGCAAATACTCACCATTGGAAGCGTCTGCGGCGGCTTTTTATTTTTTCCCATTAATATTATAAACTCAATAGTTTTAAGTCTTATTTGCCTGATAATTTTTTCCCTATGCTTATAAGCTCATTTTTAATATTTCCTCCAGACTGGGGTCTGCCAAAGAACCAATGATACAGCCAGCCGTGTTTGTCTTTTGGTAGGTTTGATTCTGTAATACAGGTCTTCTTGGCTTGTTTATAACTTGTTATAAGAGAAAACCCCTTTTCTGTTACTGGAGTATATATGTCAATTGCTATAAATCCAAAATATATTAACAGAACGATGATCGTGGGAACTATACCACCTACCGCACCCAATTGTATAAAGGCAAACAAAATTACAAAAAAACTTAGGAGGCCCATCATTTGTCCCTTGTAATGCTTGTATGTTTCTTTTATAATTGTGAATCCAGACGTTGGGTCGGTTTTGGATTTTGAGTCACCATTCAATTCTGATTTAAATGTGATAACGCCAAAAATACACCACCAAAACGTTAAAAATATAAAGAGTGATGATAAACTCCACGCAAAAATCGTCGCCAATGTAAATAAAATAATTAGGCCAAATGCTATCAAATATCTAAATGGTGCAGAAAAAAGGCTTATGTTTTCCCATTTTGGCAGCCCTTTACCTGTTTCATTTGTATTTTCCTTGAAAAACCACCCCATTTCAGTAAACCATGTATAAATAAAATGTATGATATCTATAAAAATAATGAACGGCGATAATGTAGAGAATATTATTGGACCCATCAATACAAGCAACGATTCGGGCATCAAATTTAATTTATTCAATACATAACTGAATATAGCATAATTAAATTGTAGGGTGCTTTCTAGAACAGTCACAAAATAGTTTAGTAAAAAAAATGAATCTGGATTATTCTTATAAGAACGAAGACCGTCTAGTATACTATTTGAAGAGTTATACTCGTCGTATGGTATTTTTAATTTCATCGACATTTGAGGATCTGTATTCGTAGTAAAAATATTCGTCGTAATTGGTTCAATGTCAGGCTTGGTATTTACATAGGGATAGCATTTTTTATCGTCTGGCAAAACGTTAGATTGTGCTACTTTACATGCGTATAATATTAGACCACTGAATCCATAATAAACAGGTATGCTGAATAGAATAATTGCTATGATGATAATATAAGTTGTTAATTTCGAGGTATAGGACTTTTTGTCATCCGTTTCATCAGAATTTGCCATTACTTATATTACACAGACAAAAGAAAAATGGGACAAAATAAAATAATTGGAACCCTATAAAGTTATTATTTACTAAATCACCTAATTCGGATTAATTTTAAATCTTCATAGATATTATATTACTATTATGGAAATCTATAAAAAACACTCTGGATTTTTATTTTTGGTGTTGATGAGTTTTATTTTACTTATATCAATATTTAAGTGGATTGATTATTTAACCAAAAATAAATTCATTATGGAATGTTTTACATCCTCGACGATTCAAGAGGAATCGGGTGGCGCAACAAGTCACACTGTAAATCTTCCTTTAACAACAACGTACAGTTGTACGAATTTTTGCGGACCGACCGCGCGATGTGCCATAACCGGTCAACAGTGTTCGGCCGATATTGATTGCCCCGGCTGTCAACCATACACACCACCGTTGAAAAGTGCTCCCGATAATGTCCCTGGTAATAATGATGCCGGAAAACTCACAGTCGGTGTTACGCCAACATATTCGCCATTAACAAGTGGTTATGGAACCCGCGAAAGGATCATTACTGCTAATATGTTCTCTAAACCAGCCATGCCCAATTTCGGCGTTAATACGTGGATGGGCGGGTTTAATGAAGATCAAGCGTTGTTTGATAAGAGATATAAACCACCAGCTGTTCAGTTTATGCCGGACTACCCCGAGCGTTATAGCTTAACAGGCGAATTCATTGAAGACGGACCATTTGCGTCTAATGCTCCCCTCCCTTAGGGCGTTCAGTCTTTGTCAACAATTACCTCCTTGGAAACCCGTTTAATGATTTTTTCTTCCTTTTCAAAATCATTATCCCCTCGTCCACCCATTGCTTCCATGATAATCTTGTTATATTGGTCGGAAAAGCGAGAAGCACTTTTGGTACAATCTGGATGCGCTTCTTTGAACTTGGGTAGCATTCTTGCGTTTTTATCCGCGACCTTTCTTACCATCTTGTGCATCTTCTTTTGCTCGTCGTCTTTTTCCCATTTATCTTCATCTTTAATATACATGGTTTCTCTCTTTTTGTCGGTACAATGAACAGGTCTTTGAGTTACATCAAGGTCCTTCAGGTTCTTTACAATAATATTGGAAATACCTTCTACGTAGCCGAGTTCTCCAACCTTTTCCAGGTCAGATAATTGTAGCTTAATCGATTCAACAAAATCTGTAATATTCATGGCATCCTTACAAGTTTCATTCAAAAAGAAGTTCAGGTTAAATGCTTTGTTATGCGAGTTTGTATTTGTGTTTGTAATATTAGTTGTGCTCTGATTATAAGTATCCTTCTTTACAATTTCAAGAATTAAGTTTTTAAATTCTTGATTTTCTTTTATAAGATAGTTAATCAAATCGTCCTTGTCTGTCGCATTATTGTTATTATTTTTTACTTCAGGTTCGTCATTTGTTTCAATTACAAGATTAGCATTATTTACAGAGCAACCTTTCGCTTTGTGTTTCCACAACCCAGACAAAGTAGCATAGTTTTTGCCACATTCGCAGTTATGTTCGGCATTTATTTTTATTTCCGCATTTCCCAAATTATTTCCTGTCGCACGATACATATGTTTTTTGGTCTTGGTGTGAATTATGTAGTTGCTTTTCTTAGAGCATCGAAAGTCACAACAATCGCAGTAAAAATCGGCATTATTTGGCATCTTATTTAGTTCCATTTTATATATATATGGAAATATAAAAAATGCCTAAATCATTTTAATTGCAAATAATAAAAAATTTATCGTCACAAATTGAAAATTATATTTTTGGTGTCCAGACCATAAAATTCAATTATGCAGTAAAAACATGTTATTTCGCAACACTGTTTTGGCTTTTTCGATTTTTGGACATTTTTTTTGTCCATTTTCATTTTCTGAAAAAACTTTCCCAAAGAAAAACTGGATATTTTCAATTCTTTAAGTTAAAAAACAACTAATTACAAAACGCATCTAACAAGAAGTGATTACGATCATTCCGAATAAAAACATTGTCTAATGCGATAGTTTCGTACCAGGTGGTCAAATCACCCAAAATACGAAACCCAGAGACACACGATAAGACTTGTATAAACTCACATTTGCTCGGTAAAACCCGCTCGACCCGCAAACCATCCCATGAAACCGTCAACCAACCCGACGTTTCCACCAAGGCAATTTGAAAAGAAGCAATAAGATGGTAGAACTGAACCGCGGATAAAGGATAGATAAGAGTAATGCCCGTCTTATTACATTCAAGTTCAACCAAAGGAGCGCCTTTATGGAGTTGTGTAATATCCCCCGCCAAGAGGCTAATGGAAAACTGAATGGTCCCGCCATATGCTATCCCTAAGTTCCCAAAAAACTTGGACGGGGCATTGTAAACCCACAAAGATTTATCCGGTTTCCCGTGAATGAGGTTATCACTTGCCTGAATATAATTATGAAAGAACTGTCCGCGGCTATATGGTTCAAAAACGGGAACTGAAACGGATAGTTTGTTGCCAAGAATAGTCCATCCGTCGCTTCCGAGTAAAAAATCACTACCGACAATCGTGCCATCCGCATCCGCCATCGTGACATTTCCTGGAAAGGACTGAGACGAGCCATCCGTTACAATAAAAGAAAACACATCGGAGCAAAAGCGACATAAAAGTCTCGTATTCGGAACATAGTAAACGCGGCGTAAAGAACCAGTAACCAAAGTATGATGATGAGTGATAGGCACGCCGGAAATGGGATGATAACCATACAAACTATACACATGAGATAATTGAAATAAGGTTCCGTACTTGGGTAACTGTGTAATAAACGTCGTGAGTTTGCTGCCAATTTTATCCCCACCCTTTAACCGGACAACATAGCCCGGAAGAGAACTGTTCATAATAATCAATTGATGAAAAGCAAACGGAACCGCGACAGAAGCATAAATCGGACCCAAAGCGAGCAATAATAATAAACAAGAATAAACCGACATAGTAATAATATCAACAAATGCTTATATTCTTTTAGTAAATACTACACCCACGAAATAACATTTTTGTCCATTTTCAACTTTCCCAAAGAAAAACTTGATATTTTCAATTATTTAAGTATCAAGTTTATATTATTTATTTGTAACAAATTAGTTAGGGTCTTTCTTTAAGCATCGCGAATAATTACCTCCTTGGAAACCCGTTTAATGATTTTTTCTTCCTTTTCAAAATCATTATCACCGCGTCCACCCATTGCTTCCATAATAATCTTGTTATATTGATCTGAAAATCGAGAAGCACTCTTGGTACAATCTGGATGCGCTTCTTTGAACTTGGGTAGCATTCTTGCGTTTTTATCCGCAACCTTTCTTACCATCTTGTGCATCTTCTTTTGTTCATCGTCTTTTTCCCATTTATCTTCATCTTTAATGTACATGGTTTCTCTCTTCTTATCGGTGCAATGAACCGGCCTTTGAGTTACATCAAGGTCGTTGAGGTTCTTTACAATAATATTAGAAATCCCCTCTACGTAGCCGAGTTCTCCAACCTTTTCCAGATCCGACAATTGTAACTTAATCGATTCAACAAAATCTGTAATATTCATTGCGTCCTTACAAGTTTCATTCAAGAAGAAGTTTAGGTTAAATGCCTTGTTATGTGAGTTAGTTGTAGTAGTTGTAGTATTATGAGTGCCATTTTTGATAACCTCCATCATGATATTTTTAAAATCTGATGTCTCCTTTATCAGTTCTGAATTTTGTTTTATAAGCATCAGTATAAGTTGGTCTTTATCCGCTGGGTCGTTTGTTATTTGATCATTCTTTTCATCTGAATTAGAAAAGTCATCAAGTTTACATTTTTTATTATGCCTCCACAATCCAGCTCTATCGTTGAATTCTTTGTCGCAATTTTGACATTGATACACTTTACTAATTTTTACTAAAGAATCATTGTTATTCGTTGTTAAAAGACTGTTTTGGTGTTTTATGCTGTTCAGATGAAGATCTAAATTATATTTTCGTGATGTATTATAGTTACAAATATCACACTTGAATTTTTGACTAATTTTTACTAAAGAATTGTTGTGAATCGTTGTCATACATTAACAACAGAAAATTAGTTTAACTTCTTTTCCAAAAAATTAATAAAATTTTATCGTCACAAATTGAAAATTATTTTTTTGGTGACCAGACCATAAATTTCAATTATGCAGTGAAAACATGTTATTTCGCAACACTGTTTTGGCTTTTTCGATTTTTGGACATTTATTTTGTCCATTTTAAATTTCTGAAAAAACTTTCCCAGGGAAAAAACATGTTTTTATCTACAGATGTAGGGGAGTTTTTCACCCTAAATTTCAACGATCCCTTACATTATGTAGGAAATGTCCCACTTTGACCCACAATATTTATGTAGCATACAATAAACCCGCATTGCCACCAACAAATATTACCATATTTACACGCTCCTCAATTAAATACATGTTGAAATTGTAATCATAAATACGCCATGTTGGTTTGTTGATACCCACAATATCTCCTGTGGTTGGGTCGCAAATAGTTAGCACCTGCGCATATGGATCCACTGGAGGCGATATGGTTGTAAATTCAAACTGAACATTTGTAAATCTACTCATATTCATCGCCCCTGACGGTTGTATTACTCGCGGATTTGTGTCTAGGCAAAAATTGTAACAATACAAGCCCTGAGGCGCATTTCCAGCAGTTCTAACATACTTTTCAACAAAATTATATACCCCCGCAGGTAACATATTTTCTCTGTATTGCCCATCCAATAGGATTCCAAGTGCTACCAAAATATACTGAATATTCTGCGGATTGTATTGCCCGGTTATGTAGAGGTTTGTTGGCGAACCATCAGCATTTACACCCGGACCTATACTAGGAGGCCCCGGAGCTAAAGGATTTACATAATTATAGTCTCCCGCACTAGGCGCAAGGATCACGTCCTGAGGCATATAATTATAAGGCCAGTTGGTATAATTTGACCACTGATTTCGCAAGTTTGCGTCGCTTCGCTGAAAGTAAAACATCCAGCTAATCACCATTCCCAATGAATCTATGTTAATCTTATTCTGTCCAGTTATGTTATAATAGGGTCTCTCGTAAACCTGCTTAAATAAATACTTCTGTTCGTTCTTAGCAAATACTTCAGATTCGTCGTTTGATAAAAAGCAATAAGTACAATTCAAATTAATATCCACGTTCCATTGTGTTCTTGTATCCACATAAGATAACGGACCAAGTATTTCATCTGGCGGTGTTTGAAGGAATCGATATGGCTGCATATAAAACTGATTAAAATTCGGCGCAACCACTGGAAACGAATTCGCGTAATCCATCACATCGCGTATAGTAAACCATTCGTTAAACGGTCGCAATGTAACGCTGATTTGAAGTTCGTTATATTGAAGCGCGACTAATGGAAAGGCCTGTGTGGTAACAAGATTAAACCACGCTCCAAGAGGGATATATAATGTGCGTCCGGGGATGGATGGTTGCGCGCCAGCCGGACTTGGATTATAAAAGGCACTTGGATATGCGTTTACTCGCGCACCATAGTTTGCCGGATCATTTAGCTCTGCGGTTTGTCCGATCATTTCGTTAAATAATGCTAGCTTCTCCGCAGTAAAATCGCGCTGGGCGGAAGCTAAAATATATTGCCCCGAATATTCTTGTAATTTTTGATTACCACAATTAATAGTTATGCGACTAATAATTTGCGCGCCGATATTTTCTATCCATTGAAAATCGTATGGCGCCCAGTCAGTATAACCAGTTACCGCACCTGCTGAATTATAAATCGGTTGAGGAGGCATAATCGGGCTCCAAATTGTAGGGAGATTGATTGAGATGTAGCAGTCCATAAGGAGGTCAGCGTAGCGTTTAACGCGAAACACAAATGTTGATTCAGTTGTAGGATTAATTATTGGAGTTCCTTCATAATCCAATCTAAAATTTTGCTTACCAAAGTTCGTGTATTTTTTATAAACTGCCTTCCAGAAAGTCTTCGATGGGTTACCATTTAAAATTATATTCTGTTGCCCTTCGCTAACCAATTGCATTAATCCGCCGGCCATATTAAGTATATAATAAGGCAATTTTTTAATTCTTTATTTCATCATTTATATATTCCTTCTAAAACCCAAATTTAAATTAAAAAATAATATATTATATTAGATTAATGCCAAGCGTAGCAGAACAGTATTTAAGCAACATTACAAATTCCGATGAAGCTTTCCAGTCCTATATGATTATTGCGATTATTTTTATCATTCTTGTAATATTTATTGTATACATGATTTATCTTAGCAGATTAGAATCGAAAGAATGCGATTTTATGAATTCCTTGTATCCCAGCGTAAACGGAAACATTAGGCCTATTTCTGCGAATGATCCCGACTGTAGCGGTAACCTTTTTGATTACTATGTTAAAACCGCATATAATGCTTGTTCGGGCGGCTCTTATAAAAACGATTTTGTAAATATTTGTAATTTAAAGGCAGTAATTAAACAGGGTGTCAGGTGTTTAGACTTTGAAGTATACTCCGTTGACAATCAACCCGTCGTCGCTACTTCCACAGTCGATAGTTATTTCATTAAAGAGACATTTAATTCCGTTGATTTTAGCAGTGTAATGGAGACAATCCGTAGCTACGCATTTTCCGGAGGAACCGCACCGAATCCGACAGACCCCATCATTGTTCACTTAAGAATTAAGAGCAATAACCAGGAAATGTATTCTAATTTAGCAACTATTTTAAAATCGTATGATGATATCTTGCTTGGAATGGATTATAGTTTTGAAAATAGTGGTCACAATTTAGGAAGTGTTCCCTTAATAACATTTAGGAACAAGGTGATTATAGTCGTTGATAAAATAAACAACTCATTTTTACAGAATCAAGCGTTCCTAGAATACGTAAACATAACAAGTAACTCAATCTTTATGCGAAGTTATTCAAATTACGACATTGTAAATAACCCCGACACGCAAGAATTAACTGACTATAACAAGACAGGCATGACAATTGTGTTCCCAGATGTGGGTATCGATCCCGCAAATCCAAGCGCAATGCTTGCTAGAACGTATGGATGTAATTTTGTCGCGATGCGTTATCAATTGGTCGACAACTTTTTAATGGAGAATGCCGAGTTTTTCGATAGATGCGGTTACGCGTTTTGTTTAAAACCCGCGGATTTGAGATACCAACCGGTCACTATTCCGGCACCCACGCCACAAAATCCCGCGTATTCATATGCTACGCGTACAACCTCAACCGACTTTTATAGTTTTAAATCTTAAGAAGAGTGCTTTTTAAACCTTTTCGCATATAAAATGCCCATTATTTATAAAATTGATTTGTTTATAAATTATATTACATTATGATATAATTTATAATGACAGAAGTAAATATTCACAGCAAATATATTGATAAACGAATAAATGATATTAAAAAAAGCAATAAGTGGAACTCAAAAATAATTGACACTTCTCATGAAGATTTTATAAAAGATTACGCTTCAAACGTATTTACAAATTTAGTAAGAAATACATTTACTAACTCATATATTAAGCAATTTCCGTGCGGTGAATGTAATAATCCCTCAACAGAAAGGTGTCATGGAATAGGTGAAGAGAGACCATTGTTAATAAAAAGAGCATTAGAAAAGGTTTGGAGTGATACCTCAAAACCTATTATTATGAAAGAAATTATAATAGTATTTTTAGAAGAACACAAATATACAAAATTTACATTCAAGTGTCACACCTGTCATAAAAATGAGAAAAAATTGGCATTTTAAATATTAAAAGGTGTAAAATACAATTTAAAATTTAAAATTATAAATAAAAAACTACAAATTGCCCATTGAAGATTTAAATCTATTTAGTATATAAGACCGCGGATGACAACAAAAAAGACCTGTAAAGGATTAAAATTCGAAGATTGTGAATTAGCGATTCTTCGTATGGCAGTTGATAAAGCAGAAGAGAAAATGGCTAGGCGCGTTGTTCAATCAGACGATATTAAAAGAATTATTAAGATTGTCGAAGATTTTATTAAGCGAAAGGGCCTAATTTGTTATGGAGGAACAGCAATTAATAATATCTTGCCAGCTGATGATCAGTTCTATAATAAGGAGGTGGAGATTCCTGATTATGACTTTTTCGCTGTAAATGCGTTGTCCGACGCAAAAGAGTTGGCGGATGTTTATTACAAACAGGGGTTCACAGACGTAGAAGCAAAGGCGGGTCAGCATCACGGGACATATAAAGTGTTCGTTAATTATATTCCGGTTGCTGATATAACCATGTTACCCAAGGGCATTTATAATGCGTTGAAAAAGGACGCAATTCGCGTGGGTGGAATTTTATATACACCACCCAACTACTTAAGAATGTCAATGTATTTAGAGCTCTCGCGTCCCGCAGGAGATACGAGTAGGTGGGAAAAGGTTATGAAGCGTCTGTCGCTACTAAATAAACATTATCCCATCACAGATTTAAATTGTAACATGGTTGATTTTCAACGAAAAATGGAAGATAGAACAGACGAAGACCTTATTTATGATACAGTAAGAAACACCTTTATAAATCAAGGCGTCGTGTTTTTTGGCGGCTACGCCATGTCTCTATATTCGCGCTACATGCCAGGCAATGTTAAACAGAAATTGGAAAAGATTGCGGATTTCGATGTTTTATCCAATGACCCAGAAACAACCGCCGAAATTGTGAAGGAGCGTTTAAAGGATATTGGCGTAGACAATGTTAAAATCAAAAAACGGGACCCTGTTGGAGAAGTAATCCCTATTCATTATGAAATTTGCGTTGGAAAGGATACAGTAGCAATGATCTACAAACCGATTGCGTGCCATAGTTACAATGTTATTACCATAGCCGGACAAAAGGTCAAAATAGCAACAATTGACACCATGTTAAGTTTCTATTTAGCATTTTTATATGCGGATCGTGATTACTATAACCATTTCTTAGACAGAATATTATGCATGTCGAGTTTTCTCTTTGATGTGCAGCAAAAGAATAGATTGGAGCAAAAGGGTCTACTCACTAGATTCAGTATCACATGCTATGGACACCAAGAATCCGTTGAAGAAATGCGCTCTGATAAGGCAGCCAAATATAAGGAATTAAAACAGAAAAACGATAAGGGGGTGTTAGAAGAGTGGTTTTTAAACTATAAACCAGATGATTTAAAAAATAATAAATCAGATGATAATAAACCAACAAAAAAGAAGTCCAATAAAAGCAAAAAAGCCAAAACAAATAAGAAAAAGAAGCTACTAGCTATTTATGGCGGCAAAACAAGACGCTCCAAGTAAATTAGGGACGACAAACATCGCCGTAACAGTCATCTAGCTTATCTTGAAATGTGACTCGCCGATGTCTATTATACATTTTATAAAAGAATACGATGGCTAATAGAGTGAAAACCAACATTCCTATATAAATATATAGGGAGTCTACTGAGAAATCGTCACCTCCACCGATAATATCGTTGGAAATGTCGTTAATTGTGAATTCAGAACTAGTTATATCAATATTGTCCATTTTTATAGAAGAATATTAATGCTTAATTATTCTAACTTATAAACACCGATTTTCTAATACGATTAAAAAAATGTCGTATAATATTTTTGCTAAACTCTTGTAAATGATACTGTCTTTAACCTCTGTTGGTATCTTGTTATTTATCAAAACTATCGCATAAACAATATATAACAACAACTTCTCTATTAGAACCTTTATATAATTACCCCCGCTGTTGAAAATATTCCAATCGTTAACATAGCTACACATTTGGGTATTGGATTGTTTTATATAAAACGAATGAATGTCTAACAGCCCGGACAGAATCCTGTGATAATTCGATTTCTCATTTTTCACGTTGATAAGATTGCTTATCTTGTCATAACCAAATAGGTCCATGTAAAGAATCTTCTTATTTGGTTCATTTGCGAAAATAAAGGGGTTCATTCCGTCTATATATTTGTTTTTGTACAGAACATTGCCGTCTATTAAAAATGGAATGTAAGACGACTTTATTATTGTATTTAAAATGTCGTCTATGTCTGTATATTTACACTTTACCGGCTTTGTGCCTCTTTTGATGTTATGATATGTAATAAATAATTTACCGTTTATTTTTTGACAAATATCAGACGGAATGCTGCTGCCTAAATGTCGCTTAAGCTGTTTAACAAGTTGTAGCTTGTATGACTTTCTAAAGTCAGCCGCAAGTATTTCATATAATTCACTCATAAGGTGTAATCCATCAATATAATATAAGAATCCCACAATTGCGCCGACGCTGCATCCAGATATGCGGTCTATTCTAATATATTTGCGCCTTTCCATTTCCTTTAAAAAGTATAGTGCGCCAACTAAATAACTACCATTAAATGCGCCGCCATCCAAGATGAGGTCTATTACAATCGGCTCCTTCGTTTTTGTTATCTCCTCTGGCAAATTATTGATTAATTTTATAACGAAATCTTGAATCATTCAAACTAGTATATGGCGGTATTTACTATTTTACAATAAAACGAAATTTATTGTAAAATGGACAATAATAGCGTAATTAAATTGTTATGCGTTTTTTTTATTTTTCATCAATCGCTTCATAAAATCGGCTTCGTTTCTATTTTGAACATAAATATTTATTATTTCAGCCGGTGAATATAAATACTCGCGGATCTTCTTCAGGCTAGCTTTTTGAATAGGGCTACCAAACAGATTCTGATACATTTCAGATATTGTTGAATGACTTGCGTTTTTAAGTTCGTGTGTTATATCGATTCTTCCTGGACGAGTCAATGCTGAGTCGAGCTTACGATAGTGATTCGAGGAAATTATCAATATTCTACCTGGTGTCTCTCTAATTCCATCCCACAAATTAAGAATATCGTCGAGTGTGATTGGCGGCTCTGTAACCGGAGCGACTAGTTGTATTGTTTTTAGTTCAGATGAATCACACCCCTTATTGGCGATGTCGCCTATTACAATGTTTTCCGATGCATCCTTCGCTTTTGCGCGCGATTTGTTTTTGCTACTTCGTTCCAATACAACGTCACCTATACAATCAATATCTTCAAACACGATAATTTTCTTGTCGAATGACACGGAGCCCTTTTCATTATAACTAGAATACGTGTTTTCAAAAAAGAAACCTTCCAGTTGTTTTTTGGTCTTTATAATTTTAAGTGGGATGACGACAAGGTGACGGTTTGTATATTTTGCGAGGGACTTAATAAAGGATGTTTTCCCAGTCCCAGGCGGACCGTGCAGCCCAATCCCCAACGAGTATGGTATCCCCTTCTCATAATACCATTCTCGATTGTTTAAAAAATGGTCAATATGCGCCACGAGTTGTTGCTTTCCATCGAAAAACATATTTTGAAATGTCCGTGCACTTTCAAACACATCTTCCCGCCAACAACTTGACATTCCTTCCTCTGGTTTTGGTATGACACAATCTAAATTGTATATAAACCGTTTATTACTTCGAATTTCCCGAACAGATGACACGTATTTTTCAGTAATATTATCAATATATGTTTTTAGATAACTAATCGAATGTACATATGAGTATATCTCATATGTCATTTTTAAGGTTTTTGTATTTGATTTGTCCCTCTCGTCACCGGATGCTTCTTGTTCCGTTTCTACGCGCGCATAAATATTGTCCTCTAATTTAAACGATTTTCTTTGATCAACCATGAATATCTCGTGGGTTTTTCTTCTCTCTTCCTCATTAGACGTTGTCTGATAGGTGCTATATGTTTCTTTAATCTGGTAAATAGGAGCGAATTTATCAATATTAGAAATAATGTGGTTTGAAATCGCCTTGAACCTTGTGCTATATATGGCAGAAATATTTGGTGTCAAATTGTATGAGCACGTGGTGGAACATTTTTTCCCTTCAATAACAACACAATTTTTCTGAAAAAGACTACTTTTGAAGGTTTCAAAGTTGACATTTGATAAAATGTCCATAACGTCATATCTGGCTACATAATTTAATATATAACCATATATACCAATCATAATAGTCGATATAACTGCGTCATAGGTTGGATTTCCCGTTTTAAAACTATTATATAGAGTCATTCTACTTATATTTTCATATGTAGATGCTAATGTATTGATCAAACTCATATTTGATTGTGTTATATGAGTTTATCTGCTTATTTTTAAGTGGGTTTTCTATACATTTACTTCGCTAAAACACCCCAAAACGGTTAGTTATTTTGTTGAGCAGGTAATATAACAGACCAAATAGGGCGCTTGTGAAAAGAAATCCGTTTATGTTCATATTTCCGTCAGTCGAAAACAAGACAGGAAAATATCCGAATAACATTTTTCTAAAAAATGGCAACTGAAATAAAAAGTACATGACGGCAAGTAACAATGGTACCTGTATTTCGTTATACATGTCGTCTAATGAATTGTCGTTCTGTGTATTTTTATTGTAGTCATTTATCATATCCGATGTTTGTTCATAATTCCTAATATAATCGGTATTATCCTGCGGGGGTGGGACATAATTCGGCTGAACATGGGGGTCATTACTGATGCCGATTGTAGACATTGAAATATCTCGCGATGGCAATTGAGTCGCACCATTACGGCTGGCGTTTTGAAGTCCGCTAACTATTTGGCTAATAGTCGCCTCGTCCAATGTACCATTTGCCTGATTTGCCTGTTGTTTTTGTGAAACCACTACATTTTCAGTCGCAGACATGGAAATATTATTGCTAACATTTCCGCCTCCCACCGGATCTGTTGGTAAGTCTAAGATACTTGTCGAATCGCTCATAATTAGTATAAAGAATGATTGATTATAATAATTACGCAAACCTTACTCGAAATCGATTATTTTCGCAGACGGGTTACATTTTGTTGCTACATATGAATATTTTACACACTTATCGCCATTTTTATAGATTTTATCCTTAATTTCTTCTAAATGCGGAGCGTGAAAATTTAGACAGTCTTTTTTCTTACAAATGGTTCTAAATAAAGAGGCAAGTCCAAAACCTAATAGAATAGACATTATAA
>Ga0209230_10000435_pt1 | contig 16468 bp, 14 predicted proteins | sample LakOntMetagenome_FD_187467 | JGI IMG/M metagenome (GOLD analysis project Ga0209230, IMG submission 187467) | Freshwater and sediment microbial communities from Lake Ontario - Sta 18 epilimnion Metagenome (SPAdes) (version 2) | ecosystem: Environmental > Aquatic > Freshwater > Lentic | place... | reverse complement strand
AGCAAGGAGTTATTCCACTGGCCATTCATCCAGCGATGTCCTTCACCGGAACTTCGCTTGATCTCACCAAAATTCGTGAAAGCTATTTTGCTGTCGCAGCACCAACCGTTGCGCTACCAATCGCGCAAGCCTTGGCAATTGAAATGGGGGCAGAACCCATTGTTATTTCCGAAGCGAACCGCAAGATTTACTTTGAAGCAATATCCGTTGCGAACAATTTCTCCAAGATGATTGTGAATCAGTCGATTGGCTTACTAGAGTCAGTGGGCGTAGACAATGCTCGAGTGGTTCTTGGGCCGCTGATTAGAAGCGCGGTTGAAGAGGCCCTTGCCGAGGGTCACACTCCGTTAGACCCAGAAGAATTGTTGAACTAATGCAGAGAGCAACCAGCAGCAAAGAACTTACCAAGGCACTTGAATTTGCAAAGCGCGAAAACCTAGAGGTTGCGTTCGTGCCAACCATGGGAGCACTGCACGAGGGGCACCTATCGCTGGTTGCTGAAGCACGTAAGCACACACCATTTGTTGTGGTGTCAATTTTTGTGAATCCATTACAGTTTGGCATCGGCGAAGACTTCGATAAATATCCGCGCACGATTGAAGAAGATGCAGCCAAGCTCGAGGCCATCGGTGTTGATGTTCTATACACACCAACTGTGAATGATCTTTATAAGAGCAACATGGAAATCACCGCGCACGCGGGTTCGATTGGCGAAGTTCTTGAAGGCGGAGATCGTCTTGGTCACTTTGACGGTGTGCTCACCGTGGTTTCAAGGTTGTTTGATGCGGTCAAGCCAAAGTATGCGGTGTTCGGTCAAAAAGATGCCCAGCAGGTTTTCTTGATCAAGCAAATGGCCAAGGTTGACTATCCGCAAATTGAAATTGTGGTTGGCCCAACCATCCGCGATGAAAACGGGCTAGCGCTATCTTCGCGCAATGTTTATTTGTCGGAAGAAGAACTAAAGGCGGCCACTCAAATTTCAGCTGCGCTTAGGGCGGGGAAGACCGCATCGGTCACTTCGGAAACGGGCAAGATTGCCGCTGCCGTGCAGACCGCCGAAACCGCGCTCTTGGCTATCCCTCAGGCTAAACTTGGCTACATCAGCTTGGTTGACGCAAAGACTTTTGAACCCGTTTTGGATGACTTTGAGGGCCCGGCGTTATTGTTGGCCGCAGTTGTGGTCGGTAAGACCAGATTGATCGACAACATCGAAATCACGTTTTAGGAGTACTCGCATGAGCCAGGAGCCAAACAACTCTGGCAATGTCAACCCAGACATTGAGCAAGATCTAGAAGAAGATCTGCCTGAGCAAATTGCGGTTCGTCTTGCCAAGCGCGAGCGCCTAAACGAAATGGGTGATGCCTACCCAGTTAGTCTGCCAATCACCCACACCATTGACGGTGTTCGTGAGGCATATCCAAATCTTGAAATCGATACCGCCACCGGAGACAAGGTCGCCCTAGCCGGACGTATCGTCTTTCAGCGCAACACTGGAAAGCTTTGCTTCGCAACTTTGCAGGCCGGTTCCGGTCAGCGCATCCAGGCCATGCTTTCACTCGATAAGGTTGGCGAAACCCGCCTTGAAGAGTGGAAAGAGTTAGTTGACCTTGGGGACCACGTTTACATTAGCGGTGAGGTAATTACCTCAAAGCGCGGTGAGCTTTCGATTCTTGCCGACGAGTGGTTGATGGCCGCGAAGACTATTCGCCCGCTGCCAAACATGCACAACGAACTTGGCGAGGAATACCGAGTTCGTCACCGCTACGTTGATCTAATCGTGCGCGATCGTGCGCGCGAGGTAGTGCAGATTCGCTCAAAGGTTATGCAGTCACTGCGACGCACCTTTGAACAAGAGGCTTTCATTGAGGTAGAAACCCCAATGTTGCAGACCATGCACGGTGGAGCTTCTGCTCGCCCATTCAAGACCCACTCAAATGCCTTCGATACCGAACTGTTCCTAAGAATTGCACCGGAACTTTTCCTAAAGCGTGCCGTCGTTGGTGGCATTGATCGAGTATTTGAAATCAACCGAAACTTCCGCAACGAAGGTGCTGACCGCACCCACTCACCTGAGTTTGCAATGCTTGAGGCCTACCAGGCTTATGGTGACTACAACTCAATTGCCGATCTAACTCAAAAGCTGATTCAGAATGCCGCGATGGATGTCTTTGGCACTCACCAGGTTAAACTTGAGGGCGGCGAGATTAATGATCTTGGCGGCAACTGGCCACGAATCTCAATGTACGAATCATTGAGTGAAGCCTGCGGCCAAACAATTACTCCAGAGACTCCAATTGCCGAGCTCAAGAAACTTGCGGCATCGGTTGATATAGAAATCGAGCACCCACTGGCTGGAAAGTATGTTGAAGAGCTTTGGGAGCACTACGTAAAGGGTGATCTGCAGAAACCAACCTTCGTGATTGATTTCCCGGTTGATACATCGCCGTTGACTCGCGATCACCGTTCAAAGAGCGGCGTGGTTGAGAAGTGGGACCTTTACATTCGCGGCTACGAGCAGGCCACCGGATACTCCGAGTTGGTTGACCCGGTTATCCAGCGTGCTCGTTTTGTAGAGCAGGTTACTTTGGCTGCGGCCGGCGACCCGGAAGCTATGAAACTCGATGAAGATTTCTTGAAGGCCCTTGAATTTGGTATGCCACCTTCGGGCGGTATGGGAATGGGAATTGACCGCTTGCTAATGAGCCTCACCGGGCTGGGCATTCGCGAAACCATTATGTTCCCGTTGGTCAAGTAACCGATTTAGGGGAGTTAGGGTCAAACTATGGATCTCCAATTTCTGCTTGATGCGCTGATTTCACTGATTCCACCTGCCCTGGTTGGAGTGCTTTTTTACGTGATTATGCGAGGCATTTTTAGGGCCGACGCCACCGAACGCAAGATTTACGCCCAAATGGAAGCGGACATGAGAGCCGAACAAGAAGTCCAGCCTGAAACTGTGACAAAGGCACCAAAAAAGACCCTTTCGGGCACCCAAAAAGTGAGTAAATCGACTAAAAAATAGTCTTTTGCGCGACACGCCGATAGGCGTTGCGATAACTACATCTTGTGTCCTAAACTCAACACACAACTAAATAAGCCATTTTTCGGGGGAAATCAGTGAAATTCTGTGCCATTCCGCGTCCGTAAGCCTCAGATAGCCGCGGAGTACCTGAATTGATGGCCTAAAAGTACTTTTTGAGGAGAAATATCATGGCAATTACCGTCTATACGCTGCCTTCATGCGTTCAGTGCGACAGCACTAAGAAGCTGCTTGACCGCAACGAACTTGAGTACGCAGTTATCGACATGAGCCAGGACGAAGCAGCATTGGAGCTGGTTAAGTCTTTGGGTTATGCAGCTGCACCAGTTGTAATCGCAGGAGACACGCACTGGTCGGGATTCCGTCCAGACAAGATCTCTGAAATTGCAGCAGCCTAGCGGCAACGCAAAGCAACCCAAACAGCTAAGCAAATAAACAACTAGACGCCAGTGTTAGACATCGTTTATTTCTCAAACGTGTCAGAAAACACAAAAAGATTTGTTGAGAAGCTGGGAATCAGAAACTTCCGAATCCCGCTCTATCCAACAGACGAAGCACTACAAGTTTCGGAACCATTTGTTTTGATATCACCCACCTATGGTTTGGGAGATGACGAAACAAGTGTTCCGAAGCAGGTAATTAGATTTTTGAACGACCCCGTCAACAGAAAAAATTTGAAGGCAGTTATCGGTGCTGGAAATACAAATTTTGGAGACAAGTACTGCAGAGCTAGTGAAGTAATTTCACGAAAAACTGGAGCACCACTGATTTACAAATTCGAACTATTGGGTACGCCGGATGACGTAGCCACCGTAAAAGAAAAGATGGAACACCTTGGAAACTAAAGTGATGGAAAAGCCTCGCGGCAACTACAGCTACCACGAGCTAAACGCGATGCTGAATCTTTACGATGCCAACGGGAAGATCCAGTTCGATAAAGATAAAGAAGCTGCTCGCGAGTACTTCCTTGAGCACGTGAACATGAGCACCGTGTTCTTCCACTCACTAAAGGAACGTCTTGACTACCTAGTTGAGCACGAGTACTACGAACCAGGTTTCCTAGAGACCTACTCATTCGAATTCGTTGAAGAGCTAACCAAGCTTGCTTACTCTTACAAGTTCCGCTTTGAGTCATTCCTGGGCGCATACAAGTTCTACACTTCATATGCCCTAAAGACTTTTGATGGCGCACGCTACCTAGAGCGTTTCGAAGACCGCGTTGTAATGGTTGCGCTAACCCTTGCAGAAGGTAACGAAGAAACCGCTCGCATGTTGGTTGACGAAATGATCACCGGTCGTTTCCAGCCAGCAACCCCAACATTCTTGAACTGCGGTAAGGCACAGCGTGGAGAGTACGTCTCTTGCTTCTTGCTTCGCACCGAAGACAACATGGAGTCAATTGCTCGCGCAATCAACTCTTCACTGCAGCTTTCAAAGCGCGGTGGCGGTGTTGCACTTTCACTAACCAACATTCGCGAATCTGGCGCTCCGATCAAAAAGATCGAGGGACAGTCATCGGGTGTTATTCCAGTTATGAAGATGCTTGAAGACGCATTCTCATACGCAAACCAGCTAGGTGCTCGTCAGGGCGCCGGTGCGGTTTACCTAAACGTGCACCACCCAGACATCATGAAGTTCCTAGACACCAAGCGTGAGAACGCTGACGAGAAGGTTCGCATCAAGACCCTGAGCCTTGGTGTTGTAGTTCCAGACGTAACTCTTGAGCTAGCTAAGAACAACGAAGACATGTACCTGTTCTCTCCTTACGATGTTGAGAAGGTTTACGGCGTTCCGTTCAGCGACATCTCAGTAACTGAGAAGTACCAGGAAATGGTTGACGATGCTCGCATCCGTAAGACCAAGATCAAGGCACGTCAGTTGTTCGAGACCATTGCTGAACTTCAGTTTGAGTCTGGTTACCCATACATCGTTTACGAAGACACCGTTAACCGCGAGAACCCAATTGAGGGCCGCATCAACATGTCAAACCTTTGCTCTGAAATTCTTCAGGTCAACACTCCAACCACTTACAACGCGGACTTGAGCTACAACCAGGTTGGCAAGGACATCTCTTGCAACCTTGGCTCACTAAACATTGCAATGGCTATGGACTCACCAAACTTCGGCCGCACCATCGAAGCTTCGATTCGTGCATTGACTGCGGTTTCTGACTTGAGCGACATTGATTCAGTTACCTCGATCAAGTACGGAAACGAGCAGTCACACGCTATTGGTCTTGGCCAGATGAACCTTCACGGCTACCTAGCTCGTGAGCGCGTTCACTACGGTTCAGAAGAAGGCATCGACTTCACCAACATTTACTTCTACACCGTTTTGTTCCACGCTCTAAAGGCGTCAAACAAGATCGCTATCGAGCGCGGCAAGACCTTTGGCGGCTTTGAGAAATCAAAGTACGCAACCGGTGAATTCTTCGACAAGTACGTTTCAAAGGAATGGAAGCCAAAGACCGATAAGGTTGCGCAGCTTTTCGCTAACGCGGGAATCTCGATTCCAGACCAGACCGACTGGACTCAGTTGAAGAACAGCATCATGGCTCACGGTATTTACAACCAGAACCTACAGGCTGTTCCACCAACCGGATCTATTTCTTACATCAACAACTCAACCAGCTCAATTCACCCGGTTGCGTCAAAGATTGAAATCCGTAAGGAAGGAAAGCTTGGTCGTGTTTACTACCCGGCTCCGTTCCTAACTAACGACAACCTTGAGTACTACGACGATGCCTACGAAATTGGCCCAGAGAAGATCATTGACACCTACGCAGCTGCAACCCAGCACGTAGACCAGGGTCTATCTCTAACCTTGTTCTTCAAAGACACCGCAACCACTCGCGATGTTAACAAGGCACAGATTCAGGCTTGGCGCGCAGGCATCAAGACCATTTACTATGTACGTATTCGTCAGATGGCACTTGAAGGTACCGCCGTTGACGAGTGCGTCAGCTGTATGTTGTAAACCTGCTTTTCTCAACCACTAGGAAAATAAAATGACTACAACAACCGCCACCGGCATCACCCGTCCAGTCAACTGGAACAAGCTTGAGGACTCAATGGACCTCGAGGTTTGGAACCGACTGACCTCAAACTTCTGGCTGCCTGAAAAGGTGCCGATGTCAAACGACATTCAGTCATGGGGAACCCTGACTGCGCAGGAGCAGAACCTGACCAGACACGTGTTCACCGGTCTAACCATGCTGGACACCATCCAGGGAACCGTTGGCGCAATCTCGCTGATCCCAGACGCACTTACCTCACACGAAGAAGCTGTTTACACCAACATCGCTTTCATGGAGTCAGTGCACGCAAAGAGCTACTCATCGATTTTCTCAACCCTGTGTTCAACAGACGAGATCGAAGAGGCTTTCCGCTGGGCAGAAGAGAACCCTTACCTGCAGAAGAAGGCCGAGATCATTCTTGGTTACTACCGCGGTGACGACCCGCTAAAGCGCAAGGTTGCCTCAACACTGCTTGAGTCATTCCTGTTCTACTCAGGTTTCTACCTACCTATGTACTGGTCATCACGCGCCAAGCTCACCAACACCGGTGACCTAATCCGTTTGATCATTCGCGACGAAGCCATTCACGGTTACTACATCGGTTACAAGTTCCAAAAGGGTATGGAGCTTGAGACTCAGGAACGTCGCGACGAAATCAAGTCATACACCTACGACTTGCTAATGGAGCTATACGAAAACGAAATCAAGTACACCGCGGATCTATACGACCCACTTGGCTTGACCGAAGACGTAAAGCACTTCTTGCACTACAACGCCAACAAGGCCCTGATGAACCTAGGCTTTGACCCACTGTTCCCTAAGGAAGTATCAGAAGTTAGCCCAGCAATTTTGTCGGCACTGTCGCCAAACGCTGATGAGAACCACGACTTCTTCTCAGGTTCAGGTTCGTCATACGTTATCGGTAAGCACGAAGCTACCGAAGACGATGACTGGGACTTCTAACAAACCTTTAACTAGAGCCGGGCTTACTTTTGTAGGCCCGGCTTTAGCAACGGGGGTGGCTTACATTGATCCAGGAAACGTAGCCACGAATTTAACCGCCGGTGCTCGTTTCGCCTACGCTCTGATCTGGGTAATTGTCTTTGCCAACATCGGTGCTTGGTTAGTTCAATACCTCGCTGCAAAACTTGCCATCGCGAGCGGTAAATCAATCGCCGAACTGCTCGGTGAATCAATTAAGCGTCGCTGGCAAAGAATTCTTTTCTGGTTGCAGGCTGAGTTCATGATTCTGGCAACCGAGCTAGCTGAAATTGTTGGTGGTGCAATTGCACTGCACCTGTTGTTTGGCTTGAATCCGGTTTTTGGCGCAATCATCATCGGTGCCGCAGCATTCTTGATTTTGTCGCTGGCTAAGTCAGAGCGAGTTGGCATCTTCATCACAGTTGTGGTGGCCCTGATGGCCGTCACGATTGTTGGCTTTGTCTCCAGCTTGTTCACCAGCGAACTCGATGCGGCAGCGCTCGCTCTTGGACTAGTGCCACAAATTTCAGATCGTGACGCGTTGTTCTTGGCACTTGGAATTCTTGGCGCCACCATCATGCCGCACGCAATCTATGTGCACTCGGCTCTCGCAGCAGAAAAATTTGGCAAAACCAATCCAGCTGAAAAACGACAGTTCCTCAAGTGGACCAAGGTTGATGTCTCGATTGCTATGGCGATCGCCGGGCTGGCCAACATTGGAATTTTGCTAGTTGGTGCGGTGACTGTTGATGGCGATGTTGAAGAAGTAACCATTGACTCGGCGGTGGCGCACATTTCGGATTTCCACGGTGAAATCTTTGGAACGATGTTTGCAATTGGGTTGTTGGCTTCCAGTTTGGCTTCCTCAGCCATCGGTGGTTACGCCGGAGCATCGGTGATGAAGGGTCTGACCAAACTAAAAATTAGCGCTCAAGCCAGAAGGATTATTTCGATCGTCCCATCGGTGTTGATTCTCACACTGGTAGCAGACTCAACCGCGGTCTTGGTGGTCAGCCAGATTGCCTTGGCCTTTGGGTTGCCGCTGGCTCTAGCGCCACTGGTTTGGCTCACCAGCCGGCAAAAGCTGATGGGCGTATTCGTGAACCGCCTGCGCACTAAGTTGATTTCTGGGGCGCTGCTGGCCATTCTGATTGGGCTGAATGCCTGGTCGCTGCTGTCGCTGATTTAGCCCTACAACCCCGTCAAATCGGCACTCTGGATGATTTACCCCATAGCGAACAGCCCCCAAAGCGTCGCGCAGGCGACTTACCATCTTTATACGGCCAGCAGAAAAGGCTGCCGATCAAGGAGTAGAGATGTTCGAGAAATTCACCGATAAGGCTCGCAGAGTTGTTGTTTTGGCGCAGGAAGAAGCAAAGCTTCTGAACCACAACTACATCGGCACCGAGCACATCCTGCTTGGTTTGATTCACGAGGGCGAGGGCGTTGCAGCCAAGGCTCTTGAGTCACTGGGCATCAACCTTGATTCCGTGCGCGAGCAGGTTCAGGAAATTATCGGTCAGGGTCAGCAGGCACCAACCGGACACATTCCTTTTACTCCGCGTGCAAAAAAAGTTTTGGAACTTTCACTTCGTGAAGCATTGCAACTTGGTCACTCATACATCGGCACCGAGCACCTTTTGCTTGGTCTGATTCGTGAGGGCGAGGGCGTTGCCGCTCAGGTACTAACCAAGTTGGGTGCGGATACCAATCGTGTTCGTCAGCAGGTTATTCAGTTGCTTTCCGGTTTCCAAGGCAAAGAGGCAGTTGCCGTTGGTGGCGACACCGCTGAAAAGCAAAAGGGCTCACAAATTCTTGATCAGTTTGGTCGCAACCTAACTCAGGCTGCAGCCGACGGAAAGCTTGACCCGGTTATCGGTCGTGAGCGCGAGATTGAGCGCGTGATGCAAATTCTTTCTCGTCGCGGAAAGAACAACCCAATTCTTATTGGTGAGCCTGGCGTTGGTAAGACCGCGGTTGTTGAAGGTCTTGCGCAGGCAATTGTGAACGGCAACGTACCAGAAACTTTGAAGGGCAAGCAGCTCTACACACTAGACATGGGTTCTTTGATTGCCGGTTCTCGTTACCGCGGTGATTTCGAAGAGCGACTTAAGAAAGTAACAAAAGAGATTCGCACTCGCGGCGACATCATTACTTTCATCGATGAAATTCATACCCTGGTTGGTGCTGGTGCTGCAGAAGGTGCAATTGACGCTGCGTCAATCTTGAAGCCCCTGCTAGCACGTGGTGAACTACAGACAATCGGTGCAACCACCCTTGACGAGTACCGCAAGCACTTTGAAAAAGATGCCGCGCTTACTCGCCGCTTCCAGCAGGTAATGGTCAACGAGCCATCACTGCCACAGGCAATCAACATCTTGAAGGGTCTTCGCGACCGCTACGAGGTTCACCACAAGGTTTCAATCACCGATGGCGCACTCGTTGCTGCTGCACAGCTTTCAGACCGATACGTGACCGACCGCTTCTTGCCAGACAAGGCGATTGACCTTATCGACGAGGCCGGTGCACGTCTGCGTTTGTCTATCCTGTCTTCACCGCCAGAACTTCGCGAGATTGAAGAGAAGATCGTGGCAATCAAGGTTGAAAAAGAAAAGGCCATTGAGGACCAGGACTTTGAATTGGCCGCTTCGAAGCGCGACCAAGAGAAGCAGCTAAACATTGAGCGCGTAAAGATGGAGAAGCAGTACCGCGCTGGCTCAGTTGCTGCGCAGGGAATTGTTGACGAAGGTCTTATCGCCGAGGTGCTTGCACAAGCAACCGGTATTCCAGTGTTCAAGTTGACCGAGGAAGAAAGCGCGAAGCTAATCTTCATGGAAGACGAGCTACACAAGCGCGTTATCGGACAGGAAGACGCAATCGCTGCGGTTTCAAAGTCAATCCGTCGTCAACGCGCAGGTCTAAAGGACCCAAACCGTCCATCGGGTTCATTCATCTTCGCCGGCCCTACCGGCGTTGGTAAGACTGAGCTTGCCAAGGCGTTGGCAGAATTCTTGTTCGACGACGAAGGCGCGTTGATTTCGCTAGACATGTCAGAGTACGGCGAGAAGCACACCGTTTCTCGTTTGTTCGGTGCTCCTCCGGGCTTCGTTGGATTCGAAGAGGGTGGCCAGCTAACCGAGAAGGTTCGTCGCAAGCCATTCAGCGTTGTGCTGTTCGATGAGATCGAAAAAGCGCACCCAGATATCTTCAACTCGCTGCTACAGATTCTTGAAGAGGGTCGCCTAACCGATGGTCAGGGACGCGTTGTTGACTTCAAGAACACCATCATCATTATGACCACCAACCTTGGTACCCGCGATATTTCTCGCGGCGCAATGGGCTTCAACCTCGAGGGCGACAACGCCAACGACTACGAGCGCATGAAGGGCAAGGTTAACGAAGAACTGAAGAAGAGCTTCCGTCCTGAGTTCCTAAACCGCGTTGACGAGACCATCGTGTTCCCTCAGCTAATCAAGAGTGAGCTAGTCCAGATTGTTGACCTGTTCATCAAGCGTCTTGCGCTTCGCCTAGAAGACCGCGACATGACAATCGCGATCACCACTGCGGCCAAGGATCGCTTGATTGAGATTGGCTTCGACCCAACCCTGGGCGCGCGACCACTGCGTCGTGCAGTACAGCGTGAGATTGAAGACAAGCTCAGCGAGAAGATCATGCACGGTGAACTAAAGAACGCATCACACATCGATGTTGACTTCGTGAACGGTGAGTTTGTCTTTGCTTCTCGACTACACAGCTCTTCGCAGCCAGTTGTGGTTGGCGGACCGGTGGGCGAGTTAGAGGCTTAGTCCCTAGCCGTTCAACTACGCTTAAGGCATGACCAGCAAGATAACCGTTCGTCCAGCATTGACTGGCGACGTCAAAGCCATTCAAGGCATGCGTCAGCAGCTTGAGGGCTCCAAGGTATTGCTTGGTCACGAGCTAGTCAGCCTCTACGAATCTGTTCCAGAGTTTCTGGTTGCCGAAAATGAAGCTGGCGAGGTGGTTGGCGCTGGTGCCCTGCACGTGATGTGGGAGGACCTGGCCGAGGTTCGCTCTGTAGTTGTTGCAGAAAATCTACGCGGCACTGGAATCGGTCACGCTGTTCTAGAAGGACTAATCGCCAAGGCAAGGACCCTTGGCATCAAGAGAGTTTTTTGCCTAACCTTTGAAACCGAATTCTTTGGCAAGCAGGGATTTGAAGTTATCTCGGATGTGCCGGTGGATGAAGCCACCTTCGAACAAATGGTTCGATCACACGACGACGGTGTTGCTGAATTCCTTGACCTTGCCCGGGTAAAGCAGAACACCCTCGGAAATACCCGAATGCTAAAAACGCTTTAGCTAGGTAAAAAAACCGAAACCCGCAAGCCGCCGAGGCTGCTGCGCGATAAGTGCATCTCTCCGCCATGCTTCTCTACAATCTTTGCCATGATGCTGAGACCCAGACCCGAACCGCCGCCCTCCCGTGAGCGCGATTCGTCGAATCTTCTAAATGCTGTGATGTTTGTACCGGCTTCTAGCCCACCAATTCCTGGGCCGGCGTCATCGATGTTTAAGTCAAGACCCACAGGAGATTGAATGATGTGCACTTTTACTTCTGAATCGATTGGCGTGTAGCGTCTGATGTTTGAAAAGACGTTTTGGAAGAAACGTTCGAAGAGCTCAGACGACCCGATAAATGGGTTTGATTGATTTGAAATGACTTCAACTCGGCGTTCTGAATTCTGCGCTCGAAGATCGCTAAGTATGGGCCCCACTACTTCCTCGAAATTCATCGGAGCAAATGCTAGCTCCCGCTCTTCCCCAAGTTCCGCGAGTAGCAAAATATCCGAGATTATCGCCTGCATCCTGAGTGCTTCCTTGTGGGCTCTGTCGATTGCCCGCTCAGCCTGTTCGCTAGTAATTTCATTACCGGTTTGTAGCATTTCCAAGTAACCCCGGATAACAGTAAGCGGAGTGCGTAATTCGTGGGATGCATCGCCTAAGAATTCTTGCATCTGTAAATTTGTAGCTTGTAGTTGTTCGATTAGTTGAGACAGGGCTAGAGATAGCTTTTGAATCTCACTGCTGCCACTTAAGGTTGCAAGCTCAGCTAAGTTTCCAGCTGCAATTCGTTGAGCATCGTATGTCAGAGATCTAAGGCTCTGTAGATCCGTCCTTAGCGTGAACCAGGAAATTAAAATTCCCAGCGCTGCTGCTAAAGATGAAAGCGCCATGGTCAACAGCAGTGAGTTGATGGTTGAATCAAATACCGATTTTGAAGACGCCGCAAAAACTAGTTTTTCACCATCTGCGAGTCCCAGTATTTTCTTCTCGACGTGGTCATCGGTAAGTTCTCCAGCAGTGTCTTGAAGCATTGTGTTTGTGCCATCGGATTCTATAAAGACGAGTGTAAATTCCCTACCGCCAACTGCTAAGAGCGCCGAAGTGACAGCGTCATCATTGCTAGATTCCACAAATTGGATAGCGCTGGCCAGCTCATTTTGTATTTGCCTAATGCCGCTGTTGTAACTGATCCCCAAGACGGCGGCTCCAACAGCAAAAGAACTAATTGTTGCGACTCCAACGGTGGCCAAAGTGACCTTAGTTCTAATTCGCATCACTTATCTACAATCTGGAAGCCAATTCCACGAACTGTTTTGATGCCTTCAAAACCAGCGATGTGAAGTTTCTTTCGAAGGTACGAAATAAAGGTATCCACTACGGTCGCCGTCTCTATAAATCCCATTCCCCAGATCTCATCGAGAAGCGCATGCTTGGTTAGGACCTTATTTTTGTTTTCCATCAGGTAGGCCAGCAGTCTGAATTCCGTTGGCGATAAGATCACTGGGTTTCCGTCGACAGTTACCTCATGGGTGTCAAAGTCAAGGCGCACGAGACCACAGATCAAGAAGGTCTCAATCGTTTCAAGGGGTAATGTGCGGCGCAAAATAGCGCCGACCCTAAGAGTCAATTCTTCAATACCAAACGGCTTGGAAATGTAATCGTCTGCCCCCGTGCGAAAACCTCGAGCGATGTCAGGTTTTTCCGAGCGCGCAGTTAGGAAAACCACCGGTATCTGATTCCCTTTAGCTCTTAGGCGCTCAACGAGTTCGTATCCATCGATTTTCGGCATATTTACATCGGTGACTAAAAGTTGGAAGTCTTCAGATTTCAGAATTTGGGTAGCGTCAAATCCGTCTATTGCAGTCCTAGTTTTATAACCGGCAAGTGACAGTGCGTCTGAGACCATCTCTCGCACTGAAGCCTCATCATCGACTACCAGGATTTTTGCAATTTCCATTCCTCTATCGTAGAAACAAAAGTATCCGGCGGCCCAGTTGATTGAATTGCTAATGAGTTTTGACAGAAACTTAACAGATTTGCTTGCCACGATTTCAAGTACTGGCTGAAACGAAAAGGAAGAAATCATGATCCGCACAATTAGCAAGGGTGCTGCAGCAGCAACTCTTGGTCTTGCTCTAGTCCTAACCGGTGTTAACGGTGCTAACGCCGTGGATGCACCATCAACATCGGAGACCCCTGCTCCAGTCGCAAAGGTAGCGAAAAAAGATAAGGCCGCAATCGATGCATACAAGCTTGCCAAGGCTGATTACCAGGTCGCGATAACCGCTTTCAAGGCCGCTAAGCAGGAATTCGAAGTACAGAAGGCAGCTCACAAGCTAGCAATGGATGAACTAAAACCAGCCCTAACTGCCTACGCATCTGCCAAGAAAGTAATTGGACAGACCTTCAGCTCTGCTATGCAGGCAGCGAAGGCAACTTTCGACATGGCCGTGGCGGGCGAAGTTACCGCGGAACAGAAACTGGCTGCTAAGTCAGCTTTCGAACAGGCCCGCACCACTGCAACCGCCGCACGCACTGCGGCACTATCCGCTCTTGGCACAGCGCCAGTCAAGCCGGCGGCTCCGGTGAAACCAACTAAGCCAGTTAAGCCGAGTCGCCCATAATCCAGATCCCTCCTTTCCTGGATTGTTGAAGAATGCCCCGATTATCGGGGCATTCTTTGCTTCCGTGGATACTCTATTTTTATGAGCAATTCACGTCACAACCCTGCTAATCGTCAGCGACCGCAGCCAACTCGCAACAAGTCTGTTTACCTTCGCCGTCGAATCATTGCGCTGGTTGTACTCGCCGTCATCGTTGCGCTGATCTGGTCACTGGTTGCAGCTGCCGTGGGTTGGGTGCAGAGCCTATTTGGCGGCAACTCAAGCGTCAACCCAGCCGAGAGTGGAACAGTAGCAGGCGGCGCCTGCGACCCTGGCAGCATTCTGCTGGAGCCGATTGTGGCTAACTCTTCTGGTTCGGAGCAAGCAGCTTTTGATACCGGAATCAACCCGTTCTTTGGATACCGCATTACAAATGTTGGCGCCAAGGATTGCACCTTTGATGTTGGTGCTAAAGAAACTTATCTAAAGGTGACCAGTGGTTCTGAAACAATTTGGAATTCATCTGATTGTGATCGCACAGCCCTGGTTTCATCTGTGATGACCTTGAAGCCGAACGAGCCGATGGAGAGTCCGTTGAGCGATTGGTATCGCGTGAAATCTTCTTCAACTGGTTGCGGCGCTGAGCAGACCCCAGTCACCGCTGGTGGCGCTTCGTATCACCTGAATGTTGAAGTTGGTGGAGTGGCTTCCAAGCAAACCTTTCAGTTCATTCTTAACTAATCCCCAATAAGACCTAGGCTCAGAATCTTTTTCTCAGGGCGCTTTTGATCTTCGAGTGATCTATACGAAGACGGAGTCATGTCCATTTCAGCAAGGAACTGACGATTGAAATTCGCCAGGTTGGTGTAGCCACTCGCAGCACAAATACTTGAAATGGTTTCGTTGGTGTCTTCTAGCATTCGGCAGGCGTGTGCAATGCGCATCTTGCGAACCATTTCACTAAATGTCAGACCACTAGCTTTTTTAAAGTATTTTGAAAAAGTTGGTTCTGACATATGGGCGAGTTTGGCCGCCTCTGACATTCGAATATTTGAAGTCAAGTTATCAAAGATGTATTTGACACCGGACTCCACTGCCGAGATACCTTCATCGCTAGCATTTGGAGTAAACCACTGCTTCGTAATCAACTGTTTTTCTTTTTTTGGAGCCTCAGCAAATAGCACCAACAGAGCAAGCAAGTGCAAAATTCTTCTGGTGCCTGTGCTGGCACCCACGGCCTCAATCTCTTCTGCTGCACGCTTAGCAGTTTTACCGGAATAGATGATTCCGCGACCAGATTCCTTAAGCAGATCTTTGAGGTCACGAAGTTCCGGCATTGATTCCATTAATCCGTTTATGAATTCAGGAAGAAATTGAATCACGCCATCACGATTCTTGATTACTTGACCTGGCTGCAAATTGCTCATCCAGTCGTGTGGCAAGCCTGAACCAATAAAGGCCACGTGACCTGCTTCAAAAGTGCCGATCACGTCACCAATTAGATAGCTACCTGTGCCTTCTCTAATCAGATGAATCTCGTATTCAGGGTGATACTGCCAGCGCGCAATCTCAGCGGGAAAGTCGTGCGAGAAGTAGCGAAAGGAGTGGAAGGGATTAGGTGGGATAACCTCAAGGGCAGCAGGCTTACCAAGCAGGTTTTGCGCTATTTTTTCGGGTTGCAGCACTTTTGGCGGTAACGGATTCATAACACTAATTTTCCTTAACTCGGTTCTGGGCCCTTTTTGCACCCCTTAAAAAGCGGTTACAAAAATACACACTAAGCCGTTATTTAGCAGGTCTTGCGAGCATCTAATACTTTTTTGCCGATACTATTTTTCCAAATTGGTATTTTTTTGCTTGGCAAAATAGTATCAGTATTTGATGTCATTTGAACCACGAAGTTACTTCTTTGTTATCAAGCCCTATGTAACTTCTAATTACAGATCAGCGCACTGGCGCTATCTTTCCGGTGAAATTCCGGATCAACGAGTAGCAACGAAGACAAGGGAGTATCAATGCTTTTGAAAAAGCGCGCAATTACCCTTGGTGCAATGCTGGGTATCTCAGCTCTAGCACTAAGCGGATGTGCATCAGATGCAGGCGCAGGGGAAGACGTAACTCTTACCTTGGCAACTGTAAACAACGGAAACATGGTTGACATGGAATCGCTGAAGGGCGAGTTCGAGGCAGCTAACCCAGGTATCAAAGTTAACTTCCAGGTAATGGAAGAAGGCGACCTTCGTAGTGCTGTAACCGCTGACGTTGCAAACGCTGCTGGACAGTATGACATCGTGACTATCGGTGCTTACGAGGTTCCACAGTGGGGAGCAAACGGTTGGCTAACTGACCTTACCGAAGGCCTTAACGATGGTGCTTACGATGTAGAGGACATTCTGCCTCCAGTTCGTTCAGCTCTTTCAGTAGACGGCAAGCAGTACGCTGTGCCTTTCTACGGAGAGTCATCAATCCTTATGTACAACAAGGAAATTCTTGATGCTGCT
>Ga0209230_10000434_pt1 | contig 16469 bp, 17 predicted proteins | sample LakOntMetagenome_FD_187467 | JGI IMG/M metagenome (GOLD analysis project Ga0209230, IMG submission 187467) | Freshwater and sediment microbial communities from Lake Ontario - Sta 18 epilimnion Metagenome (SPAdes) (version 2) | ecosystem: Environmental > Aquatic > Freshwater > Lentic | place... | reverse complement strand
CGCTGTAATCTCTTGCTATATTTAAAATCAAGTTTAGTCATTTTATTATTGTCATATAATTTCATAATAATTGTTTGCAAAGGAGCATCCCCCCAACGGCAATAAAAGACGCTACCGTTTTCATTTATTTTATTAATAATATCTGTAATCTCAGGCATCTTCCATATTTTCGTTTTCATAACAAAGAAATTATTATAGTACATTACGGGCATCGCCATATTAACAGAATTACTCTCATATTCCTTGTTATTTAAGGCCTGATATAGCTTCTTGAACTTTGAAAAATGCGGGCTCCCGCCATCCAAAGAATGCTCCATAAATAACTCAGATAACTTGTCAATCTTATTAGGCACGGCGCTTTCAAAGAACTCCTTCATACCGTAATTACATATGCTACAATCCACGTGTATAAGATTAGACATATAATTGTGATCCCTCTCTTCCATCATTTTAAATATATCTATATTTATAGGCTCTTCAATTATACTGTCATCATCCAGGCGCATCACATAGTCATATTGGTCGCAGTATTTTATAAAGTGGTTTATCCAAAAATTACACATCAGCCTATAATTTTTATTTCTCCAATAAGGAACCGGAGTAGCCTCTAAGCATCTATTCAATTTATCGGTGTCTATATTAGCTGGTACATCAAAATCGCTACTATCTATTTTTTTGAAATCCACCAAATATCTATATTCTTTCCTTATAGATGTAGTTATCTCGCTAATAGCATCAATATCGTAATCCCCTTGATGTAGAATAATAACAGGATATTTAAAGCAGGCATTAAAGTTTCTAAATAAAAAATACAGAGAAGTTTTCAGATATATCTTGCGCTCAACAGTATTTTGGGTTAATATTAATATTGCTGATTTTGACATTTAGTTTATATATAATTATATATTTGCTTATATTTGCTTATATATTGATTTTGTCGTAAAGATTATATTTATTATAAAGTTCATATTTTTCCATATCACTGTGTATATTATTACTGTTTATAATAAGCGCTGCGCTATAAAGTGTAATATCACATTGCTTGTTTTTATTGATATATATGGGGTAATCTATAATAATTAACTTGTCATCTAATCTCTCAAATATAGCAATCTCCTTATTAATATAAAAAACGATTCTATCTTTGTTTATTGTCAATCCCATAAAGATTACGGGATCCCTCATAATATCCTCGGATATATCTCTAATATAATATTTATTTGAATTGATATCTAAGACAATATCATAGGTCTTTTGGGTATTTGAAGAATAACTATAGATATCGCCACCTTGAATATCATTTAATGTTCCATAATTATCATCAACATTTATTGATTCGCCTTCATAACATCTCGGCTTATTATTTTCAATTATATTTATATATATATTTTGATAATCATAGCTATTTATACATATCAATTGGCCCTCGCCTACAGCTCCCTTTATATCATTCAATTTTAAATTAAAGAATACAGCTAACTCATTTATTATAGCATTCTCGCTGTTATCCTTGCTATTCCTGAGATTATCTATTTCAACCGTAATATTACTCAAATTATATCCGTATATGCTAGGATTAAAAGGAAATCTATGTATTTTCGGCGTATCATCTATGGATACGAGGAAATCTCGTCTATCATTATCTTTGTTCCATTGAAAATGCTCTATATTAGCGCGATTATCTTCTTTCTCAAAAGAGGATATTAACATCTTCAACGAGGGCGATTTTAAAAAGCTCGCTATTTTGTATTTATCTACTATATTTTTTTCATATATGATATGCTTATAGTTCTCATCACCTGCCTTTATATCCTCGCTTGTCATAATAATATTCTTTGCGGGCATATCTTGTTCCTTTAAATCATCCGTCGCCCTACTTCCTTCATAGTCTTCATAGTCTTCATATTTTTCAATTATATCATCTCTTTTGTCCTTATTGATATTTATTAGTAAATCATAATATATAATTATTAATAATACAATAAGTATGCCAAACAATAAACTTACAGAATAAATTAAATCTTCCATTATATATTCTTATTCTAATATATCTTAATAAAAACAAACTTTATAAATATCTATAAAAATATATATAAGAAATATTATTGTATTATAATTTATACAATATGGAAGGTTTAAATTTAAATAATATGGATTTAATGGCATTTCTCAACAGTATGAATAATGTATCAAATGCTGAAAAGAAGAAGAAGAGTAAAAAATGTGTTATTAAAGAGAGCAAGGAATCGCACGATTCCAAAAATGTTGCTGTAAATAAAGATATTGACGAATGCTGTGAAATTAAAGAAGAAAGCGAAACAGACACTGGCACTGAAGAACAAGAAAAGAAAAAGCGAAATAAAAGAGAAGATAAAGATGTCGTTGTTGATGAAGACGATGAAGACGATGAAGACGAAGAAGACGATGAAGACGAAGAAGATGATAGCGATGAAGACGATGAAGATGATGATGATGATGAAGATGATAGCGATGAAGATGATAGCGACGAAGATGATAGCGACGAAGATGAAACAAGAGACCTTGATATTTTGACAAATGAGAAATTATATAATATGCTAAATACCCTTTTTGTTGATGAATATGGCGTAACTATAGCTACATCAATGTCAAATATTTCATACGAGCTACATAACCTAAATAAAAATCTAAGTAAATTATTAAAGAGCAAAAAGGATGTATAATAATAACAAAAAAGATAACTGTTGGCTATGCAAGAAATGCAATAAATATATAAATAATTGCGTAGATATAGACCATCATAATAATATAGAACATCCTAATTTTGAAGATAAATATACGAAATCTTGGTATATTTATGGTAAAAAGGGGTTATCGCCGTATGATTAGTAAGCAAGTAAGCTAATCAAACATAAGAAGACCACAATTTTTTTTCTAATTTATGATTAACATTATTATCATCTTTTAAATACAATCCATAGCGTCCCATATGTAATTTAAACGGCTTTCCCGAATGAATGACGGCTTTTGGTAGTGAAGAGATAAATGCTAAATCGGTATCATTTAAATCGTCAAAAGCCTTCTTTTTCCATTTTAAATAAGAATCAATATTCGTATAAGAATTGCTGCTCTTATTGTAATAACAGGGGCCGTAGCGGGTCGTAATAAATCCATCCTTATACTCTGTCTTATTCTTTTGTCCTCCTGCTTCGGCTGTGTCGGGAGCAGGCGGTAAGGATTGAAGAGACTTTGAAATTTTTGAATATATATCGTCTAAGATATTTTTCTTATTGTTCTTCATATTAATTATATCATCAAGGTCATCCTCCATTTTGGATGTAAACTTTAAATCGCATAGATACGGCATAACATCAAATATATACTCTATTACATTAATTCCCAGTTCAGTAGGTATCAATAAATCTTTACTATTTCCCCCTAAGTTTATCTTTTTATTTTCTGTTATAATATCATCACTCTTATTCTTTTTGAAGAAGCTCGTTATATTATATTCTTGCTGAGGGTTCTTCCCAATTTCCACATATTTTTTTTCAAGCAACTTATCTATAATTGAAGCATATGTAGAGGGCCTCCCAATACCCTCCTTCTCCAATTGTTTAATTAATTGAACTTCATTATATAGCGAAGGGATATTATCAATAAATCCATTTGATTTATATTCATATGAATAACATACTGGGTTATTATCAAGCATCTTTTTAAACTCTTCATAATCCTCAGTTTTCTCCCCATATACAATCTTAAATCCCTCAAATGTCATAAATGACCTGGTGCTCTTAAATAAATACTCCTTATTTTCGCTAAGCGAAGAAGTCATAAGCATCACTATATCAGTATAAATCGCATCACTCATAAGAGATGCAAGCGTCCTCTTCCTTATCATATCATATAGCTTATCGTGATTAGCTGATAGCGTGCCCGCGCCATTACAAGATATGATGTTTGGATTTGTTATTCTAATGGCCTCGTGAGCTTCTTGGGCATTATTGATTTTTGATTTGAAGCTCCTATATTTAGCATACTTGCCCTCACCGGCTCCGGCTCCAGCGCAAGCGCAAGCGTCATAAGTATTTTTAATGTAGTTTATAATAATATTCTTGGCATCATTAGAGATGATTACGGAATCTGTGCGGATATAAGAGATTAGGCCATTTTCATATAAATCCTGAGCGTATTTCATCGTAATTTTGGCATTCCATTTGTATTTATTATAACAATCTTGCTGCATTGATGTAGTAGTGTAAGGAGGCGGTGGAGATACTGTATGATTTTTAATATCGTATTTAATAGAATATTTTACATTAGTTTTTAGCTTTTCCATAATACTCTTCGCTATCTCGGCGGTATCTATGTTATCGTGGTTTATTAGAGAGCCTATAAGAGAACTCTTTTTGTCCTTTTTGTCAAATATAAACTTACACTCAATATTCCAGCGCTGTAAGATTTCGCTATTTAATATTTTATTGCGTTGATTTATGCACATAATTAATGCGGCATTTTGTACTCTCCCAGAGCTCAAATAATTTTTATTGAACTTAGACCATAATATAGGAGATACTTTGTATCCTATCATTCTATCAACAATTCTTCGCGTTTCTTGGGCATTGACAATATTCAAATCAATCTCTCGGGGATTGCTGATAGCCATCTTTACGGCCGTTTCAGTAATCTCATTAAAAGAAATGCGATAACACTTCTTATTTTTAATTAAATCAGCAATAGAATCTTTGATATTATAGGCAATCGTTTCTCCTTCTAAATCAGGGTCAGTTGCAATATAAATTATATCCGATTTTACCACACACTCGCGGATATTGCTTATAACCTTAGGATTCGTCTTAATATAATCTAAAACCCAAGTAGTCGTGTCAAAACCCAACTTATCTTTAGGCAAATTGTAAATATGACCTGAAGAATAGGTAACGATTACATTCTTATCGTTGAGATATTTTTTAATAGTATTAGTTTTCGTAAAGCTCTCTACAATAACCAACCTTTTCATAACAACACCCTCTATAATTATTCTGTGTATCTGTGTATATCATTTTTTTTATATTATATATTTAATAATGGACGCTAAGATAAATACTTATAGATTGAAAAACGGTATTAAGGTTTTGATAGTACCGCTGAAAACCAAACTTACCTTCCTATCAGTATCTATGTTGCTGGGTTCTCGGCACGAAAAGGATGGTGAGGGAAATCTGACGCATTATTACGAGCATCTTCTGGGAAGAATAACATCGCAGAAATACAAGGATTATAAATATATAGCAAATGAAATAACAAAGCGCGGAGGAGATACTAATGCTTATGTATCAGAATATGAATTAATAGTATTTTTACAAGGGTACTTCAAGGATTTTGGTTTTTACGCTGATATTTTATCAAATAGCTTAAAAGATTTTTATATAGACCCTAAGTTGGCAGAAAATGAGAAGGGTGCCGTAATACAAGAGCTGAAGAATATCATATCAAATGAAAGATACGATTTTGATTATAATATATTCAAATATCTATTCCCGAAATACGCTCATTTACAAGATTTTAAAAAGGATATTAAATATGTTAAAAAATATAATGTTCGGCTTGTAAAGAACTTCATAAAGAAGAAGATATTGACTGAAAATATCGTACTAAATATAACCTGTCCGCGCAACAAAATCAAGGAGACAAAATATTATATAAAGAAGTATTTTGGAATTATAAAAAAAACGAGCAAGGGAGATATAAAATACCCAGTGCTTCAAAATAAGACTGGCAAAACGAAGGTAGTTCACATTAAAAATAAGGTTGTTAATGATAATACAATAATAAATATTTACGCATTTGCCGAAATGGAGTATTGGTCAAAGGAACATATAGCACATATGATATTGCACAACATACTATTTAACTTTGAGAACGGCGCGTTTTATAATGAACTTCGTGAAAAAATGGGGATAATATACGGAATCCATCTGTATAATAATATAAGTATTAAAAATCCCAAACAATCGCATTATTATATAGGTACAAGATGCGATATTAAAAATGTGCCAACGGTTATCGCTAAAATAATAGATATCCTGAAAACTTATAAGATTAACGCCAATGATATTAAATATTCTAAGAATATATTATTATCAAGATATGAATATTCTAAGTTTTATAACATAGACTCGTATAACGGATTTTATAAGAACTTCCTATTATATAATAAAAAATTAAGAACAAATAAGGAGATATATAATGCTATCAAAAATACAACAAATAAGGAAGTATTGGATTATTACGAGAAATTCAAGGAAAATATTATTAAAAGAAGCACTATATTTTACTATTCCTATAAAAACATTACAAATAAAATAAATAATAAAATAAATAATAAAATAGCAATAATATAGAAAATGAATACAATCTATTTTTACATATATTTAGTTACTATAATAACAATAACTGTGGGGTTTAGTGTAGCCAGATGCGTATTTGAAATACACACACTTGATATGTTTTTTTATCCCAATCACGATAACAATATCATAGAAAACCGCGTATATCTAATATCTCATATTATTGTTAATTTTGCTCTTGGGTTTTTATTCGGTTTTGAGGTAATCATAGGAATGATTTTAAAAATTATGTTATTTGAAGTATATCTTTATACTACCGAAAGATGCGACATATTCAATACATCAAAGATATCTCATTTAATAATAATAATTATGATATCATTAGTAAGCTATGTAATGGGCTGCTTCGCCAATATATTATTTGCAAATAATAAGAAAAATATATAATATATATCATATAAATCACTTTATCTCAAATACGCACAGACGCACACTTACTTGAAGCTATATCTGTTATAGCTTTAAGCAGTATGTTTTTGATAGAAAGGACTATCTTTTCCCAGATATTTATCAATGACTGAGACAATATTATCAGCGTTAAAGTTAATATTGTTTCTCATAGGACAACGAAGAAATGTTTGGCAATCTTCAAGTTCTAGATTATCATTGTTATAAGAGTTATTTTCATAGTCCTTTTTTTTATCTTGGATTTGCGAGAACATATATTTGAAGAAGCAATATGTGTGCATTGGCGTTCCTTGAATCATATTGTTATTTGAATCAAATAATGGAAATGCAACAGATCGCTCCTTGTTTTTAATACCATCATAACAAATACAACAAATCTTTGCTCCTGTCCCGCAAGCTCCATCACCAATTTGTTTTTTAGGATTCACGATAATAATTGGCATATTTTCAATAGTCCAAGGATATTTTTTATTACACATCTTTTCAATCCTCCTACAAGCTTGGTCGTTATCTCTTATAGAAGCATAAATATTTTTCTTGGCAATATCTTTGAACCTCAAACAATAATCGGTTTTGAATAAAATGATGTCTTTGATGATTTTGCTCTCAATCTCTTTTTTCTCAACCAATTTCAATTTGTCAATTTCAGTTCCCGTAAAATTTGACAATGCAATATCATTATGGTCTGTCATAATAAATCCATTGCATAGGAAATCAAGCTTATTAAAAGGTGGTTTAATATGTTTTTTGTCCATAGCAATAATATCAAACATAATATTAAATGTAGTTCCATCGCTGAAATACGGAACCATTCCAACAGTTATCGTATATATGAATGTATGTAAGTTACCAATAGGCGCGTCAATATAACCCTTAATATCTTGGATATTTTTAAAAACGACTCTGTGTGCCTGTTTAATATTTGCAGCCCCAAATTCTTTATTAAACAACAAAGTAATCTCATTCATCATATCACTTATATGTTGTTCATTGTAAATACACACATCAATATCATTAGGAATTAGAGTTCTTGGAGCTGTATTTGGGTCAAACTGTTCATTCCAAAAATGTTTATTGGAATAGTTATATTTTTCCCAGAAAAGCTGTGAGTAATGTTGGGAAATGATGGAATCTCTAACAAATCCGCCGAAAATAATACCATTCCACTTGAAAATGATGTTTTTGATACCCCAACTGACATTATGCTTGATATTATTGATATTGTACGAGACTTTGACAGTGCCAGACATTCCTTTTAACAGTATCAACGCCTTTCCTTGCTTATATCTATGATTACTTGAGATATACTGTTTTGTTTTTCTTAGCGGATAAATCACAGAAGCTTTACTAAGACGGAATTAACCGCCTTTGTGTATAATATATTGTAATAATTGAACCTATCAATTTTTATATTTTTTGCTATGAAAATGATAAAATAAAATAATACATATCTAATACATATCTAATATTTTTGTAATATATAGAATAAAAATAAAATACGATTATTTTAATTAACCGATGTCATTTTCCAATTTTGCACGAGAATAAGCATACATTACATTTTCGGCAGTATCTATGGGGAGGATAACATCTTTCTTTGCATAAAACTCGGGTCCTTGGCGCGATTCTCTGTTGATTAATGAGCGGAGAGTATTAAAATCGCTGAGTTCATATTGTAATTGAAAGGGAGCATTATTACCTTGCACTAATTCTATGTAAATAGATGGTAATATTTTATTTTTTCCGTTGCGAGAATAGAAACTATTAGGATAGCTAAAAACCGTATTTATAGCACCTGTTCCTGAAACTGAAAACATATTTTTAGTATTTTCAAAAGCTATTTGTTCGTTTGGGAAGGGTAATCCGGAACCCGAATAATTAATCATTCTATCAATAGGATTTGAGGCTAATACTAACATTTTACTATATTGCGAAGGATTTTTAATATAACCTTCAAGAAACATTTTAGAATTGTTTTGAATACTTACATTTAAATATATATATTCATCGTTAAAAATCATTATCTCTATTCTATATATATAGATTTATTTATTTACATTTGCACTCTTGTACTAGTTCCCAAACCGTGCTTATTTACTTCAATTTTTTCGCAACTTGAAGGTGTGCATTTTACTATATAGCGCTCGGGGTACATAGTCCCCGAGACATCAATTGGGCGATTACAAGGAGCACAAGGGGCTAAGTTATTTGTAGCATTCATTTTATTCATCTCTATTATTTTCTCGGCATTACTCTGCAAAAAAACACGGCTCTCATAACTGCTTTTAATCATATTGTTATTTGATAAATCAGTCATTAATTCGGCATTTACAGCACAGCGAGGTCTATAATCAGTGAATATCCGCCCGTCTGACATTTTAATAGGGCATTTAGTACGATATTCATCTAAATTTGTATTATTCATTTTATTCATTTATTATCTATACAATTACAATATTTTTTATTTTAGGCCTTTTTATTATACTCCAATATTCTTCCTATAAGTATTGCTTTCGTACCCTCGCTATTTAAAGATTTTTCCACACATTCATCGCGAAGCTTTTCAATACTCATTTTCTTATATTTCTTAGTAATAGATTTATCCTGATCTGTCCCAAAAGTAATATCAGAACTAACCGACATAGCATCATTATCTATATTATCAGCGGTATCGCTGCTACCAACACCGCCATTGCCAGAGGCGCTACCCGTAGCATATAAAATATCCCTAATATCATTTTCGCTATTAGCTGTCATATCTATTATAACTGCCGAAGGAATATCAGAAGCATTATCGGCTTCGTCATAGCCATATTTTACATTTTTATTTATAACTATATTATCGCCTTCTTTACATTCTGTTGTTTCAATTTTATTATTAGATTCAAGAACCGCAGAAGCGTCATCTGCGACCTCTTCCTGAATAATAACTATTTCAGGCTTGGAAGCGACAGAAGAGACAGCTGCTACAGCGTCAATCATATACGATGAGATATCTATGTCTTCGGAGTCCTTTAAGTCATTAGAGCTTGTTTTTTGTGATTTTAGAATTGCTTCTGGTGGACAATAACTAACATTATTACAATAGTTCTTTTTGCTACTACCGCCACTGCAGCCGTTTGTGCTATCTTTAAATATTTCGTTCATAACTATATCGGCTCTTTCCATATTCTTTGATATTAAAGAATCCCTACAGGTCTTTTTAATCATATCAACGCGTTTTTCTAATATGAAATAATTGCCTTCAATTATAGTGATTTTTCTCCATAAGAACATTATTAAAAACAGAAAGAAACCCATTATAATTAAGTTTATATATGTTTGATCAAATAAAAAGCCGTACATTATTTATTAATATCATTACATATTTTGTTTTTCATTTTAATCGCATTATCTATAATATCTTTCGGGAAATCCTTTATATCCAATAATTCTATGGCGATACATAGATATGAATGACCTCTATTTATTTTATAAGGAAAGTAATATTTATTATTCATAGGTATCGCATCAACCGAGAGATTTATAAATTTTTCCGGATATATTTCTTCAAGCTTTATTAATCTGTGGAAATGCGTAGTAATAATCAAAGTAATGCCTTGTAATTTGCTCAAATACTCTATTACCGCATATGCCGTTGCCATCCCCTCAATAGGTGGCGTAGAATGCATAGGTTCATCCATCAAAAATAGCGCCGACTTATTATTTGCATTTATTTCCTTTGCTTTATTAATCATATTAAGACAATACTCAGCTTCTGCTTCAAAATACGAGCGATTACCGAGAACATCTGATACACGCATAAATGAATTGACGGTATCATACAAAATCATTTGCGATTTAATGCTATAAGAGATTCCCAGGGTTTGCCCTAAGATTACATTTGATAAGATAGTTTTGACATATGTCGTCTTTCCCCCAGCATTAGGACCCGTTACAATAATATTTCTCCCCAAACTTACCGGATTTGAGATTTGCGTGTCAGATAATATAGGATTTTTGGCATCCCAAAACTTCGTCTCAGCATTATTATAAGAGACGACAGACCAATCTTTTTCTAAAAACAAATTATTAATAGAATAGATAACATCAACGGCATAAATAGTTTTTAAAAGCGATGACAGTTTCTCTTTTAATATGTCGTCCTTCCATATCCTATAAATGCAAGACATACTGTTATTTATCAATATACCTTCGTAGGTAGCCCTGATATTAAAATATGGTTCTATGATATTTTTTGGCACATTATTCATAATATTCAGCGAATGATTGACGAATTTTACCAAGCCCTCCATTTTATTTTGAAGTTTATCCTTAGTACTGTATAAAAAGTATGCCACTTCATATGTCTGATACATATTATACAAGTATATTCCTATGTAGAAAAATATAGATATGAACTTAATTAAATCTGTGCGAAAATTGCCAGTAGAAACGCACAACATTTTAATAATCTGTACGATTATCTCAAGATAAGAGCTGAAGCTGATATTCATTTTGAGATATCTGTTTAAATATATGTAAGGCGCTACAAAGGTACTTATAGGATATAATATTGATGTAATAGGTATAAAAAATATCTTGTATATATGATAAATATCAAGTAGCGTTTCTATGTAATTTATATAACTCAATATAAATGACGAAGGGAATAATATTTCAATTGAATTGTTCTCATTAATTTCCTCGGCAATCTTGTAAATCCATAAAATATCGTCCTCATACTCCTTCAATATTTCAATATCTATGTCGTAATTTATAAGTGCCTTCTGTCGTTTTTCTAGCAGTTCTCTGTCATTTATAGGGTGTCTCACTAATCTCTCTATCAATATTTTGCTACCTTCCAACGTGGGCAAATCGCGAGCCCATTTATCTATATTAGTATCCTTGTATACATCATCAGATATCTCTATTTTATCACCTTTAACTATATTATCTGTGATAATTCTGTTTAATATAGAGTTTTGCTTTTCTTTATCAAATGAAAACAGCTCTTTAAACTCCTCAATTAATTCTTCATCCATTATTTTATTATATTATTAAAAAATGATATAAAATCTCGCGCAGATATATGTTTAACTATGAATACAACTAATAATATTTGTGGCGATGATAATATTACTATCTTTAACAAAGGGCGTATCTATATTATCAATAAAGAACCTTACGAAACCGTAGGCGATGTTTATAAAAGAGGCTGGTATATCATCAAAAATATTAACACCGATAAATCTGTCAATTATACTAAATTATATTCGCTATCCATTATTAACAATAACAAAAATAAAGGAATGACATACGAAACTATTCATTAAAAATATCATCATTATTCAAAAAACTCGGCACTCCCGCCACCAACAATTCTTGTTCTTCTACCCTTCTTAGTAGGCACATTAGCCTTAGGTTTAGCTTTATCCTTAGGTTTAGCCTTAGGTTTATCCTTAGGTTTATCCTTAGCTTTATCCTTAGGTTTAGGACAATCCTTTGCAGAAGCATTGCATTTTGATAGTTTTAACGAAAGCTTTAATATAGATGCTATAAGCGATTTAATATTATTATCTTCCTTCATAATATCTGTATAAACTCTTATAATAATAGGATATTTTTTATATTAAATATTTGAATACTATACATACAGCAATTATAGTAGTTATAAAGTTCAATAGAAGTATTAATATTACAAAAGGTATTAGATAATACAAGATATATAATAGGATTGGCTTTACAATCTCGTATCTTATATTTGATTTCAATATCTCGTCTTTAATAAAATCAATTATAATATTTACAATATTATTTTTATAATCTTCATCATTATCATTATCTGGGTCTTTGTTAGTATCTTTGTTATTATCACTATCACTATCTATATCGGTCATTTTACAAACCTTTCTTATTTTTGACAAAAGAAATAAAGATAATATTTCTAAACTTGTATATAAATATTATCATATTATAGAAATGAAATATATTGAAGCTTTGAGAAAATATAATGAAGGGAAAAATAAATGGTGTATGCCAAGAAAAGGCTCGTCTGATTATATGATAATTAAAAAAATGGTTGATAAGAATTATCAAGGAAAAAAAGTTGTTGCTAAATCGTCAACCAAACAGTCTACTAAATCATTAAAACATAGCGATATCTATAAGTCCTTGTCAAAAGAGAACAGAAATATAATAGACAAGGCATCAAAAAAGCCAAAAATCAAGAAATCTCCGAATCTCTTTATGTCCGACAAAAGAATTCAAAAAATACAAAAGTTTTTCAAGAAATATGCTGTAAAAGATAAATATGTTCTCAAAAATCGTATAAAATATTATGAATATCTTTTAAATTATATTAAAAATATTAAAACCGAAGAATGTGTTAAGAAATATATAGAAGATAATAATACTAAATATAGCATAGCTGATAAATTATTTTTGATTAAAAAGATAGGCACCGATAGTGTAAATGCCTCAATATATCTCACCGTAGTGAAGAATGTATTCGGTGGCAATTTATTGGCTGCTAAAATAACACCGATAAGCAACGATAACTTTAAAGAAATCAATATTATGGACTATTTAACTAAAAAGATTATTACAAAGGAAAAATCCAAGCATTTCCTTATGATGTACAAGTATTTTGTATGTTATGAAAATACGACAAGCAATTATGTATCAGATAGCAAGCGTCTCATAGCTATTAATGAATTGGCACACGGAGATTTGAAAACTCTTATTGAAGATAGAAAAGTAGTTGGAAATAGCGAGCTGATGTATAACCTTTTAGTTCAAACATTTTTATCAATAGCATCGTTTCACAAACTGGCTAAAAATTACCATAATGACGCTCATTACGGGAACTTCTTATATCATAAAAATAAAGAAGTCGGATATTATCACTATGTATCTAATAAGAAAGATTATTACTTAAAAGCATGTGAGTATAATATAATGATATATGATTTCGGATATTCCGAGGATATTAAAGATAAAAATGCTAAACATAACTTGGTAGATTACCTGAGAATAATCAATGCGTTTATGAATAAATATTACGGCTGGGGAGAATATGTTGATTTGCCTGAACAAAGTTTCAATAATGAAATGATATCCGTCCAAGACCATCTTATGTCTTATATAAAAAATCTAAGAAGTTCTTATGATTTAGATATGGTAGAGTTTATATATAATATGATACAGAGTGGGCCTAAAAATATGCACAATAATATTTTTACGAATATTAAACCGAGTAAGATAATCAATAAAACCCCTTTTGTAATTTAATTAGGACAGCTAAATAACCTATATTTATATTGTTATATAATTATAAAATAAAAGAATAAACCTGATAAAATAATTAATAAACTACCGTTCATTATCTGATAAAAATCTCGGGGAAAACTTCATTATTTTTACCGCATATATTTAAAAACAATAATAATAATTTAATATATTATAAAATGTTTCTGGAACCTATCAAAAAGGATAATAAACTAATATTGATATACAAAAATCCGCCTGTTAAAAACATAGTAGATGTAAGGATTAAATCTATTAATAAGCTGGCAAATAATACCGGATATGTATTTAACATATATATAGCGCCTTCCAATAATTCGGAGATAATAAAGGAGCTTATTGCGTTTGATAAGGAAATAATGAGCTCAATTGAGGATAATTCGTTAAAATGGTTTGATAGAAAGTTTGATATGAGCGAGATAACCGAACTGTATAACAAATCATTTTGTAATCAAACGAAAACAATTGGTGTCATACTGTCATCTAAACAGGTTAAGAATATGCTTTATAATAATAAGGTCGTTCAAGATATTGATGATATCGTTAATATTCTAAGAGAAGATAATACAGCTAAGAAATCCTTTATTAATATTACGATGGAATATTACGGTCTATATATATATAGCGAGACTACTTCTAACAAATGGATAATAAGGAAAATAGATATTTCAAATATAGATGAGGACGATAATACCGTGAGTACGGACGAATTGATAGATAATTTTCAGAACAGAATCTATAATATTAAGAAAAAATGTAATGACAAAATCGGAGAGCTTAGCAAAAACATAGATAATATCAGGGACAATATGAGAACGATTGACGAATTATTGGCGGATTTGAAGAAAAGTTCGGAATCAACTAATGTTAATATAAATTATTTTCTAAATAAATTGAATACATTAATATTAAACCAAGAAGAAAATCTAAAATAATAATATATTTAAAAATATTTTTAAATATAATCTAATGTAAATAATAGATATATAAGTAGAATAAATATGGGTACTAATAAAAACGTTGTTGTATCTTTTTCAATAGCAATATTATTGCTTCTATCCTTACTATTATTATTAACATACAATTCAAAATGCAATCAATCGCATAATACCGCAGGACCCGCTATGCAAAACTCCTATAATGTAGGAAACTACTCCAAAGGTCCAGAACCCTTCTATTTTGAGAAATTCACTCAGAATGAACCCTTTGCACAAGAAGAACAATTTTATAATAGAAAACCGCCAACAAAAGACCAAGAAAACGAATATGATGCTGCGGATTATTTTAAACAAAGAGAACTTAAAGCAAAATGGTACAGTTCAGGTATGGATACAACACCATTAGCGAAATACACAAAAAAACCCTCGAGGCCGTCCTCGATGCCGCTCGCCAATTTTACTGACTATAATGAGGGAATGAATGTAGAAAGCTTTGGCAACTATAACGAGGGAATGACTGTAGAACAAATGGCTGACCTTGCTTCAGTTCAAACTTCCAACGAAGTTTCCCCTCAATGGTCTGCGAGAGCCAACCAGCAAACCCAAAACTCCCCTATGATGTCCTCGCAAGGCCAAGGCCCCGCTGGTTCTTTTAATGGCGATTCAAGCTTTCAACCCGTATCTAATATGGGCGGTATGGGCGGTGGCGCTGGCGCTGGCGGTTCTAACCAACAAGGAATGCAATCTTGCTTCCCTCGCGATAGATTAACGGCCGATGATTTATTGCCTAAAGATGCCGCTGATAGCAAATGGGCTCAAATAAATCCTTCAGGGGGCGGCAATATTAGCGATCAGAACTATTTAACCGCTGGATATCACGTAGGCGTTAATACAGTCGGACAATCGCTAAGAAATGCCAACTTACAATTACGCTCAGAAATACCCAATCCTCAAGATGCCGTCGGCCCCTGGATGATTAGCACAATTGAACCGGATTTGCGCCAAAATACCCTTGAAATCGGTAGCTCAATCTCCTACTAAATTATTTTTACCTTCTTATAATTATAAAAATGTACATAAGGAAAATCACATAAGAAATATACTATATAAAGATTTAAATGTGCGATTTAGGACAAAATCTACTTTTAAAATCTCTTACAGATTTTTACAATAAAAATGTTGAATACAAGATAATATTGAAGAATATCATTATAGGGAAACATAAGCTGTCTCTGCGAATAATTGAATGGTTAGTAACGCATTACGCGAAAAGCAATAATATATATTATTGGATTGATGACAATAAAAATATATATACCGATTTCCCGCCGGAAAATATAAAAGGAAATATTAGAAAAATCAACTTATATCACGATTATCGCGCGCAATTAAAATCGTATTCCAAGTTTAACTTTGATTCTTTCAGGAGACACCATCGCATTAC
>Ga0209230_10000433_pt1 | contig 16475 bp, 23 predicted proteins | sample LakOntMetagenome_FD_187467 | JGI IMG/M metagenome (GOLD analysis project Ga0209230, IMG submission 187467) | Freshwater and sediment microbial communities from Lake Ontario - Sta 18 epilimnion Metagenome (SPAdes) (version 2) | ecosystem: Environmental > Aquatic > Freshwater > Lentic | place... | reverse complement strand
CGTTATAAAACATAAAAATTATTTCATTCCCCTCTAACGGGAACAACACATTTTACTTCCATTGAGTTTTTCGGTTATACTTCCAAGTTTTATGTTCTCTGTATTTGTGAGAAAATTGTCCTTTTCTGTAATAAACCCCCTCATCCCAATAAGGTGGGTATTCAAACTTTAACCAAATCAATCTGTAATCTTTTGAACAAGTTGCCTTCTTCAATCTCATTCTGTTTGTGTTTACACTCATAATCTTGAGTCTGTTGTTTAGCAGACCTCAAAGATTATCCAATACCTTTTTCATAACCGTAATTTATAAACTCGTTTATATTCGTCCAACGCCGACTTTAGATTCTCAATACATTCTCGGTAATTAACATCGTCACCAAGATTAAATCTCTCATTTTCTTGTTCCCTCTTGAACAACACTTTTAACGAATTATCAATGTTGGATAAAATGTCCAAGTAAACCATCTCTTTGTCTTTGGATTTCTTTAAATCAAATTTTAAATCTACAATTAGACCTTCTAATTCTTCAATTTTTTCATTCTCATCCATAACACATAATTTAAGTGTGAAAGATGGGACTCGAACCCACAATCTCCTGAACCACAATCAGACGCTTTACCAATTCAGCTACAATCACCATATATAAACCTAATAATGTGGGTTTGAGATGTACCCTTTTCAACCCGCTTTCACACCCATCACTCCTAAAGAGCTGTCAGTATCGGATACCACATTTAAGGTTTTTGTACTCTTGGAAGGAATTGAACCTTCTTTTCATTCTTATCAGGAATGTGTGCTAACCATTCTACTACAAGAGCAATTTTACCCCACTTCACCGGCTTAACGGACCGGCTGCCATATGGGAGTGGGGGTTTCCCGTTATTTCGGGACTCCGCGGACTTGGGGAATTCTGCCATCCCGACCCTTCGCTTAACAGGCGAATGCTCTCCTACTGAGCTACAAGTCCAATTTTGACTACTATGTTATTTTGCGAACGTATGAAGCTCGTATCATTATTAAGTCATAGTAGTCCAAGGCGTTACGCATCCGTCTGTAACTTTACTTTTCTTGAGTCCCAATGTGGCCACACCAACTCAGGGAACGATTACCTTGTTTGTGGGTCCTGTAGGAATCGAACCTACTCCTCTAGTTCTTCAGACTAGCGTACGCACCAGCTATACAAAAGACCCAATTAAAATGATGGTGAGATACCCGTTTCGTCTCACTCTTGACTGCTTAATAGTAGTTTTACTGTGCACAGGCAGAGGGTTATAATTTCGTTTGTTGTAATCAGAATTGTCGACATTCTTTCATACTGAAATTCATCATTTTGTGGAAAGTAGTGGACTCGAACCACTCCCGTAAAGACCTGATTTACAGTCAGGTTGCCGTATCCGAACGACTTTTACTTTCCAATATACACTTCCTGCTCCGCGAGTATAGTGAGAACTGAGCATCGTACCCCGAGATGGAATTGAACCACCACCATTTGTATGTAAGACAAATACGCTTCCATTACGCCATCGGGGCAATTTGTACCGAGAAATGGTAATGCTCCATTCTAAAGTCGGATATGAACCGTCTTTGGTCCTTGACCTCTCGGTATTTTGGTGGATATAGACTCATCACCTATTCTTGGGTTTCCACCGAACCCGTTGAGGTGATAGTAGGAATCGAACCCACCTGACAGATTTTGCAGACCTGTTCCTAGCCGCTCGGTCATATCACCATTTTTGTTACTTTATGTTTTTCATAATATTTCACCCATTTCCTTATTGCATTATCACTTACACCATATTTTCTACCGGTAGCGGAATATCCCAATTCATCAATCTCTTTCAATAAGACTTCATATTCAGGTCTATCTACTTTTCGTTTAAGGATATTAATATTATTTTTTTCTTCCGTCATTATAAAACGAAAATCAACTTTTTCATTCATATCAAAACCATATTGTAGTTTTTTTTGATTTTTTGGGGATGAATTTTTACCACAATGTGTGTCTAATGTCGCATTACAATTAGGACACACTATTCTGATATTTTCTATTCTATTATCGTCCCAAACACCATTTATATGGTCTAAAATTAATGACATCCTTTTACCCTTCCATATTTCATTTTGACCACATAACTCACACTTACATTCTTTCACACCTTCATCATATAATCTTTTTTTTAAATTACCTCGATTGTAAGATGAATTTTTAGTTAAAATTTCGGACAAATCCTTCTTTTTTTCTGTTAAATATTTTTTAAGTTTTTCTCTTCTAATTTGTTCCGGATTAAAATGTGATATATCTATACCATATTTGTCGATGTACTTTCGTAATGTTTTAAAATTGCCTCCGGCAGCTCTTTTACCTAAATTTTTTAAAGTCTCCGCAAGACTATTACTAATTTTAATTATTTTTTCTAAATTTTCTTTTTCCATAGTTCGAACCTTTAATTATAAATATCTCGAACTATGTAAAAGTTCGTTGGATTATCAAGAATCGAACTTGACCTGTAACTTTCAAAGAGTTATGTGCGAACCGATACACTATAATCCATTCAGCGGAAGAGACAGGATTCGAACCTGCAACCCATTACGAGCGATAGTTTTCAAGACTACTCGACAACCAACTGTCCACTCTTCCATTTCTTACCAATATTTCAAATAACTTATCCTTTATTTTGATGGGACAAAGGTAATCCTTTTTTTTTTAACTTCCAAACTTTTTTACAAAAAAAAATCCTGAACTTTTTAGATTCAGGATTTTGGTATGATAGTATATTAACTTTTTACATTGCTATTATATCTTCTAATAAATCATCTGAACTTGTATGCGAGATACGCGGATACGAACAATTACTAAATTGTTGGTTCCAAATCACGACGTTCATATGTTTATTAGTGTTTTTCATTTTTTTTGTGGTATCTCTACCTGTGTTTCTTATAATTATATCAAACTTACGAAAAGTTTATCAAAAGTCAAATATTTTTTTTATTTTTTTTATTTACATAGTTTCAAACATAATCTAAAATACTTCTCACCGGGTCTATCTGAGTAGAAATAAAACTCAATATAATCCCAACTTCTATTCTCTAATTCTATCCTAATACTCGATTCATTACCGTAATCATCAACTAATGTGTATAGAAAATTATATAGTCTAATAAACATTTGATTAGACTTTACATACATTTTATTATTACGATGTTCTGTAATTATTGAAATTGTATTTGTTTGTCTATCTTCGTAAAAAACTACCTCACCTTTTATTTTTTTTATATCCCACCCATCCGGTGTTCTTACATCAATCGATTCAAATTCATATCTTTTCTCTTGAGAAAAAGAGATTGATGATATTACAAGAAATATCAATAATATTAATTTTCTCACACTATACCAATCTTTTTGCTACATCAATAATTCTTTGTTCGTCTTCGGAAGACATTAAATGTCTTGAATCTCTAAGTTTATTTAATGTTTCGCTCCACTCATCATCCAATAGGGAATTATGAATATTTGCGGGTTTAACTTGTCCGTTGAATGAATCTAAATGACCATTTTCAACAAGAGCTTCAATTAACTCTTTAACTTCTCTATTGGAACACGCTGAGATATAATCCCAAGCATCAATATCAATTTCTGTACTAAAATCTGGCATAATTTATAAATTTTCTAATCTGTTAATAATTTTTGTTACTTCTTCTTTTGAATTCCATCCTGAAACATCATCATTGTCAAATGGTACAAATTTACCGAGAGTTTTGTAGAATGCGGCAACTTCAAATGAAGTCTTTCCATTTCCGTACAATCCCGGACCTCCAACCACAGAAACTTCAATATCATTTCCTAAATCCATTCTTGCTTGAACGGCTCCTCTACCCATTGGGTGTGATTTAAATACTAAATCGTCAAATGTTTTCATAGGATAAAAGTAATATAAGTTTTTTAATTAAACAAATTTATTTTAAAAAAAGTTTTAAGCAACGAAAAGGTGCCCTAAGACACCTTTTCGCTAGATACAGAATTTTCCCCTTTCTTTTAATTGGTTAATCCCGTCCGGTTCCTACACCGGAGGTACAGTTAGGCTTGTAAAGCCATTGTTTTCATTTTACTAGCTTTGTCTTCTAATTTTGTCTTAACACCACTAAGTGCCGGACATATTAGTTTAGCCAAACCTGTCTCAAGAGATTGAACCATTTGACTATTATCGATTGCACTAAATAATCCATTTCTAACTATATCAGAAATACCACCATCATATCCTTTATCGTGTTGTATTTTACGTGCAATACCTTCACCAATAGATGATGCCAATTTTTTAGTTAAGAAACTACAATCCGTTAATTTAGATAAATCATTAATGTGTAAGTTACCGATTGCCGCAACAACAATACTACCAATCCATCCCTCAGGGTTTACCGGTGTAAGTTTTTGAAGTAACCATTTAGCCATATACTCTTTAAATGTTCCAAAGATTGCCTCTGAACCGTGTTGACCAAACATCCCTTTTAAAACATCCCAAAACTCTTCTTTGATAAGTTGTTTATCAAAACCTTGAGATTCAAGATAGATTGCTTCACTAATAATTTCATTAAAGAATTTCTCTCTTGGTTGTTTTAATTTAAGAACTCTATTTTCGGTTAATATCTTAGTTCTAGTTTGAATAATCTTAGTTTCAGATAATAAATTATTATTCTTTTCTTCAGATAATTTTTGTAAATTTTCTTTAATCAAATTATCTAATTTTGTTTTAGATTCGTTTCTACTTCTATCAATGATAAACGGTAAATATGGGTTTTGACCTGATGGTAAATTTTTATCCTTACCCGACAATAATTTATAAACATTTTTAATGTTTAAAGTATCACCTCTCCAAAAATTAAATACTTTATTATCTTTTTTAACCTTTGGTAATTCATCCGGAGTAATTACAAGGTCTTGGTATGTACCTGAACCGTCACATCCTTTAATAAATTCTCTATTTTCAGCACTATTAATTGTTTTGTTATCACTCTTATCTTGTCGAGTCTGATATCTAATTGCTGCTGATAAATAACCTTTTATTGCCGCATCACAATCCTCTTTTGTAAATTCTTGATTTTCACCACCTGAAGTTACCGGAGCTTTGTTACTTGGATATAAAATTTGAACATCTTTATTGTTATAATTCAAACCGTAGTTTCTACCATTGATTGGCATATATTGAGCTAACAGACCTCTATTTGTTGGTGGTTCTAATGTTTTACCTGATTCAGGAACTAAAGCAAATTCTGCATAATCAGTTGAGTGATAATATGTCAACATATCATTCCAACTTTTAAATACGGTAGATACAGCACCTTGTTTAACTAAATTTTGTAAATCTTTACTAATATTATTAATTAAATAATATGGGTCGGTATCATAATTTGTTGGGTCAATACCAAATTTCATTAAAATTTCTCTGTATGGTAAAGTTAATTCATCAGCTCTTAAACCTTTTATTCTCATAACACCTTTACCATCATCTGTTGGTGCATATGTGAATTTACAAGAATCACCGTCTCGTTTTAATACCATACCATCGTATGTTAAATAATATTGAACACCTTTTCTAGTGGATTTTTTTCCTGCAAAATATATTCTACCATTAACGTTAACAGGTTTTGAAGTTCCATTGTTACTTCTACATAACGCTTCTAAAGTCCCTTTATCTTTTAAAAATGGACTTGTTGTCAATGTTGTTAATTCATTTTTTGGTGCTTGAACTACTTGTTGTGTTTGTTCAATGATAAGAGAATTAACCTCATTTATAATATTTTCTAAATTATTCATAGCTGATTCGTTTTGATTTGATGGTGAAAATTCATCACCGGATACTTCAGTTGAGTTAAAATTTGTGTCCGGAAGTTCTGATTTATTTGGTGGTGTTTTCCACCCTGAACCTGACATCCACATTTGACCATCATCTGTTTTAATAACTAATTTATTATTTTCACAAGACCATTTACCATAATATTTAGTTCCATCTTTAGAAGAAACATATAGGAATGACATATCTTGCCAAAAATAACCTGAATCTTTATCAAAGGCGCCTTCAACAACTATCTCTCCTTTACTATCCTGAGTAACTTTAAGAGTTTTAATAATTTTTAAACAAGTTGCCCAATCAGGTAAATTAGATGGTGTAACATTATTTTTTCCATCCGGAGTATTACCTCCAACTACTGTACCGTCCGCTGACGCAGTAACACATAATTTACTAACATCGGCATCTGTAAATCCGTTTTTAAATCCTTTTGATTCTAACGCTCCTTGAGTTTTAGGTCCAAATAATGAGTCATCTTTAACACCAATACATCCTTGAACTTTTCTTATAACTTCTGATTTACACCCTTGTGTATATGGTCCTGTTGGACAATCGTGGTATTTACTTGATACTCCACCTCCGGTATTTCCACCTCCGCCGCCATTATTTTGACTACCTTCAATCCATTTAGTTCCATCCCATCTATCACCATTATCCATATTAATTAGATAACCGTTAGTTCCATTACATCTCCAATTACCCATTTGATTTGGTTCTCCAGGTTTTGATGTGAAAGTGTATTGGAATTTACCGCTTTTACTAAAATATAATGTATTTCCTTTTGAGTTAACTATAAAAACAACATTATCATTTTTCTTTTTAGCACCGGATGACTCAAGACATTTTGCCCATTCAGGAAAACCTGTTGATTGTTCATTATCATATTTTGCGTGAAAATCTTTTGAGTAAGCAAGTATCTGAGCTTGAGTTGCACCATTTGCAACCATTTTTTTAATATTGTCGTCTAATTGTTTTTTTCTTTCAGGTGTTAACATTATTTTATTATTTTTTTTTTATTTAAAAATTGGGTTACCGTTATCGTCTAAACCTTGATACGTTCCACCACCTCCGTTATCAGGTGTAGTTCCATTATCAGGTGTTATTTTCTCACCTACTGTTTCAACACCACTATCAAACCACTTACTTAAAAGTCCTCCAATAATTGGAATATTCTTTACTCCGGAAATAGCTCCAACTGCGGTAAACGCCAACAAAATACAAATAACAGCCTTTAATATATTCATATTAAAAACACCTCTAACACCTGTTGCTGCAGCATTTAAATATTTTTTTGCATTATCTATCATTTTTGTAAACTTTTCAAGTTTGGCTTTTGATAATGTGTCACCCGCCTTATTAAGTCTAGCAATTACTGCCTCAGCTGTACCAAGAGTTAGTTTTGTTAATTCAGCTTCTAATTGTAAAAATTCCGATTTACTTAATTTATTCATTTTTTTTGATAAATCGTTTAATAATTCAGCTTGTGCTGATGTCATTTTTTTACCAGCTGCGAGAAATATTACTTCAGCTTCTTGAGATAACACACCTGACGTATCCGGTATTTTCTTTACCACATTATCTAATTTAGATTCTATTTCACTCATTAATGATTTTTTTAAATCCTCTAAATTTTTAGTGGCACTATGAGAATCAAAAAAATTGTCAAATTCTCTAATAACTTCTTCTCTAGTTTTAGTACCATTAACAACTTTATTTATTTCATTTTTTAATGCTTTTGCGAAATTTGGACCAAACAATTCTCTCCCTATAATATCTTTAGCCAATGAACTCCAATTTACACTTTTAATAAGTTTTTCAAAGGCAGCTTCAACCGCCTTTGTACTTTTTGATGCTTTAATTAATTTAACATCTTCTTCAGTTGCGAAACTAAATAATTTTTTAAAATTAATTTCCCCTAAAGCTTTAAAAATTTCTCTAACACCTTTAGCCGGTACACTTTCAGTTATCAACTGATTAGTTGATAGTAATTCTTTTATTCGAGCGATTTCATTTATTAATTGTTTTTCCATAATATTAATCTGTTGTAAATTGTGCCAATAGTTTATCTGTCTCCGCGGCAGCTTCCGGAGTTACTATAATTTGTTCTACAGCCTTTTCAAATTGTTTTGCTGTTGTTATTTTATTCTTATCAAATTGAGATTCCAACGCAACTTTAGTTTTTTCAATTTTTGGGTTTTTTGGGGTTTTTGGTTGGGATACATATTCACCCATTTCATTTATTCCATATATTTTAGCCAATTTACCCCAACCATATGTTATTCCACCTATTTGTAAACCAGCACTAAAAATTGATGATTTAATTGGATTTTTAATATTAAATTTAATCATCATTCTAACAAACTCCGGTAATTTAATTTTTGTTATAACCAATTTTGCTAATTTTTTAGTAACTTCTTTTGCTGCGGTTAACGATATCCATTTACTATTTTTAGAAATTTGTTTAACCGCCTCTTGTTCGACTTTACTTAAAGTTTTAGCCGATTTTGGGTTACTAGCCAATTTAAGTATTTTAATTAATCCTTTTTTACCTATTTGTTTAACTGCGGGTATTTTTGCAATTAACATAGCTCCCGGTATCATTGCAAACGCTAATGAAAACCCTGCCATATAATTATCACCCTCAGAGTAGTATAGTGAAGCATCCACCAAGTCAAGACCTAACGATATGTATGGACCAGCACCTGGAATAAGTAACGCACCTAAAGCAGCTACTTGTAAAATTTCGTGTTTATGTCCTTCGATAAACTTAACGTATTCAGATTGTCTTTTCATTGAATCTTTAAGATTGTTTGGGTCTTTAGACCAAGGATTGTAACCAAACGCACCTCTACTTTCAGGTTGTTCTAAAACAACATTTTCATTCAATGTTTTACTCAAGTCATAACGCATCATAAGAAGAGCCCTATTTAAAGCATCATTTCCTTCGGTAAGTGTATAAGTCGTATTCATAATCTATAAATATACGTAAATTGATAATTATTTTTAAGCAACAGGATTTGCGTGACCACGAGTTAAACCGCTTTCCCATTTTTCACCTTTTAATCCCAACATATTTGCAGGACCTCTTGTTAATCCGGTTTCCCATTTTCTACCTCTGGCGTTAGTGTTACCAGCTCCACCTCCCGAAGCAGGTGCTGATTCCTGTTCCCCCAACTCTCCATCAGTTTTTGGGGTGTATTCCTTCATTAAGGAAATAATATAATCAATATCTGTTCTCATATGTAATAAATATTTTGATATTCAATAAAAAAGTAATATATTTGTAAAAAAATAAAATACTATGAAGAAATTACTTTTATTATTGTTGACATTGTTAACAATAAGTTCTTGTGAAGTATATCAAGAACCAACATTATTATCGTTAAGTGGTGAATACGTTATTAGTAAGATTACTGTGTTAAGTACGGAGAATACCACAAACTCAAGTGGAACAATCTATAACCCGGGTTCACATTATGTCAACACATATGATATATTCCCATTAGATGATATTCAAGTAGGATTTACAAGATGGCATTTAGATTATAGTGTTATATCATTTTTTCCAATACAAACCGGTGGAGGAACAACAACTTGGCAAAGAAAGTATTTTTACTCAATTGTAGGACACAATAATATATATGACCTGGGTTACCTTCAATTTCAGGTAAATGGAAGTGTTAGGACGTTTAAAATTCTTAATGATGGTGTTGAAAGTATTACCCTTCAAACCACCGGATTATGGCCGTATTCAAGTTCGGGTCCAAATCAGATTGTCACATTACAGTTAACTCGTGTAGGTCCATAAAAAAACCCCTCTTAACGGAGGGGTTTTTATTTATTTATTTTTTTTGAAGTTCTTTACTATACTCAGCGACCGGAATTGGTGTTCCAACAGGATAAGGGAATCCTTCTTTAGCTGCGGTAACCGAAGTCTGTCCATTTTTAACAGGAACCGCTTTACGTAATGGAATTGCCGCTTCATTAAGTGGTCCATATACTTTAGCCAACACAATACCTGTATCTGTTGTATCAATAATAACACCCGGCATTGCAAACATATTACTTTCACTTGTACTTGGAGAATCTAAATTAATTACAAATGAACGATTAACTGGCGGTAATAATTCCCACGTCTTAGTTTCAGGATTAAATTGTGGTATAGTTGTACTTGAATCGTAATACCAAAATAAAGACCATACAGTTTTGTCGGTTCCATCAGGTGTTTGAAAGTTTTTATCCACATTGAACTTTCCATAAGTTGCACTTTCACCTTTCATTGCTAAATTAGATAGAGATGGACCTTCTAATACAGGACAGATTGCACATCCTTCATCATATACCACACCTTGAACAGTAATCTTTCTCCCTGTAGGAACTGCCGCTGACGCCCCACAAAAGGCAAAAGACCCTTGATGTATTTTCACAATTGTATCAGATTTAATATCTTCTACAATTTCTGTTTTTATTTTTGAATTACAACTAAATAACATAGTTGCCGTAATAATAGTTAAAATAAGTTTTTTCATTTTTTTTGTAATTTTAATTTTTAATATAATTGTGTATTTGGTAATCTATTTGGGTATATTAAATAATACTCATTTAAAAATGATATCATTTCTTCTTCGTCCATATCAAATTCTTCACCGTAGGTGTCAAAATAATCTTCATCATCATCTTCTTCCCATAAATCATCGGTATCATCTTTTGAAAAATTATACCCAAATGTTTTTGTTTCGGATAAATCTATTTGGTCTGTTCTAATTTCGTCGTCGTTATCGGATAATACCCTAAATGTAACATCTAAAGTTTGAGATGATTCATTTATATAAAATGATTCTAAATCTTTAATTTCCATCGTAATCTATTTTTATTTGTCAAATGCGTCGTGGAATTTTCCTCTTTGCTTATAAATATTTCTTTTAGACACTTCACCTTTCCAACCTAAATATTCACCTGTTGGTTCAAAATTTTTAAAATGTCTTGGGTGTTTTTTAATGTGTGGATGTAATGAATGTAATTCTTCATCTGACATTTTTTCAAAATCTAATCTATCTTCTTCCACCTCTTGTTCTTTAATAACACGTCTTATGATGTTAATTAAATCACTTTCTTTTAATTTAATTACTTTTTTCATATTAGTTATATTTTGTAAATCTTTTAAACATATCCAATGATTCTCTTAAATCATCAAACAAACCTTCAACTTCTTCATCATCAATATCATCTTCGTCATCAAATATTCCATCACCAAGATTAAACACTAATTCATCATCATCTTCATCACCATAATATGGGTCATACATACTTCTGTCTTTATAATCATCTGACGGTGACCCGTAGTAATCTTCATCATCATAAGCCTCAGGACTAACCAAAACCATATCAGAATCATCATCTTCGAATGTTCCGTGTTCTAAATCATCATCGCCATCACCAATCATATCTAATTGTTCACCTAATGAAACATAGTAGTCATCATCTTTATCTTCAGATTCAAAAGATTCTTCAGGTTCAAATTGACTACCCGGAGATATGTGACCCTCCTTTGGTTCTTCTTCAGAAAATAATCCGGTAGATTTGCCATCGTGTTTCATCTCATTGATACCCATATTTTTATATGCTGTAACAACACCTTTATTATTTACTGTAAGACCTTTTTTGTCATTTGCAAAATCTTGTGTATATAATGGTTGTTCTTTTGGTTGTTGTGCGTAACTTGTTACATATCCATCATAAATTGTTTTATGTTGGTCAAGGATGTTACTTTTTTCCTCGTTTGTCATTTTAAAAAAATATGCGTTCATATTGTTTGTTTTGTATATAAATATATTTGTTTATTGAATTATCCGATGTGCATATAGTTTTGAACTATCATAGTAGCAAATCTTCTTAAGTATTTGTTAATATTATCCATATTTTCTTCAATACCTTCACTTTCTAAATAATTAATAACACCATTAATCATTTCTGATTGTGCTTGGTCTGACATTGCAACCATTTCATCAAAAGCCTCTTCGTTATGAATATCTTTGTATTTGTATTCGTGTTTAATTCTTTCACTACCCATCCATAAATAAGGTGGTGACTCAAACATATTAACAATACTCGCCTTTCTAACCAATAGTAAGTATTTGTGTAAAAATCCCATCTTAAAAAATTTAAATACATCAATATTCTTATATAGAACATTCATTCTATCTAACTCATCTTCTTTAATTTGTTTTTTTTCAAACTTCCAAGCGTCGGTGTCCGCCAATAAAGCCAATTTACTTCCACTATCCCAATTTACTCCGTATTGTTTATCTCCAAAGATTACATCAACACTAGTTACTGTCCCACTATCACCGGGAAACATAGAACTTTCGTCTCTCATATATAGTAGAGTAATTCTATCACCTTTTTTTAATTCTGGATTCATATTTTTTTAAATGTTATATAACAATAAATATAATTAAAGTATTTATAATTATGGAAATGAATATTTTAATTACCGAATCACAAGAAAGAATGTTACTTAATGAGTCAATCGGACGTGAATTTGGTAGTATTTTAAAACGAAATAGTGATGTAGGTAAATTAATTACTTCTCAGATTAAAGAAATTATGGGTGGAGATAAAGCCGCCTTATTAACATTTGGAGCGTCTATTGGTGGTCTTATGGGACCTGTTGGTGATTTCCTTGAAGGAAAATATCCGTCTATGAATGATGTTGAGATTAGTTTATTACTTACCGGAGCAATTGCGACATTCTTCTATAATAGTCCAAAATTAATTGAGAGAATTAAAGATAAAATCACAGATAAAGGTTTAGAACGTGAGTTTGAAGTAACTCTTTCTAAAACACAAGAATTGAACGAAACGTTTTTTGAATTTATGGAAAGTCTTAACATTACTTTATTTAAAATAAGTAATATATTAGGGTTTGCGTTTTTAATCCCGTTATTACCCTACATTCATCAAATTTCCGAAGGTAAATTCTCAATTATGGATGTTAATAAAATTGTTACAATATTATTATCCTACGGGGTCATCACAATATCTAGTTCAACCTTAAAAGAAATTATGATTAAATTAATCAAAAGATTTAAAGGTTAATAATCTCCGGAAAGAAAATCACACATTTTACTTGAAAATGTTGATTGATTAACATAATTGTAATCATCAATCTCAACATCACCAATGTTTCTAAGATACGTGTAAGTATGCGTCCATAACTCACAATCCTCTAAATCCATATATTTAGTTACTTCATCCCAAACAATACCATCTAACGGCACTCTAAGGTCATCATTTTCAGTCATATATCCAACAATAGTTCCCGCAAGGTCTTGAGGAATGTTTTCTAAAGGTTCTCCATTAACTAACGCTTGATGACAATAAACTGAAACATCTGTAGTTATTCCATCGTCAATATAAACATCTGAAAGTTTATAAGTAATATTTAAAATTAGTTGTTTTTTTTCACCACCACACCAAAAGTGTCCTTTTATTTGTTTTGGTCCTAAATGTTGTATCTCATCAGATATTTTTTGAATAAATGATACCGGGATATTCCCACCATATTTACGTATTTTCACACCATCGTAATAAATGTCATTAATAATAGGGTAAACATTTCCAAAACTAAGACTAACCATATCACACCCCTCTTCTACAATATGTTTAGACTTACTACTAAAATATTCCCATAACCAAGGAATATCTTTTTGTTTTGGAATTATTTCTAAATCGTAATTAATGTTGTGACTAGGTAATCCATTTTTAGTTACTTTTATAACTTCAACATTTACAAATCTAAATCTAAACTCATTAACAGTATGTGTTAGTTTAGTTAGATACGATACAACACCTCTTATTTGTCCACTATTATCCATTAATTATAATTTCCATTACTTTTTCCATTTCATCGTCTGTTAATCCGTGAACTTCTTTATGGTCCTCAAACCAATCTCTAACCACATCATTAAATGGTAATTTTCTTAATTTAGCAACTCTTCTAAATCCGGCTCTTTGTGCTGTTATTTCGTGTGGTTGGGTGTAATACTCAAATGATTCGTCCGGTGCGTCTTGGTGAATGTGACCATCACGATTATATTGAAATCCGTGTTCTAATTCGTGAGCCACAATATCATTTAATTGTCCTATTATATTATAGAAATTTCTTCTTAATGTTTTTGGATTGAATCTGATAATAATTTCAATAACATCATCTTCAGATGAATAATCACCATCCATCTTATAACCATCCATATTTTCATCAATCTGAATTATTAATTCCACAGAATATCTAAATGGTAAATTGGTGAAATAATATTCTTCACCACTGTCCCCCGGTAAATAAAAAGTCCCCGGTTTACCATCCTTTAACTTGTGGACAATATCCGTTACAGTCGTTCTAATTGCAACTCTACTCATTCTTGATTCTGTTATGTTTTCAGGTTTTTTCAAATCAAAACTTAAATCATCAATTGTTGTTCTTACAAATTCTTCTCCGGAATCATTAAAATATCTCAGATACTCCATAATTTCTTGATTTAAACTTGAGTAAAATCTATATAATTGACTCTCAAACGCTCTAGCAACCATTTTACCTGTATCAGTTGGTTCAGGTGTAAATATTAATTTACTTACAGGGTCGTGAACACCCGTAATTACAACTTTAAGTAATAGGTAATCATAATACTCACCAACACTCATCATTTTTTTATGACCGGTTATTGTAAATTTATAATCAATATCCGCAGGTTGGTCAACACCTTGGATTATATCACCCGTGTATTTGAATGTATTTTTAGACGCAATTTTATTTATTAATTTTACTTGTTTCTCACTTATCATAACTATAAATACTTTTATAATCAATTAATGTGTTTTATATCCAAAATTTTATTATACTTAACATATGGAATTATTAAACACACACCCAATTAAAAAATCCGACTTAGGATTCCACGGAAACCTCTTTGGGGGAAAATTACTCGCATGGATTGATGCTGCAGCTGCGGGATATTCAATGCAATTATGTGACACTCCAAGAATGGTCACAGTATCAATCGATAAATGTTTATTTGAAAAACCGGCAAAAGAAGGTCAATTACTTAAAATATATGGTTCCCCCTCATCACTTGGAACAACATCAGTCACATTATATATGGAGGCAAGAGCTCATAATGTCTATACAAGTAATCAAGTTATTGTTTTACGAACAAATATTAAATTTGTCAGAATTGATGAAGAAGGTAATCCGATACCTATTAATGCACCAGGTAGAAAAAAAATAGAGAACTTAATTGAACTAAGTAAATAAATGTAATTCTCACTATATTTATAGAATAAAACATTTCATTTATGAAAAAGATAGTAATCAACGAAAAAGACCTTCGTCAATCAATTAGAAAACACTTAATTGAACAAGACTCTGAAAAAGAACAAAAACCAAGATGTGTTGCTGGTAACATAATCCCTTTAGATGGAATAATTGGACCTTCAGATAATTTTAATAATTATACATCAAGTGTGTTAAAACGTGATGGTGGAATTAACGGGATGATAGATACGTTAGACGTATTAAGAACATTAAGACTACATAACGGTATCGAAGATAAGGGTGAACATTTAGCGTATAATTTAATGAACCATATTAATACTTTTAGAAACAAACACTATTTTGATGAAACAAATAGTGAATGTCAAAAAGCTATGGATAAAGTTATTGAATTGTACAAAGAAAATGAACACGGGGAAGAACTTGTTAAAGACATTGAAAAAGTGTTGGGACATCCGGACCCCTCCTCAAGAGCAAAAGAATACCTTAAAAGATGTTTAATCTTAGTTAAGGAAAAATAAACCCCACCATTGGGGACGTTTAGGACCGTTATCAGTGATGGTAACAAAATAAAGGGGAAGTATCGCTACGTCCCCTTTTTTATTTTACGAGATATTTATTATTGAGTAAATAAACGTATTAAACCTTAATCAAAATGGCAAAACCAAAAGGTGGTTCCTCTTCTAGTACTAAACTTTCTTTTAATAAGAAAAAGTTTTCCGGTAAACACAAAAAATCAAAAAACAAACACGATAGGACAGAACGAAACTACCAAGGACAAGGACGTTAATTACCATAAACAATAAAAATTAAAAATTATGGGTATTTTTTCGAGTATTTATAGGGGAATTAAAGGGTTGTTCACTGACGAACACGGAATTGTATCATCGAAAAGATTTGTTGGTATTATGTGTTCGGTAATGCTTTGTGTTACAATGTATCACAATAGTTTTTCAACAGTAGATGTTGCTCCGGCACCTTATTTAGTTGATGCAGTCGCATTATTAGCTTTTGGTTGTTTAGGATTATCTTCAGTGGATAAATTCACAAACACAAAGAAAAAGATTAAAGACGCTACAAGTCAAGAGTAAAAATTAACCCCCAATCAAGGGGGTTTTTTATTTCTTAGTTTTAATCTTATTCTTTAACTGATTTAAAGCGGATATTACAATTTCTGTTTTATCATCGTTAATTATTTTAATCTTATCTCTAACAATACTGTCATTTTTAGGGTTTGATGATGAACCATTACCGTTGTTACGTATCACCATTTGGTGTGGACGACTACCTCTTAACATATTTTG